>Ga0310810_10002511_pt1 | contig 19745 bp, 32 predicted proteins | sample NCmetagenome_FD_207641 | JGI IMG/M metagenome (GOLD analysis project Ga0310810, IMG submission 207641) | Soil microbial communities from experimental microcosm in Duke University, North Carolina, United States - NC | ecosystem: Engineered > Artificial ecosystem > Soil microcosm > Unclassified ...
AATCGCGTTCGACGGATACTTGCGGACCGAGGAAATCGTGATGCGCACGCCCTGGTCGGCATTGGCGAGGTACTTGGACGTCGGGAAGCCGGCGATGGCCACTGATACCGGGCTGTCTTTCGTCCAGACCGAGAGCGTGCCGGCATCGAAGAAAGCGATCGGCCTGAGGTACGCGTCTTCGAGACGATTCGCCCGGATGAGCTCGAGCGTGGCGTCCGCGAGCCGATCGATCGTGTACGGAATCGGCAGTTCGTAGACGGCAGCGGACTGGTAGAAGCGGTCGAGATGGGCGTCCAGCCGGAACACTGCCGGCCCATCGTCGGTCAGGTAGCTTTTCATGCCCTCGAACACGCCGGTGCCGTACTGGAGGCCGTGCGCCAGGACGTGCACGGTGGCGTTCGCCCACGGCACGAGCTTGCCGTTGAACCAGATGCTTTCAGTTGGTGTGAATCCCATGGCGCTTCACTATATACGAGGGCACGCGGGGCGGGCAGGGCGGGCGGCAACGGCGGGGCGCCTGTCGGGGGTGTTCGGCCGGCCGTGTCGGCCGCGGCTGACGTAGTTGCCGTCCGTTCGGCTGCGTGCTATATTCGTCAGGTTCTCCTGAAGCTAGGACACCCTATCTAGTTTCAGCAGCCCGGGAAGGAGCCGCTGAGAGGCGCGGGTACGTGGCGCCGGCGGCAGGGCAAAACGCAGCAGGACCGCGCTGTCCGAGGAAGCGCACCCGGCCTTCGGGACGTCCGTCGCGATTCACCAAGAGCGTAGGGTTAACCGGGTTTTCAGGCGCCAAGCGACCGGCTTCAAGGCCTGAAACAGCGAGCGCACCGCAGGGGCGGTGCCGCTTGTCGTATTGCCAGGAAACGAAGGTCGAGAGACGAACGATGCCGACCATCAGTCAGCTCGTGCGCGCGGGGCGCCAGAAGATCGAGACGAAGACCAAGAGCCCGGCGCTCCAGAACAGCCCGCAGAAGCGCGGTGTCTGCGTCCGCGTCTTCACGCAGACGCCGAAGAAGCCGAACTCGGCGCTGCGCAAGGTGGCGCGCGTCCGGCTGACCAACGGCATCGAGGTCACGACCTACATCCCCGGCGTCGGCCACAACCTGCAGGAGCACTCGCTCGTGCTCATCCGCGGCGGCCGCGTCAAGGATCTGCCGGGCGTGCGCTACCACGTGGTGCGCGGCACGCTCGACGCGGTGGGCGTGCAGGGGCGGATGCAGGGGCGCTCGAAGTACGGCGCCAAGCGGCCGAAGAAAGCCTAGGAACCAGGGATTAGGGAACAGGGATTAGCGAGATGCCACGCAGACGCGAGATTCCGAAGCGCGACGTTCCGGCGGATCCGCTCTACCAGAGCCCGCTCGTCAGCAAGTTCATCAACTGCGTAATGAGCGACGGCAAGCGCAGCACGGCCGAGCGGATCCTCTACAAGAGCTTCGACATCATCAAGGACAAGACCGGCGACGACCCGCTGAAGGTGTTCAAGAAGGCGGTCGACAACGTCAAGCCGAGTCTCGAGGTGAAGTCGCGCCGCGTCGGCGGCTCCAACTATCAGGTGCCGGTCGAAGTGAACCCGAACCGCCGCCTGTCGCTCAGCATCCGCTGGCTGGTCGGCTACGCGCGCGAGCGCGCCGACGGCAAGACGATGCAGGAAAAGCTGGCGAACGAGTTCCTCGACGCGTCGAACCTGCGGGGCGGCGCCGTCAAGAAGCGCGAGGACACCCACCGGATGGCCGAGGCCAACAAGGCGTTCGCGCACTACCGGTGGTAGCTCCAGTGAATCGGGCCATTTGGTAATCGGGTAATCGGGTCACGGGATCGGGTGATTGAGGAGCGGTTGGAACACGGATCGACCGAGGCCAATCAATCACCGGATCACCACTGACCAAATCCAGAAATTTTTGAGACATGCCCCGGCAGTCACCGTTAGACAAGACGCGCAACATCGGCATCATGGCGCACATCGATGCCGGCAAGACCACTACGACCGAGCGCATCCTCTTCTACACGGGCATCACCTACAAGATCGGTGAGGTCCACGAGGGGACGGCGGTCATGGACTGGATGGAGCAGGAACAGGAGCGGGGCATCACGATCACGTCGGCCGCGACGACCTGCTTCTGGCGCGATCACCGGGTCAACATCATCGACACGCCGGGGCACGTGGACTTCACGGCGGAGGTCGAGCGGTCGCTGCGCGTGCTCGACGGCGCGGTCGCGGTATTCGACTCGGTGGCGGGCGTCGAGCCCCAGTCGGAGACCGTGTGGCGGCAGGCGGACAAGTACCGCGTGCCGCGCATCTGCTTCGTCAACAAGATGGACCGGATCGGCGCCGACTTCAAGCGCACCTTCGATCAGATCATCACCAAGCTCGAAGCCAACCCCGTCGCGATTCAGCTCCCCATCGGCTCGGAAGACAAGTTCATCGGCGTCATCGACCTCATCGGCATGAAGGCGATTACGTACAAGGATGAAACCATGGGCGCCGACTACGTCGTCGGCGAGATCCCGGCCGACATGGTCGACGAGGCGAAGCACTATCGCGAGCAGCTGATCGAGAAGGTCAGCGAGGCCGACGACAAGATCCTCGAGAAGTACCTCCACGGCGAAGAGCCCACCGAGGCCGAGATCAAGGCGGCGCTTCGGAAGCGCGTCAACACCTCCGTGCGCTCGAAAGGCGACAAGGCGTTCGTGCCGGTGATCTGCGGGTCGGCCTTCAAGAACAAGGGCGTGCAGCCGCTGCTCGACGCGGTCGTCGACTACCTGCCCTCGCCGCTCGACGTCCCGGCGATCGTCGGCCTCGACCCGACCAAGAAAGAGGAGACGCTCATCGAGCGTCCCGCGTCGGACAGCGCACCGTTCTCGGCGCTGGCCTTCAAGATCATGACCGACCCGTTCGTCGGCCAGCTCACGTTCTTCCGGGTGTACTCGGGCGTGCTGACGTCGGGCGGCAGCATCTACAACGCGACCAAGCAGCGCACCGAGCGGATCGGGCGCCTGCTGAAGATGCACGCCAACAAGCGCGAGGAGATCAAGGAAGTCTACGCGGGCGACATCGCCGCCGCCGTCGGGATGAGGAGCGTCTCGACGGGCGACACGCTCTGCGACGAAAAGCACGCGATCGTGCTCGAGTCGATGGACTTCCCCGAGCCGGTGATCTCGCTCGCGATCGAGCCCAAGACGAAAGCCGATCAGGAGAAGCTCGGCACCGGCCTGCAGAAGCTGATGGCGGAGGACCCGACGTTCCGCGTGAACACCGATCTGCAGACGGGCCAGACCATCATCCGCGGCATGGGCGAGCTCCATCTCGAGATCATCGTCGACCGCCTGAAGCGGGAGTTCAACGTCGAGGCGTCGGTCGGCAAGCCGCAGGTGGCCTACAAGGAGACGCTCACGCGTCCCGCCGACGGCGAAGGGCGCTACGTCAAGCAGACGGGCGGCCGCGGGCAGTACGGCCACGCCAAGATTCATCTCTTTCCCGGCGAGCCGGGCACGGGCTACCTGTTCGAGAACGAGATCGTCGGCGGCGCGATCCCGAAGGAATTCATCAAGCCGATCGACGAGGGGATCAAGGAGGCGCTCACGCGCGGCGTCCTCGCCGGCTACCCGGTCGACGACGTGCGGATCGAGCTGTACGACGGCTCGTACCACGACGTCGACTCGTCGGAGATGGCGTTCAAGATCGCCGGATCGATGGCCTTCCAGGACGCGGCGAAGAAGGCCAAGCCGGTCCTGCTCGAGCCGATGATGCGCGTCGAGGTCGTCGTCCCGAAGGAGCACATGGGCGACGTCATGGGCAACCTCTCGAGCCGGCGCGGCCAGATCCAGTCGCAGGAAGATCGCGGCGGCACGCAGATCATCGCGGCGCGCGTGCCGCTGTCCGAGATGTTCGGCTACGCGACCGATCTGCGCTCGCGGACGCAGGGCCGCGCGACCTATTCGATGCACTTCGACCGCTACGAGCCCGCGCCACAGAACGTGAGCGAGGAAGTGGTGGCGAGGATGCAGGGCAAGTGATGGCGAACGGCTAGATGGCCGATGGCTGATCACCCTGGCTGTTCCGGCCAGCCATCAGCCACGAGCCAGCGGCCGTGACAGGACAACAGGAATGGCGACAGCATCGTTCAGCGACAAGATCCGCATCCGCCTGAAGGCGTACGACTACCGGGTGCTCGACCAGTCGACCACGGAGATCGTGGAGACGGCCAAGCGCACCGGCGCGCGGCTGGCGGGGCCGATCCCGCTGCCGACGTCGAAGAACAAGTGGACCGTGCTGCGCTCGCCGCACGTGGACAAGAAAAGCCGCGAGCAGTTCGAGATCCGCACGCACAAGCGCCTGATCGACATCTTCGAGCCGACGCCGCAGACGGTGGACGCGCTCATGAAGCTCGATCTGCCGGCGGGCGTCGACGTCGAGATCAAGGCGTTCGGCAAGGAGCACAACAAGTAAGTGGGTGCGTTGAGGACTGAATCGAGCAACCGATTATGGTGACCGGAATCATCGGCAGGAAAGTCGGCATGACGCAGGTGTTCGACCCGGACGGCACGGTCCATCCGGCGACGGTCATCAAGGCCGGCCCCTGCGTCGTCGTCCAGGCGAAGACGCCGCAGACCGACGGCTATCAGGCCGTGCAGCTCGGCCTCGTCGAAGAGCGGCCGCACAAGGCGAACAAGCCGACGGCCGGCCACTTCAAGAAGGCCAACGTGCCGCCGACGCGCATCCGCCGGGAAGTGCGGCTGGCGGCCGGCGCGGCCGAGGGGCCGAAGGTCGGCGAGCAGGTGCTGGCCTCGATCTTCGCGGACGGCGAGCGCGTGGACGTGATCGGCACCTCGCGCGGCAAGGGATTCCAGGGCGTCGTCAAGCGGCACCACTTCGGCGGCGGCGCGGCGACGCACGGCTCGATGTTCCATCGCGCGCCGGGATCGATTGGCGCGTCCTCGTTCCCCTCGCGCGTCGTGAAGGGCATGCGCGCCGCGGGACGGATGGGCGGCGGCCGCATCACCACGCGGAACCTGAAGGTGCTGCGCGTCGATCCCGAGAACCACCTGATCATCGTCGAGGGCGGGATCCCCGGCGCGCCGTCGGGCTACGTCGTCGTCCGGAAAGCGGCGGCCGCCAAGCGCATCAAGGTGGCCCAGGTGGAGAAGCCCAAGAAGGGCAAGAAGTAAATGGCCGATGGCCGCCATCAGCCACTCGACGAAGGTAGAACGATGCAGCTCGATGTCGTGAACAGCCAGAACGAGAAGGTCGGCACCTTCGACCTCCGCGACGATGTGTTCGGGGGGCGCGTGAACACCGACCTCATCTGGGAGTCGGTCGTGCACTCGAACGCCGCCGAGCGCCGCGGCACGCACATGACGAAGAACCGCGCGCTCGTGAGCGGGAGCGGCAAGAAGCCGTGGCGCCAGAAGGGCACCGGCCGCGCGCGCGTCGGCGAGATCCGCAACCCGCTCTGGCGCAAGGGCGGCACGGTGTTCGGCCCGCAGCCGAGGAGCTACGACTACCGGCTGCCGAAGAAGGTGGCCGTCGGCGCGCTGCGCGCCGCGCTGGCGCAGAAGGTGCGCGACGGCGGGGTCCTGGTCGTGGACGCCCTCGCTGCCGCGGAGATCAGGACGAAGGCCGCCATCGAGATGCTCGGGCGGCTCGGCGTATCCGGCGGGGCGCTGCTCGTGGACGTCGCGCCCGACGAGAACCTGGCGCGGTCGGTGCGCAACGTGCCGGGCGTGCGCCTGGTGGCGAGCGGCCGGCTGACGGCGCGCGATGTCGCCGCGGCGCCGCGCATCGTCGCCACCAGGAGCGCGGTGGAGAAACTGCAGGAGGCGCTCGCCTAGCCGGCGCGCCGAAGTCCCGCGCGAAGGGTTGAGCCGAGCGAAACAGTCATGGCCATCAAGACGACCGATGTCATCCGGCGTCCGCTCATCACGGAGAAGACGTCGATTCTCCGCGAAGACGGGCGGACGATCGTGTTTCACGTCGCGCACGGCGCGAACAAGGTGGAGATCAAGCGCGCCATCGAGCAGCTCCTGGGCGCGAAGGTCGAGAGCATCCGCACGTCGATCGCGCACGGCAAGGTGAAGCGCCAGGGCCGGTTCGCCGGCCAGCGCTCGGACTGGAAGAAGGCCTACGTCAAGCTGCGCGAAGGCCAGAAGATGCCCGAATTTCTCGAGGGGGCGTAGATGCCGATTCGCAAGTACAAGCCGACCTCGGCGGGGCAGCGGTTCCAGACGGTGCAGGTCTTCGACGACCTCACCGCGAAGGAGCCGTACAAGCCGCTCGTCGAGCCGCTGCACCGGTCGGGCGGCCGCAACAACCGCGGCGAGCTGACGTCGTGGTGGCGCGGCGGCGGCCACAAGCGGATGTACCGCATCATCGACTTCAAGCGCGACAAGCGCGAGATCCCGGCGAAGGTCGCCACGATCGAGTACGACCCGAACCGATCCGCGCGCATCGCGCTCCTCACCTACGCCGACGGCGAGAAGCGGTACATCCTGCAGCCGCTCGGGCTCAAGGTGGGCGACACGATCGTGGCCGGGCAGAACGCGGACATCCTGCCGGGGAACGCCCTGCCGCTGAAGAACATCCCGCTCGGCACGCTGCTCCACAACGTGGAGCTGAAGCCGGGCAAGGGCGGGCAGATCGCGCGCAGCGCGGGGTCGGCGGTCCAGCTCGTGGCCAAGGAGAACGAGTACGCGTCGGTGAAGATGCCGTCGGGCGAGATCCGCAAGATCCACGACGAGTGCTTCGCGACGATCGGGCAGGTCGGCAACCTCGATCACGAGAACGTGTCGATCGGCAAGGCCGGCCGCAGCCGGTGGCTGGGGAAGCGGCCCCACGTGCGCGGCGTCGCCATGAACCCGGTGGATCACCCGCTCGGCGGCGGCGAAGGGAAGACGTCGGGCGGCCGGCACCCCGTGTCGCCGTGGGGGCTGCCGACCAAGGGCTACAAGACGCGCAACCGGAAGAGCACGGACAAGTTCATCGTGCAGCGGAGACAGAAGTGAGGCTGATGGCGGCTCGCTCGTGGCTGAACGCTCAGCCATCGGCGATGCAGCCATAAGCCGGGGCGAGAGACACAGTATGGGACGCTCACTGAAGAAGGGCCCGTTCGTCGACACGCACCTGCTCGAGAAGGTCGAGGTGATGAACCGCGGCGCCGACAAGAAGGTGATCAAGACCTGGTCGCGCCGGTCGACCGTCGTGCCCGAGATGGTCGGCCACACGATGGCGGTCCACAACGGCAAGAAGTTCATCCCCGTGTACGTGACCGAGAACATGGTCGGCCACAAGCTGGGCGAGTTCGCGCCGACGCGGCTCTTCAAGGGGCATACGACGAAGGTGGCCGAGAAGGCCGCGACCACGGCCGCGGCGCCTGGCGGGCCCGGCGCGGGCGCTTCCTCCGCCGGCGGCGCGGCGAAGCCGGCCGGGAGCCCGTCATGATCGCGGCCCGGGCCACCGCCCGCTACGTGCGGACGTCGGCGCAGAAAGCCGGCCTCGTCCTCGCGCTCATCCGCGGCAAGGACGTGAACCAGGCGCTCGCCACGCTGAAGTACACGCGCAAGTCGGTGGCCGCCGACGTGGCCAAGGTGCTGCGATCGGCGATTGCCAACGCGCAGACGAAGGAAGGGTTCAGCGGCGATGTCGACCGCCTGTTCGTGGCGGCGGCGTTCGCCAACCAGGGGCCGTCGCAGAAGCGCGTCCGTCCGGCGCCGATGGGGCGGGCGTTCCGCGTCCTCAAGCGCACCGCGCACCTGACCGTGCACGTCGCCGAGCGGGCCGAGCGGATCGCGCCGGTGCCGGCGGCCGGCGAGGGCCGCGCGAAGCGGCCGGCGAAGCCGAAGACCGCGGGCCGCGCCGCGCAGCCGAAGAAGAAGGCGAAGGAGTAACCGTGGGCCAGAAGGTTCATCCGTTCGGGTTCCGCCTCGGGTTCAACAAGACGTGGCGGTCGCGCTGGTACTCGGATCGCGACTACGCGAAGCTCCTGCACGAGGATCTCGCGCTGCGCCAGAACCTGAAGAAGCGGTTCGCGCACGCCGGCGTCTCGAAGATCGAGACCGAGCGCGCGGCGAACAAGCTCAAGATCGACATCTACACTTCGCGTCCCGGCATCATCATCGGCCGCAAGGGCACCGAGGTGGACAAGCTGAAGCAGGAGATCCAGAAGCGCACGAGCCGCGAGGTCTTCATCAACATCCAGGAGATCCAGAAGCCCGAGCTCGACGCGCAGCTGATCTCCGAGTCGGTGGCGATGCAGCTCGAGAAGCGCGTGGCCTTCCGCCGCGCGATGCGCAAGGCGGTGGAGTCGGCGCTCCGGTTCGGAGCGCGCGGCATCAAGGTCCGGGTCTCCGGCCGGCTGAACGGCGCCGAGATCGCGCGATCCGAGTGGTACCTGCACGGCCAGCTGCCGCTGCAGACCCTGCGCGCCGACATCGACTACGGGTTTGCCGAAGCGAATACGACCTACGGCCAGATTGGCATCAAGGTGTGGCTGTACAAAGGCGAGCGCCTGGTGCCGCAGCGCGGCCGCGAAGAAGAGTACCGCGAGCGCGCGCCGCGCCGGCCGCCGGCGCGGGCGTAGCGCGAGGGCAGGAACGGCTGACGGGCGGGGCGGGCCGTCGAGCCCGGAGACAGAACGATGTTGATGCCGAAGAAGGTGAAGTACCGGAAACAGCAGCGCGGGCGCATGGCCGGCAAGGCGTGGCGCGGGTCCGACGTGTCGTTCGGCGACTACGGGCTCAAGGCGCTCGAGCCGTGCTGGCTGACGGACCGGCAGATCGAGGCGGCGCGCGTCGCGATGACGCGGTTCATCAAGCGCGGCGGCAAGATCTGGGTGCGCGTGTTCCCGGACAAGCCGATCACGAAGAAGCCGCAGGAAACGCGCATGGGCAAGGGCAAGGGCGCGCCCGAGCAGTGGGTCTCCGTGGTCCGGCCGGGCCGCGTGCTGTTCGAGATGGAAGGGGTGACCGAGGCCGAAGCGCGCGAAGCGCTCAAGCTCGCCGCGGCCAAGCTGCCCATCCTGACCAAGTTCGCGACGCGCTTTGCGCAGGAGAAGATGCTATGAAGGCGGCCGAGTTGCGCGACCTCGGGCCCGACGAGCTCGGCGTCCGCGAGCGGGAGCTGACCGATCAGCTGTTCCGCATGCGGATCCAGAAGTCGATGGGGCACCTCGAGAACCCGGACAAGATCCGGATGGTGCGCCGCGACCTGGCACGCGTGAAGACGGTGCTCAGGCAGAAGCGGGGCTGAGGAATCGCTCGATTCGAGGATCCGGTTTATGTCACAGAAATCCGAGAAGCAAGGCATCGTCGTCAGCAACAAGATGCAGAAGAGCATCGTCGTCGCCGTGGAGTGGCAGGTGCGCCACGGGCTCTACGGGAAGATCGAGCGGCGGCGGTCGAAGTTCATGGTGCACGACGAGAACAACGAGGCGAAGCCGGGCGACACCGTCGAGATCGTGGAGACGCGTCCCCAGAGCCGGCGCAAGCGCTGGTCGCTGAAGCGCGTCGTACGGCAGGCGGCGGAAGTGTAACGACGGGCTGGAGGGCCTGGATGGGCCGGACGGGCAGGAAGGGATGAGCACGTCCCGTTCCGCGCCTCGCGCCCGCCCGGCCCCTCGCGCCCTGGAGAGTCACCAATGATCCAGATGCGATCGATCCTCGACGTCGCCGACAACTCCGGCGCGCGGAAGATTGCGATCATCAACCCGATTGGCGGATCGACCGGCCGCTACGCCCGGCTCGGCGACATCGTCACCGCCTCGGTGAAGGAAGCGACGCCCGAGAGCAACGTGAAGAAGGGGCAGGTCGTGAAGGCGGTGATCGTGCGGACCGTGAAGGAGCAGCGGCGCCGCGACGGCACCTACATCCGCTTCGATCGGAACGCGGCGGTGCTCATCAACGATCAGGGCGAGCCGATCGGGACGCGCGTGTTCGGGCCGGTCGCCCGCGAGCTGCGCGAGCGGCGGTTCATGAAAATCATCTCGCTGGCGCCGGAGGTCCTCTAGCCGTGTCGCGTTTAAGCACTCCGATCCGGAAGAACGACAACGTGCTGGTGATTGCCGGGAAGGATCGCGGCAAGCGCGGGCGCGTGCTGAAGGTGCTGCCCGGCGAGGCCGGCCGGACCCGTCTCGTCGTCGAAGGCGCCAACATGATCAAGCGCCACACGAAGCCGAATCCCGGGCGCAACATTCAGGGCGGCATCATGGAGCGCGAGGCGTCGCTGCACGCGTCGAACGTGCAGCTGGTGTGCCCCGAGTGCGGGGCGCAGACGCGGGTCGGCCACCGGATTCTCGGCGACGGCCGCAAGGTCCGCATCTGCCGCAAGTGCGAGGGAGTCGTCGACAAATGAGCCGCCTCAAGGAGAAGTACCAGAAGGACGTCGTCACGGCGCTGACGAAGGAGTTCGGCTACAAGAACGTGATGGCCGTCCCGCGCGTCGAGAAGGTCGTCGTGAACATGGGGCTGGGCGAGGCGACGGGCAACGCGAAGATCATCGACACCGGCGCCGACGAGCTCGCGCGCATCACCGGCCAGAAGCCGGTCACGCGGCGCGCGAAGAAGTCGATCGCGGCGTTCAAGGTGCGCAAGGGGATGCCGATCGGCACGATGGTCACGCTGCGCGGCGAGCGGATGTGGGAGTTCCTCGACCGCCTCCTGAACATCGCGCTCCCCCGCGTCCGCGACTTCAAGGGCGTGTCGCCGAAGGGCTTCGACGGCCGCGGCAACTACACGCTCGGCCTGAAGGATCAGCTCCTCTTCCCCGAGATCGACTACATGAAGGTCGACAAGGCGCGCGGCATGAACGTGTCCGTCGTGACGACGGCGCGGACAGACGAGGAGGCGCGCAAGCTGCTGCAGTTCATCGGCATGCCGTTCCGGCAGAGCTGATCGAGGAACGCGGAAGACATATGGCCACGACAGCGAAGATCGCGAAGGAACAGAAGCCGCCGAAGTACAAGATCCGGCTGCGCAACCGCTGCCACCTGTGCGGGCGCCCGCGCGCGTACATGCGGAAGTTCGCGCTGTGCCGCCTGTGCTTCCGCAAGCTGGCGCTCGAGGGCGACATCACGGGCGTGACGAAGAGTAGTTGGTGAGCAAGCCGACGCTCCGACTGACCGATTTCGAAGGTTAAGAGCTATGACCGATCCGATTGCAGACATGCTCACCCGGCTGCGCAACGCCGTGACGGCGAAGCACACGCGCGTCGACATGCCGTCGTCGCGCCTGAAGCTGGACATCGCCCGCATCCTCCAGGACGAGGGCTACATCCAGGGCTTCAAGCTGATCGAGGACACCAACGGCGCCGCGAGCCACGGCAAGACGCTCCGGGTGTTCCTCAAATACGGCCCGCGCGGCGAACGGCTGATCACGGGCATCCAGCGGATCAGCCGGCCCGGGCGGCGCGTGTACTTCGGCAAACAGGACGTGCCCGACGTGCTCGGCGGCCTCGGGACCAGCATTCTGACGACGTCGCGGGGCGTCATGACCGGCCGCGAGGCCGTCAAGGTCGGCGTCGGCGGCGAAGTGCTCTGCAACGTCTGGTGAAGAGCGAGATGGCGGGGATGGCAGGTTGATAGAGGGATTGATTGTGCCACCCTGCATGATTGAGAGATTGAGCGATGTCTCGAATCGGTAAGAAGCCGATCACGATCCCCAAAGGGGTCACCGTCAAGGTGGTGGACGGCGCCGTCGAGGTGCAGGGGCCGAAGGGCAAGCTGCGGCAGGCGCATCCGGCCGGCATCAACTTCGAGCTGGCCGACGGCCACCTGGTGGCGCGGCGCGCCACCGAGGATCCCGAGCTGGGCAAGTTCCACGGGCTCGCGCGGAGCCTGGTCGCCAACGCGGTCGCGGGCGTGACCGAGGGCTTCAAGAAGGAGCTCGACATCGTCGGCGTCGGGTACCGCGCGGAGGTGAAAGGCAAGCAGGTCATCTTCGCCCTGGGCTACTCGCACGCGGTCGTGTTCGACATCCCGGCGGGGATCGATGTCGGCATCGAGAAGCAGACGCACATCACCGTGACCGGCGTCGACCGGCAGCTCGTGGGCCAGGTGGCGGCCAACATCCGGCGGCTGCGCAAGCCCGATCCCTACAAGCAGAAGGGCGTGCGGTACACGGGCGAAGTGCTGAAGAAGAAGGCCGGGAAGACCGGCGCCAAGTAGGGACGCGATGAAGATCAGAACGAAGGAAGACCGGCGGCACCGCATTCAGCTCAGGCAGCGGAAGCGGATTCACGGCACGATGGAGCGGCCGCGCCTGAGCGTGTTCCGCAGCGTGTCGCACATTTACGCGCAGGTCATCGACGACCTGAACGGCACGACGCTCGTCTCGGCGTCGACCACCGAGCCCTCGCTGAAGGGCGCGTTTGAGAAAGGGGTCGCCGGCGGCAACCTGAAGGGGGCCGAGGCGATCGGCAAGACTATCGCCGAGCGGTCGATCGAGAAGGGCATCAAGCGCGTGGTGTTCGACCGGAGCGGCTTCCTGTATCACGGGCGCATCCGGGCCGTCGCCGACGCGGCGCGCAAAGCGGGCCTCGAGTTCTGACGGTTGCAGCGCGAAGGCTCGAGCCGAAGAGGGCGAGCCGGGCGTGAGAGAGAACAGCGCATGAGAACACGTGAACGCATCGACGCGAGCCAGCTCGACATCAAGGACACCGTGGTGTCGATCAACCGCGTGACCAAGGTGGTCAAGGGCGGCAAGAACCTCAGCTTCAGCGCGCTCGTCGTCGTGGGCGATGGCCGCGGTGTGGTCGGCTTCGGCATCGGGAAGGCGAAGGAAGTGCCGTCGGCCATCAAGAAGGGCATCGAGGCCGCGAAGAAGAACCTGCTGCGCGTGCCGCTCCAGGGCACGACGATCCCGCATCACGTGGTCGGACACTTCGGAGCGGGGAGCGTGCTGCTGAAGCCGGCGCCGGACGGGACGGGCATCATCGCCGGCGGCGCGGTGCGGGCCGTCGTGGAGTCGGCCGGCATCACCAACATCCTCACCAAGTCGCTCGGATCGGCGAACCCGCACAACGTCGTGCGGGCGACGTTCGCGGGGCTGGCGGGGCTGAAGGATCCCACGATGCTCGCGCGGCTCCGCGGCAAAGAGCTCGAGGCGGTCGCCGGGACGGGTGCATAGGCCATGGCGAACCAGCGAACCGACACCAGAGGCACGACGGTCCGGATCCGGCTGCTGCGGAGCCCGATCGGGTTCAAGGACAACCAGGAAGCGGTGCTGCGGGGCATGGGCCTCCGGCGGATCCGCCAGACCGTGGAGCTGAAGGACACGCCGGCGACGCGGGGCATGATTCACAAGGTGCAGCACCTGGTCGAGGTGATCGACTGATGGGACTGAATAATCTGCGTCCGCCCCGTGGGGCGAAGCACGCCAAGAAGCGCGTCGGCCGCGGCCAGGGCTCGGGCCAGGGGAAGACGGCCGGGCGCGGCCACAAGGGCGCGAAGTCGCGCTCGGGGTTCAAGTTCAAGCGCGGGTTCGAGGGCGGCCAGATGCCGCTCCACCGGCGCGTCCCCAAGCGCGGCTTCCACAACCCGTTCCGGATCGAGTACGAGGTGGTGAACCTCGACACGCTGGCGGCGAAATTCGACGCCGGCACGACCGTGACGCCCGATCTGCTGCGCGAGCGCGGCGTGATCGCGAGCGGGCGCGGACCGGTCAAGGTGCTCGCGCGCGGCGAGGTCGGCAAGGCGCTGACCGTGCAGGCGCACAAGTTCAGCGGCAAGGCGGCCGAGAAAATCGCGGCGGCGGGTGGGACGGCGCAGACGCTCCAGGGGTAAGTCATGGAAAGCCTGAAGAACATCTTCACGGTCTCGGACCTGCGGACGCGCGTGCTGTTCACGCTCGGGCTCTGCGCGGTCTACCGGATCGGGCACGTGATCACGGTGCCCGGGGTGAATCTCACGGCGCTCTCGGCGTTCGCGGAGCAGCTCGGGAAGAACGGGATGTTCGGCCTCTATGACATGTTCGCGGGCGGGAACCTGTCGAAGGTCACGATCTTCGCGCTCGGCATCATGCCGTATATCAGCGCGTCGATCATCCTGCAGCTCCTCACGGTGGTCTGGCCGTACCTCGAGAAGCTCTCGAAGGAAGGCGAGCTCGGGCGCCGCAAGATCACGCAGTACACCCGGTACGGGACGATTCTCCTGAGCCTGGTGCAGTCGCTCGGGATCGCCATCTTCCTGGAGCGCAACTCGGCGCCCGGCGGCTACCACCTGGTGATCAATCCGGGCTGGGGCTTCCGGATGCTCACGGTGCTGACGCTGACCACGGGCAGCTGCTTCGTGATGTGGCTCGGCGAGCAGATCACGGAGCGCGGCATCGGCAACGGCATGTCCCTCATCATCTATGCGGGCATCGTCGTGAACTTCCCGGGCGCCGTGCTGCAGACGATCGAGCAGATGCGGACCGGCCAGCTCGGTCTGATCCGCATCCTGATCCTGCTGGTGCTGATGGCGTTCGTCGTCGCGGCGATCGTCTTCGTGGAGCGGGGCCACCGGCGCGTCACGGTCCAGTACGCCAAGCGCGTCGTCGGGCGGCGCGTGTACGGCGGATCGAGCACGCACATCCCGCTGAAGGTGAACACGGGCGGCGTGATGCCGGTGATCTTCGCCTCGTCGATCCTGGCGTTTCCGGCGACGATCGCGAGCGCGTTCAAGTACCCGTGGGTCGACACGCTGCAGCAGCAGCTGAACATCGGGATGCCGCTGTACAACCTGCTGTACGTGATCGGCATCATCTTCTTCACGTATTTCTACACGGCGATCGTCTTCAACCCCGACGACGTGGCCGACAACATGCGGAAGTACGGCGGGTTCGTGCCGGGGATCCGTCCCGGGCGGCGGACGGCCGAGTACATCGACACGATCCTGACGCGCATCACGCTCGCGGGCGCCGTCTACCTGGCGATCATCGCGCTGCTGCCGCAGTGGCTGCTGAACGGCTTCAAGGTCGCGCCGATTCCGTTCATCGGCGACTGGCTCGACGCGAGCCTGCCCCGGTTCATCACCGAGGGCATGAACGTCCAGTTCTTCTTCGGCGGCACGTCGCTGCTGATCGTCGTCGGCGTGGCGATGGACACCGTGCAGCAGCTCGAGTCGCAGCTGATCATGCGCCACTACGATGGCTTCATGAAGAAATCCCGGGTGCGCGGCAGGCGGGCGTGAGGCTCAACCTGATCATGCTCGGGCCTCCGGGAGCCGGGAAGGGCACCCAGGCGGAGCGATTCGCGCGCGCGCGGGGGATCCCCAAGATTTCGACCGGGGACATCCTGCGCGAGGCGGTGCACGCGGGGACCGACGTCGGAATGCGCGCCCGCGAAATCATGGATCGCGGTGAGCTGGTCAGCGACGACGTGATGATCGGGATCGTGCGGGAGCGGCTGGAGCGGCCCGACGCGGTGAACGGGTTCGTGCTCGACGGCTTCCCGCGCACCGTGGCGCAGGCGGCGGCGCTCGACGGGATCATGAACGGCCGCGGGCCGCTCGTCGTGGTCGACATCGTGGTGCCCGAGCCCGAGCTGGTGCGGCGGCTGAGCGTGCGGCTGATCTGCGAGGAGTGCGGCGCCAACGCGGGTACGTTCGCCGAGGCGGTCCGGGCGGCCACCGACAAGGTGGTCCTGCACGACGGATCCAACGCGGCGCCGGAATCGATTGCCGCGGTGCGCGTGGCGGCCGAGCCGCTGCGCTGCCAGCGCTGCGGCGGGCGGCTGGTGCAGCGCTCCGACGACAGCGACGCCATCGTCCGCGAGCGCCTGCGGGTGTACCGGCAGAGCACGAAGCCGCTCGTCGACTATTACCGCGTGCGGCCCACGTTCCGGTCGATCGACGGGGCGCAGGCGCCGGACCGTGTGGCGGCCGACCTTGCGGCGGCGATCGAGGCGGCGATCAGGAACGGGCGACCGGGGGGGCACGCGTGATCGTCTACCGGTCCCACGCCGAGCTCGAGAAGATGCGGGAGGCCGGCCGTCTCGTCGGCGAGGTGCTGACCGAGCTCTCGGCGCTCGTGCAGCCGGGCGTGACGACCGCCGACCTGGACGCGGCAGCCGAGAAGCGGATTCTCGCGGCGGGCGCGGTGCCGGCGTTCAAGGGGTACCTCGGCTACCCCGCCACGATCTGCGCGTCGGTGAACGAGGAAGTCATTCACGGGATTCCCTCGGGCCGCCGCGTGCTGCGCGAGGGCGACATCATCTCGATCGACGTCGGCGCGTCGATCGACGGGTACTTCGGCGACAGCGCGCTGACGCTGCCCGTCGGGCCCGTGTCGGCCGAAGCGGCGGAGCTGCTGCGCGCGACCGAAGAGGCGCTCTACAAGGCGATCGAGCGCGCGCGCCCGGGCAACCGGGTGTCGGACATCGGCCACGCGGTGCAGCAGCACGTCGAGGCGTTCGGGTTCTCGGTGGTCCGGGAGTTCGTCGGGCACGGCATCGGGCAGCGGATGCACGAGGAGCCGCAGGTTCCCAACTACGGGGAGCCGGGCCGCGGGCCGCGGCTCCACGAGGGCATGGTGCTCGCCATCGAGCCGATGGTGAACGCCGGGCGCCACGTGGTGCGGATGCTGGCCGACGGCTGGACGGCGGTGACGCGCGACGGCAGCCTGTCGGCGCACTTCGAGCACACGGTGGCGGTGACGTCGGGCGATCCGTGGATCCTGACGGCGCGCGAGGTGGCGGTCCCGGCCGCGCGGAAGTAGGCGGGACGGAGGCCTCGACGTCGCGGATGGCGGAGGTCGTCGGCGTGGTGACGGAGCAGTTGCCGAGCCGCCTGTACCGGGTGAAGGCCGACGGCGCGACCGTGACGGCGCACATCGGCGGGCGGATCGACCGGAACTTCATCCGTGTGCTGGTCGGGGATCGGGTGCGCGTGGAACTGTCGCCGGTCGATCCCAGCCGCGGGCGGATCGTGGAAAAGCTGTAGAAGGGAACGCATGAAGGTCAGAGCATCGGTCCGACGGATTTGCGACAAGTGCAAGATCGTCCGCCGCCGCGGCGTGGTGCGGGTGATCTGCCCGAACCCGAAGCACAAGCAGCGGCAAGGATAACGGGGACATAACTTATGGCACGAATTGCCGGCGTCGATCTGCCGCGCACCAAGCGCGTCGAGATCGGCCTCACTTACATCTTCGGCATCGGGCGCGACCGTTCGAACGGCATCCTGAAGGACGCCGGCGTGAGCCCGGACATCCGCGTCAAGGATCTGTCGGAAGACGACGTGCGCAAGATCAGCCGGGTGATCGAAGAGCAGGGTTCCGTCGAGGGCGACCTCCGCAAGGAGGTGTCGATGAACATCAAGCGGCTGATGGAGATCGGCTGCTATCGCGGCATGCGGCACCGCCGCGGGCTGCCGGTGCGCGGCCAGCGGACCCGCACCAACGCGCGCACGCGGAAGGGGCCCCGCAAGGGCGCCATCGCGAAGAAGAAGACGGTGTAGGGGTCGAGTCAAGGTTCACGGATTGGGATCAGGGATTAGGGATTAGGAACGCGACGCATGGCTAAAGCAGAAGCGGCACCCGAGGGCGCCACACCCGAGAAAAAAGAAGGCAAGGCCGGGCGGCCCAAGAAGACCTTCAAGAAGCGGGGCGAGAAGCGGATCGTGCACCACGGGCTGGCGCACATCCAGGCCTCGTTCAACAACACCGTCGTGACGATCACCGACACCGAAGGCAACGTGGTGGCGTGGTCGAGCGCCGGCGGGATCGGGTTCAAGGGATCGCGCAAGGGGACGCCGTTCGCCGCGACGCAGGCCGCGCTGAACGCGGGGAACGCCGCGAAGGCCGTCGGGATGCGGTCGCTCGACGTGCGCGTGAAGGGCCCGGGGTCCGGCCGCGAGTCGGCTATCCGCGCGCTGCAGACCGTGGGGCTCGAGGTGAAGTCGATTCGCGACGTCACGCCGATTCCCCACAACGGCTGCCGGCCGCCCAAGCGGCGGCGAGTGTGAGCGATCTCGGATTACCCAATTACCACATTCCGAAAGGTTTCTGAATGGCTCGTTACATCGGACCGGTCTGCCGGCTCTGCCGCCGCGAGGCGATGAAGCTCTTCCTGAAAGGGGAGCGCTGCTACACCGAGAAGTGCGCGATCGAGAAGCGCAACTTCCCGCCCGGGCAGCACGGCAAGACACGGAAGGCGAAGCTCGCCGGCTACGGTTTGCAGCTTCGTGAGAAGCAGAAGGTCAAGCGCATCTACGGGGTGCTCGAAGACCAGTTCCGCCGGTATTTCGAGGCAGCGGAGCGGACGCGCGGCATCACGGGCGTGACCCTGCTCCAGCTGCTCGAGCGGCGGCTCGACAACGTCGTCTACCGCCTCGGGATGGCGACGTCGCGGCCGCAAGCGCGGCAGCTCGTGCGCCACGGGCACTTCCTGGTCAACGGCAAGAAGGTGGACATCCCCTCGTTCTCCGTGAAGCAGGGCGACGTGATCACCGTGCTCGGCCGCACGCAGAAGAACCCGACGCTCGCGCACGCGATGGAAGAGGTCAAGGGGCGCGGGATTCCCGAATGGCTGTCGTTCGACGGCGCGTCGATCACGGGCCGCGTGCTCTCGATGCCGACGCGCGAGCAGATCAACCTGCCGGTGCAGGAGCAGTTGATTGTCGAGTTGTACTCGAAGTAGGAAGTAGGAAGCAGCTTTCGTCACCGCCGGCCCGCAGCCTTGACAGACCTGCGGCGGGAGGCCGGCGGCCATACTGGCAGGTCTGGAGGCCCGTCTGCGGGCCCGTCGCGAAAGGAACTGGCACCATGCTCTGGAAAGGTTTTCAGCGGCCCAAGCGCCTCGAGTTCGAGCGCGAGACCCTCACCGATCGGTTCGGGCGCTTCTACGCGCAGCCGTTCGAGCGCGGCTTCGGCACCACCATCGGCAACGCGCTGCGCCGCGTGCTGCTCTCCTCGATCGAGGGGGCGGCCATCACCGCGGTGAAGATCGACGGCGTGCTGCACGAGTTCTCGCCGATTCCGGGCGTCGTCGAGGACGCGACCGACATCATCCTGAACCTGAAGCAGATTCCGCTGAAGCTGCACACGGACCACACCAAGACGCTGACGCTGCGCGTCGACAAGGCCGGCGAGGTGCGGGCGCGCGACATCCAGGGCGATGCGGAGGTCGAGATCCTCGAGCCCGACGCGCACATCGCGACGGTCGCCGAGGGCGGACGTCTCCACATGGAGATGCGGATGAAGCGCGGCCGCGGCTACGTGGCGGCCGACAAGAACTTCGACGAAGACCTGGGCATCGGCTGGATTCCGATCGACTCGGTGCACTCGCCGATCAAGAAAGTGAACTATCTCGTCGAGGCCGCCCGTCTCGGCCAGACCACCGACTTCGACAAGCTGACGGTCGACGTCTGGACCAACGGTGCGATCGGGCCGAAGGAAGCGGTGTCGCTCGCGGCCAAGCTGATTCGCGATCACCTGAACATCTTCGTGACGGTCGAAGAGGGCGCCGAGCAGTCGTCCGAGGCCGCGTCCGATCAGCCGCGCGTCGGCATCAGCAACGAGAACCTGGACAAGAGCGTCGAGGAGCTCGAGCTGTCGGTCCGCTCCTACAACTGCCTCAAGAACGCGAACATCCGCACGATCCGCGAGCTGGTGCAGAAGAGCGAAGGCGAGATGCTCAAGACCAAGAACTTCGGCAGGAAGAGCCTGAACGAGATCAAGGAAATCCTGCACACGATGGGCCTGAGCCTCGGCATGCGGGTCGATCAGCCGACCGGCGCGTCGCAGGAGTGAGGAAGGGAGCAGGACGGGCGGGGCGGGCGGGACCGGCG
>Ga0310810_10002512_pt1 | contig 19743 bp, 18 predicted proteins | sample NCmetagenome_FD_207641 | JGI IMG/M metagenome (GOLD analysis project Ga0310810, IMG submission 207641) | Soil microbial communities from experimental microcosm in Duke University, North Carolina, United States - NC | ecosystem: Engineered > Artificial ecosystem > Soil microcosm > Unclassified ...
GCGCCCGGTCGCGGTCGCGTAGTCGGCGAAGCGGTGCGGCAGGGCCGGGCGCACGATCTGTGCGCCGAGCCGGGCCAGCGCGTCGATCGAGGCGTCGTACGCGGCCAGGACGTCGGCAGCGACGCCGGTGCGCTCGACGTCCGGCATCACTGCCAGGCGCAGGCCGGCGACGCCGCGCCGCAGCTCCGGCATCGGGTCGGCCGGCGCCCAGGCCAGGGTCTGCGCATCGCGCGGGTCGGGGCCGTTGAGCAGCCGGAAGATGAGCGCAGCGTCCTCCACCGAGCGCGTGAGCGGCCCCGGCGTGTCGAGCGTGCTGCTGAGCGGGAGCACGCCGTGCGTGCTGATCCGCCCCGCCGTCACCTTCAGCCCGACGATGCCGCACCAGCCTGCGGGCAGCCGCACCGAGCCGCCGGTGTCGGTGCCGATGGCCATCGGCGTCATGCCGGCGGAGACGGCGACGGCGGAGCCGCTGGACGAGCCGCCGGGCGTGCGATGCACGCTCGCGTCCCACGGATTGCGCGGCGTGCCCAGATGCGTGTTGGTGCCGAAGCTGCCCATCGCGAACTCGACCGTGTGCGTCTTGCCGAGCACGATGGTGCCGGCCGCGATGAGCCGCTCGGCGAGCGTGGCGGTCACCGGCGACACCCGCTTCTCCCACACCTTCGAGCCGCCGGTCGTCACCCGCCCCTCCAGATCGACCAGGTCCTTCAGCGCGATGGGCACGCCGTGCAGCGCGCCAACGCGGTGGCCGGAGCGGATCGCCTTGTCGGCGGCCTCGGCGGCCAGGCGCGCGTCGGCCTCGTAGACGGCGATGTAGGCGTGCAGCGCGCCGTCGCGCTTGCGGATGCGATCGAGCAGCGCCTCGACGACGTCGACGGGCGAGAGCGTGCGATCGGCAAAGGCGCGGGACAGCTCGGCGATGGTGGCCCAGGCGGGATCGATGTGTGCCATGGCCGCTACCCTACACCGAAATTGACAGGCGCGGATCGGGCTCCTAGACTGCGCGCCATCAGACCGCCGTCGATTCCCTCGTGGGCAAAGGAGCCACCATGGGTCAGATCTCGCGCCGTCACTTTCTCGCCGGGACCGCCGCCGTCTCCGCCGGCGCCGTGCTGACTCGCGCGCCCGCCGCGCTCGGCCAGCAGGTGAAGGAGCTGCAGGTCTGGCACACCGAGGTGGAGCCCCAGACGGTCAAGACGATCCAGGACACCAGCATCGCGGAGTTCGAGAAGAAGTTCCCCGGCTTCAAGATCAAGCAGCAGGCGCTCGGCTGGGGCGACCTCAACACCAAGCTGCTGGCCGCGCTGGCCGCCGGCAGCCCGCCCGACCTCACGCACCTCAACCCGTTCATGACCGCCTCGCTCTACACCAAGCAGCTGCTGCGCCCGATGGACGAGCTGATCCGCGCCATCGGCGAGAAGGACATCCACGAGTCGACCTTGAAGCTGCAGTACTTCGACGGCAAGTACTACGGCGTCACCCACGCCATCGGCGCCACCTACTTCGCCGAACGGCGCGACCTGCGCGATGCCAAGGGCATCAAGCCGCCCGAGACCTACGCCGACATGCTGGCGCTGGCCGCCGCCCTCACCGACGAGGGCAAGCGGTGGGCCACGCAGATGCCGGGCGAGAAGCTCTACATGGGCTTCGTCCATCCGGCCGAGTGGCTGGCCGGCAACGGCGGCGGCTGGGTCGATGGCAAGACGTGGCGGCCGCTGCTCAACAGCAAGCCGATGCTGGAGGCGCTCGACTACGCCCAGAAGCTGAACAAGTTCATGCCGGGCGGCTGGTCCGGTCAGAAGTACCTCGACACCCTGGCCGCGCTGGCCACCGGGAAGATCGCGATGGCCTATCTCAGCGGCGCGCGCACGATCGGCTACATCGAGCGTTACGCGCCGGAGAACATGCGCGACTCCGACCACTTCCAGCCGCTGGCCCGGCCCCACGGCCCGGGCGGCAAGGTCGGCGTCTCGGCGCTGGACGGCGAGAACTGGGCCGTCTTCACGCAGTCGAAGTATCCGAACGAGGCCTTCGAGTTCCTCAAGCTCTTCTACAAGAAAGAGCACTACATCAAGTACTGCCACTCGGTGCCGATCCACCTCACGCCGATTCTCAAGTCGATGATCAACGACGCCGAGTACCTGTCGAATCCGCGCATCAAGAAGTGGAAGTCGTGGCACGACTTCATGGTGCGCGGCCTCAACGAGGGGCGCTTCATCCCGCTCGGCTTCACGCGGCCCGAGGACAACCTGATCCCGTTCCTCGCCGAGCTCGATGGCTCGGGCATCGTCGCCGACATGGTGGTCGAGGTGATGGTGGGCGGCAAGGACATCAAGGCCGAGGCCGACCGCGCGCAGAAGCGCGCCGAGGAGCTGCTCACCCAGCTCGGCGTCAAGCGCTGGTCGTAATCGTCGCGCCCGGGACGGCGCCGGCATGACCCGCCATCCGCTCGTCGGCTGGCTCTTGCTGGCGCCGTCCCTGCTGCTGCTGGGCGGCCTCGTCGTCTTCCCGATCCTCTACAACATCTGGCTGAGCCTGCACGACAAGCACGCCTTCATGCCGGTGCAGACGTTCGTGGGCCTCCGGCATTATCTCTACTTCGCGCGCGACGTCGAGTTCTGGACCAGCGTGGAGTACGGGGTGATCTATGCCGGCGGCACGCTGCTCCTGCAATTGCTGCTCGGCATCAGCGCGGCCTTGCTCCTCAACGAGGGGTTTCGCGGCCGCAACCTGCTGCGCGGCGTGGTGCTGTTTCCGTACATGATCCCCACGATCGTGGCCGTCATCCTCTGGAAGTGGCTGCTCAACGACTCCTACGGGCTGGTCAATCACCTGCTGCTGGCGGCCGGGCTGGTGCGGGTGCCGGTGGCGTGGCTGGGCAAGGACCACATCATGCAGTCGCTCATCATCACCAGCGTCTGGCAGTTCTTCCCGTTCGTCGTCGTCACGTACCTGGCCCGGCTCCAGACGATCCCGCCCGAGCTGTACGAGGCCGCCAAGGTGGACGGCGCGACGGCGTGGCGGCGCTTCGTGCACGTCACGCTGCCCCAGACCGCCAACGTGCTCTTCGTGATCGTGCTGCTGCGCTCCATCTTCATGTTCACGAAGTTCGACACGGTGTGGCTCATGGCCGGCGAGGGCGGCGTGAGCCGTTACGTGCGCACCCTGCCCGTCTACGCCTACGCGCGCAGCTTCACCTATCTGCAGGCTGGGATGGGCGCGGCCCTGGCCGTGCTGATGTTCCTGCTGCTGGTGGCGATCACCGCCGTCTACTTCCGCGTGTTCCACGCGGAGGAGGCGACCGGGTGAAGCGGGCCGCGGCGCTCTACCTGGGCGGGCTGGTGTTGCTGGTCATCGGCGCCTTCCCGCTGGCCTGGATGCTCTCGACCGCGCTCAAGCCCTCCGGCGAGATCTTCGCCACGCCGCCGACCCTGCTGCCGCGCACCATCACGCTCGAGAACTTCCAGCGGCTGTTCACCGAGACGAGCTTCCTCACCTACTTCGCGAACAGCGTCACCGTCTCGCTGGCCACGGTGCTGGTGACCTTGACCGTGTCGTCGATGGGCGCCTACGGGCTGACGCGCTTCGCCTTCCGGGGCCGCGAGCGCGTGGCCGGGCTCATCCTCATGACCTACATGTTCGCGCCGATCATGATCATCATTCCCTTCTACATCCTGGTGAAGCAGCTCGGCATCGTGAACACGCGCCTGGCCCTGGTGCTCTCGTACACGACCTTCTGCCTGCCGTTCTGCCTCTGGCTGCTGCGGTCGTTCTTTCAGTCGATCCCGCTCGAGCTGGAAGAAGCGGCCATGGTCGATGGCGCGAGCCTGCCCCGGGCGGTGTGGTACGTGGTCCTGCCCCTGGCGCTGCCCGGCATCATCGCCGCGGGGATCTTCACCTTCATCCTGGCCTGGAACGACTTTCTGTTCGCGCTGGTGCTGATCACCTCCGAGGAGCTGAAGACCTTGCCCGTCGGCGTGAACGACCTGTTCAACGCGACGATCGTCGACTGGGGGATGATCATGGCGGCCGGCGTCGTCATCACCGTGCCGACGATTGCGTTCTTCGTCGCGGTCCAGCGCTACCTCGTACAGGGGTGGGGCGCCGGCGGAGTGAAAGGCTGAGCGCTCTACAATCCCAGGTAGGCGCGGCGGACGTGGGGGTTGGTGAGGAGGTCTTGGCCGGTGCCGGCGAGGGTGATCTGGCCGTTCTCCAGGACGTAGCCGCGGCGGGAGCGGGCGAGGGCCTGGCGGGTGTTCTGCTCGACCAGGAGGACCGTCGTGCCGGTGTGGTTGATGGCGTCGATCGTGTTGAAGATCTCGCGGACGATCAGCGGGGCCAGGCCGAGCGAGGGCTCATCGAGCATCAGGAGCCTCGGCAGCGCCATCAGCGCGCGGGCGATCGCGAGCATCTGCTGCTCGCCGCCCGACATCGTGCCGGCGGCCTGGCCTGTGCGCTCGCGCAGGCGCGGGAACATCGCGAAGACGCGCTCCAGGCTGTCGCCGCGCCGCACCTTGGCGGCGCGTGGGTAGGAGCCCAGCTCGAGATTCTCGCGAACGGTGAGGCTCGGGAAGATCTTGCGGCCCTCGGGCACGTGAACGACGCCGCGAGCGACGATGGCGTGGCACGGCAGGCGATCGATACGCTCACCCTCGAAGCGCACCTCGCCGCGGCGCGGGCGCAGCAGGCCGGAGATCGTGCGCAGCATCGTCGTCTTGCCGGCGCCGTTGGCGCCGACCACCGACAAGGTCTCGCCGGCCTCGACGGTGATGTCGACGCCGCGCAGCGCCGGCAGATCGCCGTAGGCCACCTCGACACCGGTCAGCTCCAGCAGGCTCACGCCTCTTCTCCCAGATAGGCCTCGATCACCCGCGCGTCCCGGGCCACCTCGGCCGGCGCGCCCTCGGCGATCTTCTCGCCGTGATGCAGGACCACGATGCGCTGGGAGAGCGCCATGATGGCGCGCATCACGTGCTCGATGATCAGCAGGCTCACGCCCTGGGCGTGGATGCGCTGGATGAGGCCGATGATCGCCTCGATCTCCGTCGGGTTCAGTCCGGACATCACCTCGTCGAGCAGCAAGAGCTCGGGCCGGGTGGCCAGGCCGCGGGCCATCTCCAGCCGCTTGCGATCGGACAGGGTCAGCTCGCGCGCCGGCGCGTCGCGCTTGCCGGCCAGGCCGACGAACTCCAGGACCTCCAGCGCCTGGGCGCGCGCCGCTGCCACCTCGTCGGTGCGGTTGAACGCGCCGATCATCACGTTCTCCAGCGCCGTGAGGTTCACGAACGGCTGGACGATCTGGAAGGTGCGGGCCAGGCCCCGCCGGCAGATCGCGTGGGGCTTGGCCCCGACGATCGAGGCGCCCTTGAAGCGGATCGCCCCGTCGGTCGGCGGATGAAAGCCAGACAGGAGGTGGAACACGGTCGTCTTGCCGGCGCCGTTGGGCCCGATGAGCCCCACGATCTCGGCCGCGCCGAGGGCGAGGCTGAAGCGGTTGACCGCGGTGAGCCCGCCGAAGCGCTTGGTGACGTTCTCCACCTCGAGCAGCATCAGCCCTCGGTCCTTCGCCGCATCACGCGCTCCGGCGCCGGCGCACCAGACCCATGAGGCCGTTGGGCAGGAACGAGATGACGAGGATCAGCACCAGGCCGTAGACCATGACGTCCACGCCGGCCCGGCCGCGGATAGCCGCGCGCGACAGCTCGGAGATCGGCGTGAGCACGAACGAGCCGATCAGGGGCCCCACCGCGGTGCCGGCGCCGCCGACGATCGCCTGCAGCAGCCCCTGGATCGACACGGCCGGTCCGAAGGTGATCGTGGGATCGATGTAGGCGAAGTACTGCGCGTAGAAGGTCCCGCCCAGGGCGGTGAGGAACGAGGACAGCGCCATCGCGCGCAGTTTCATGCCGAGCGCGTCCACGCCGGCCGCCTCCGCCGCGTCCTCGTTCTCGCGCACCGCCCGCAGCGCGTAGCCGAGCCGGCTCGCCTCCAGCCGGCGCGTGATCACGACCGCGAGCAGCGCCATCGTCAGGATGACGTAGTAGTACGGCAGCTTGCCGGCGAAGACGAAGCTCGCCGGTGCGGCCTCGCGGCTCGGGATGACGAGCCCCAGCGAGCTGCCGACCGCCTTGGTGTTGACGGCGATCACGCGCAGCATCTCTGCGAAGGCCAGGGTCACCAGCGAGAAGTACGGTCCGCGCAGCCCGTAGCGGAACGACAGGTAGCCCGCGCCGAGGCCGAACGCCGCCGCCAGCACGCCGCCGGCCAGCATCCCGAGCCACGGCGACACGCCGAGCCGCAGGAACAGCAACGTGGACGTGTAGGCGCCGAGGCCGAAGTAGGCCGCGTGCCCGAACGAGAACTGCCCGGCGTAACCGCCGAGGATGTTCCAGGCCGAGCCGAGATAGGCGAACAGCAGCACGCTGATCAGGATCTCCAGGAAGTAGGGCGACAGGAACGGCGGGACGATCAGCAGCCCGGCCACGAGCACGCCGAAGAGCGTCTCAGCGACCACGGCCGCCCCCGAAGATCCCGGCCGGGCGGAAGAGCAGCACCAGCACGAACAGGCCGAAGACGACGAGCTGCTTGAGCGAGCCCGGCAGCAGGGTGGCGCCGAGCGACTCGGCCAGGCCCACGATGAAGCCGCCGATGAGCGCGCCGACGAAGTTACCCATGCCGCCCAGCACCACCACGACGAAGGCCATGATGTTGAAGGACTCGCCGACGTCCGGCGCCACGTAGAAGAACGGCGTCACCAGCGCGCCGGCCACCGCCGCGCAGCCGGCGCCGATGCCGAAGGCCACCGCGCGGATGCGCGCCACGTCGATGCCCATCAGCATCGCCCCCTCCGGCTCCTCGGCCAGCGCCCGGATGGCCTTGCCCACGTCGGTGGTGCGCAGGAAGGCGAACAGCGCCAGCGCCAGGACGACGGCGCCGCCGCAGGCGACCAGGCGCGGCACCTCGACCAGCGCCTCGCCGATCACGAACGAGGCGCCGGCGTAGGTCGGGCGCACGGTGCGGAAGTCACCCTGCCAGAGGACGAGCGCCAGGTTCTCGAGGAAGATCGACAGCCCCAGCGTGAGCAGGAGCTGGTTGTGCTCGGCGGCGAAGCGGTTGGGCTCGATGACCACTCGCTGGATCACCATGCCGATGGCGAAGAAGAGCGGTCCGGTGACGAGCAGCGAGAGATAGGGATCGATCCCGCCCAGCGTGAACAGCCAGTACGTCGTGTACATCGCCAGCATCATCACCGCGCCGTGGGCGAAGTTGATGATGCGCAGCACGCCGAAGATGAGCGACAGCCCGGAGGCGACGAGCCCGTACACGCCGCCCAGCAGCAGGCCGCTGACAGCGGCCTGCAGGAATAACTCCGAGGTCATTTTGGCTGGGGGGCCTCGACCGGGCCCCCCAGACCCCCCGGGGCGGCTCGGGACGTCCCGGCGGTGCCGTGACGCCCCTCGATACCCGTCAGCCGTGCCACCGCATGACGGGGAAGACGGGCTTGGCCTCGGCGAAGCGCGCCGGGCCGACGACGACCGGCTTGCCGCCCTGCACTTGCAGCAGCGCCGGCGTGGCGTTGGCGTTCTCTCCCGTGTCGTCGAACTTGATCGCGTCCTGCGGCAGGATGTGATCCGCGAGGTTGGTCTTGGCCAGCGCATCGCGCAGCTTGTCGCGATCGGCCGAGCCGGCGCGCTCCAGCGCGTCCTTGACGACGTGGATGACCGTGTAGGCCTGCACGCCGTGCGAGGTGAGCGTGGAGCTGAAGCGCTTCTCGTAGGCGGCGAAGACGGCCTTGGCTCGCGGCGACTGCGGATTGTGCCAGTAGTTGCCGTCGAAGAGCTGGTCGGTCAGCTCGCGGTTGTCGGCGATGAACTTCGGGTTCGAGTAGGCGGCGTTGGCCAGGCCCACCAGCGCGTTCACGCCGATGCGCAGCTTGGCCGCCGTCTCGGCGATGATCTTGGAGTCGCCGTAGTACCCGCTGATGACGACCAGGTCGGGCTTCGACGCCTTCACCTTCGACAGCTCGGCCGTGAAGTCCGGCGACTTGATGCTGTAGGGGATGCGCTGCACGAGCGCGTAGCCCAGCTTGGCCGCGAAGCCCTCCACGTGGTTGCCCATCGTCGTGCCGAAGTTGCCGTCCTCGTGCATCATCGCGACCTTCTTGATGGGCGCGTTGGCAGCCTTGGCCATCTCGGCCAGGTTGCTCATCGTCAGCGTGGCCATGGCCTTGCCGTTGGGCTGCACGCGGAACACGTAGCGCAGGCCGCCCTCGGTCAGGTTGTCGGCGACGGCGGCCAGCAGCATGAACGGCGTCTTGTTCTTCTCGGTGATCTGGCGCACCGAGTAGGCGACCAGGCTCGAGAACGGACCGATCAGCGCCGACACGCCGGCGTCGATCAGGCGCGTCGCCTCGGAGTTGCCGAGCTCCACCTTCTGCTGCGTGTCGCCGGGCAGCAGCGTGAGCTTGGCGCCGCCCAGCGCCTTCACGCCGCCGGCACTGTTGATCTCGTCGACGGCCAGCTGCAGGCCGTTCAGGGAGAGCTGCGCCTCGAAGGCCAGAGGGCCGGTGACCGGCAGGATGTAGCCGAGCTTCACCTCCTTGGCCTGGGCCCGGCCGATGGACGGCACGGCGCCGAGCACGGCGGCCGCACCGGCAGCTTTCAGGAAAACGCGACGAGTTGCTCGATCTGGCAGCATGGATCCTCCCTGCCCTCGCGGGGCGCGGTCAGGCTACACGGAGGCCTCGGCGGAGTCAAAGCATGCGATAGTTCGTGAGCCATGCCCGCGCTCGATCTCAGCGCCGAGCTCGCTCTCGCCCACCGTCACCTCGTGCGCGATCCCGTCATGCGCCGGCTCATCCGCCGCCACGGCGCCTGCGGTCTGGCCTGCGAGCGGCGCTCGCCCTACGAGGCGCTGACGCGCGCCATCGCGCACCAGCAGCTCCACGGTCGCGCGGCGCGGACGATCCTGGCCCGCTTCGTCGCGCTCTTCGGCAACGGCCGCTTCCCCAAGCCGGTCGACGTGCTGGCGATGCACCCGGCGCGCATCCGCGCCGCCGGCTTCTCGCGCGCCAAGGTGCTCGCGATCAAGGACATCGCCCGCCACGCGGTCGCCGGCACCGTTCCGACCTGGCGGGCGGCCGGCCCGCTCGATGACGAGATCCTCATCGAGCGCCTCGTCGCCATCCGCGGCGTGGGCCGCTGGACGGTGGAGATGCTGCTCATCTTCACGCTCGGCCGCCTCGACATCCTCCCGGTGGACGACTTCGGCGTGCGCGAGGGCTACCGCCGCGCCCACGGCCTGCGCGCTCGCCCGACGCCGAAGGCACTGCGCGCCCTCGGCGAGCGGTGGAAGCCATACCGATCGGTGGCGGCGTGGTATCTGTGGCGGGCGGCGAGCGAGCCGAAGCAGGCGGCGCGTGCGGCCGCGAAGCGCCGACCTAGACGCCGAGCGACTGCAGCCCGAACGCCAGCCGAGTGAGATCCGTACGGTCCCTCAGGGCGCTCAGGCCGAGGCGACGGAGGATCGCCGGCAGCGACGGCCCGAAGGCCGACTCCAGGTAACGGATCTCCATCGCCGTCGTATCCACCGCTGGCACCGACAGGTCGGTCTCGGCGAGCGCAGTCGTGAGCGTTACCACGTAGTCGCGGATCAGCTCCATCTTGGCCCACGCCAGCTTGTCCGGCGTGTCGCTCTCGCGGTGGTAGTGCTCCCAGCGCCCGCAACTCAGCAGCAGGAACGGCACGCGACGCATCCGGAACGCGTGGTGGTCGCTCATATCGCCGACGACGCTGTTCGGGACCACGACCAGCGGCAGCGCGCCGGGTCGCGGACAGCGCTCGATCAGCCCGGGCAGCGCGCCCGAGCTCTCGATGCCGACGGCCACGAGCAGGTTGGCTAGGGCCGCCAGCGGCAGCGCGAAGTCGTGACCGACGAGGTCCATGATCAGCGCGGCGTGGAAGCCACGCCCATCCTGCTGCTCGGCGCAGAAGCGCACCGAGCCCATATCCTCGCCGAGGAAGTACGGAGGCTCCTCGGCGTCGAACAGCGCGATGACGACGTCGCGGGCTCGGGCCGCAGTGCGCAGCGTCGCGGCAGCCGACAGCGCGACCGCCACGGCCGCGGCGTTGTCGTCGGCGCAGGGTGCGGGGATGATGCTGTCGTAATGGGCGCCGAGCACGATGGGTGAGAGCGCCCGATCGGTGCCCGGGATCACGCCGACCAGATTGTGCGACTCGGTCCGTCCCCGCTCGTTGCGATAGCCGATCGCGAAGCCAGGGCCACGGTACGGCACGAGCCCCAGGCCGGCCAGCCGACGCTCGAGGTAGGCGCGGACGCGCGCGTGGCCCGTGCTGCCGACGGTCCGGCCCTCCGGCAGACAGAGGGCGTCGACGTCCACGCGCAGCGTCACCGTCAGCCGCCCTTCAGCGGAACGCGAGGCGTCCTGGACCCCGCATGGCGATCCTCCGTGCCGTCACGGTACGACGGACCCCATCGCGATCCGGCGGGAAATCGGCGAACTGGTGACGCTGAACTGCGACGCCCACCGGTTTGTCTCGAGAGCGATAGGTGACTTGACAGATCGGGCTGGGTCCCCGTAGCATCCGGGCCGCACCAGTCGACCTGCGGTAGTCCCGGCGAAGGGGGCGACGTTGGAGCCACGCCTGCTCATCCTGGGGGCCGGAAGCGGCGCCAGCAACAACCTCCTCATGAGCCTGCGCCGCGCGTGGCCCACCCTGACCGTCATCGGCTGCCACGACGATCCCTTCACCTTGCGCCGGTTCGCCGGCGACCGCCGGCATCTGGTGCGCCGGCCCCTCGACGCCGAGACGCTGGCCCGGCTCGTCGCCGCCGAGGCCATCCAGCTCGTCATCCCCACCAGCGACGCCGACGTCATGTTGCTCTCCGAGCAGCGCGGGCGCCTGGGCCCCTGCGTGTACCTCCCGTCGCGAGATGCGATCGCGCTGTGCCAGGACAAGTGCGAGCTCACCGCGGCGCTGGCGGGGCACGGCGTCCCCGTGCCGGTCTCGCTGCCGCTCGCCGATCGCGACAGCGTGGACGAGGTCGTGGCCAAGCTCGCGTGGGCGCCGCGCCTCTGGTGCCGCGTGCGCTCGGGCACGCGCTCGCTGGGCGCCACGCCCGTCAGGAGCGCCGAGCAGGTGCGGGCGTGGCTGCTGCTGTGGGAGGAGCTGCGGGGCGTGCCCGCCTCGGCCTTCATGCTGGCGGAGTACCTGCCCGGCCGCGACTTCCTGTGCCAGAGTCTCTGGAGCGACGGCCGGCTGGTGCTCGTCAAGACGTTCGAGCGCATCGCGTACTTCGGCGGCGAGAACAGCCCGAGCGGCGTGTCGTCGCTCTCGTCGCTGGCCAAGACGGTCGTGGACGATCGGATCGTGGCGGTGTGCACGCGCGCGGTGCGGGCGCTCGATCCGCACGCCGCGGGCGCGTTCAGTGTTGACCTGAAGGAGAACGCCGAGGGCGTGCCCTGCATCACCGAGATCAACGCCGGCCGCTTCTTCATCGGCATGACGGCGTTCGATCACGTGGGCCGGCGCAACATGTCGGCGTGCTTCGTTCGCCTGGCGCTGGGCGAGCCGCTGGACATCGCCGAGCCCTACGACTGCCCGCCCGACCACTACCTGGTCCGCGACCTCGATACCCTGCCCGGCGTGTATCACGCCGACGACTTGATGGAGGGGTGAGGTGCGCCGACGAGCGACTGCGTGGCTGGGCACTCTCACAACCGTCGCCCTCCTCGCCGGCTGCGCCACGGCCGGGGCCCAGCGGCAGGCGATTTCGCCCTCGCCATGCGATTCGCTGGATGCGTCGTACACTGCGGTCATCCACGACACGGCGGGCCGGCAGCTCGACCCCGGGTATCTGCGCGTGCCCGTCGTGATCCACCTCATGACCGATCCGGACGATCCGCCCGCCAAGCAGCCCGAGCAGTACTGGACGCCGGACTTTGTGCGGACGTACCTGGGGATCGGCAACCTCAGCGTGAACACCGTCTGGCGGCAGGCGAGCATCCGCTTCGACGTCGTCCACGTCGAGCGCTGCCACTACGCACCGCCGGCCGGGACATTCCGGACCCTGACATCCGGCGCCAAGGCGATGTTTCCTCCCGACACGATGACCTTGCGGGACCTGCTGCCGGCGGCCCAGCAGGTCGTCGTCGATCACTATCTGGGGCTCAACGTCCGCTACGGCGTGCCACGCACGCTGAATCTCTACCTATGGCGGAACATGGGGGACGCCAACGGCTACGGCGAGTCGCCGCGCCGGAACCGGCGAGAAGTCGCCGAGCGCGGGCTGCAGGCGCTGTCGACGGTCTGGTACGAGAGTGGGGAGGCCTGCGGTCCGCTCGCGGGTGGCGGCGACGACTGTCAGGTTCCCCTCGCGCACGAGTTCGGCCACGCCCTGGCGCTCACCCATAGCTGTTCACCCTGTGGACCGCAGCCCGACGGCCGCACGTGCTGTACCGATCTCTGCTTCATGGCGCCTGACCACTTCTTCACCTGCCAGGCCAGTCAGCCGTCGAGCCAGCGGTGGAACAACTGGTGCGCCTGCGAGATCCTTCCCGATGCGAACCCGCGCCCCACCGCCTGCGGCGACGCCTATGAGTGCTGTGGCCCGCGCCACGCCACCGAGCATCGGCTGATGTTCCCCAAGGCGGGTGGCGGGCCGGGTGCGGGATCCGAACTATGTCGGGGCGAGATCGAGTCGGCGCGCTCGGGCGCTCGAGAATTCTTCTAGAACGGAACGGAGGACGTCATGGCCAAGAAGGACAGCACGAAGCTGGGCAAGCCGAGGGCCGGCGCCATCGTGATCAGGGAAAAGAAGGCGCTCACCGCCCGGATCACCGTGCACGGCCCCACGACCGAGGACCAGGGGCGCGATCTCGCGGCGGCCCTGAACGCGGTGATCGCAACCTACAACACGAAGTGGTTCCTGAATTCCGACGGCTCGAAGATCGAGCCGCGGATCGTGGCGCAAACCGGACGGGTGTCGTGACGGATCGGGGAGGGAGCCAGCCATGGGCGTGACGACGGGAAAGCTGAGCGACGACGAGCAGCAGGTCATCACCATCACCATTCCGGGGACGCTCACCCTGGAGCAGGGCGACGAGCTGGCCACCGCCCTGAACCAGGTGCTCGATGCATTCAACGCCGGCCACCCCGGTGGCGAGCCGTGGGTGAGCGTGTCGTAGGGATGACCGACGAGGCCACCTCCACGATCCGCATCGTTGCGCGGCTCGATCGGCGGCGCACCGAGGCGCTGATGCTGGCGCTCCGTCAGCGTCTGCGCGCGCTCGGTATCGACGGCGCGCAGCTGACGGTCAGCCCGTCGCCGACAGCGCCTCCCGCACCGACGCCGCGACACGACTGAGACCGAGCTCGCGCGCGACGCTGTCCGCCTCGCGCAAGCTCGCCACGGCTTCCTCGTGCCGCCCCGCCGCGTGCAGGGCCCGGCCGAGCTCGAGGCGCGCGAGCGCCACCTGCGGGCGCATTCCGAGCTCCTCGGCGATCGCCAGCGCCGCGCGACCCGCGGCCTCGGCGTCGCCGAACCGCGGCACCGCGCTGCGCCGCAAGGCTTCCGCCTGCAGCCGGAGCGTGCGCGCCTCGGTCCCGCGCTCGCCGCGCTTGCGGGCCAGATCGACCGCGCGCTCGGCGGCGCGCGCGGCGTCCTCGATGCGTCCGGCGTGCAGGTACACCTCGGCCAGGCGGGCCAGCGCCGGCGTGTGCACGTTCACCTGCCGACGTCGCTCCGCCTCCGCCACCGCGTGCTCGAGGGCCGCGACCGCCGGCGCCTGACCCAGCAGCGCCTGGGCGTGGGCGAGCGCGGCGGCGGTGCGCGGCACGTACACGGGCAGGTCGGCGCCCCGGCAGATCGTCAGCACGCGATCGAGATGCATCACCGCCGTGTCAAGCTCACCGCGCTCGAGCGCCAGCACCCCGAGCGAGTAGTACGCCCACTGCAGGGCCTCGGGCTGGCCGATGGCCTCGGCCAGCCGCACCGCCTCGTCACCCGCGCGCTGCGCGTCGTCGAAGGCGCCGAGCTCGGCCTGGCACCACACCACGTGGCTGCGCGCGAACACGGCCGGCGGCACCGGCAGCCCGAGGTTCTCCCGGGCGTGCTCGCCGCTGAGCGATGCGGCGACGCGACCGAAGATCTCGGCGGCGGCTCGATACTGCCCTTGGGCGTGCAGGGCGCGGCCGACGAACTGCTCGGCCGCGATCGCCATCGAGACGTCGCCGAGATCGCGAGCGATCGCCATCGCCCGGCGGCCGCACGCAATGGCCCGGGTGTGATCGCCCTGCGCGAAGAGACCGTTGGTCTGGAACGAGAGCACGCGCCCGAGGCGCCAGCGGTCCCCCACCCGCTCGGCGACCGTCTCCGCTTCGCGCAGGTGATGCAGGATGCGATCGACCTCGCCCAGCGGCGTGAGCGCGTGCCGGAGATTCAGCCGGAGATCGATCGCCAGGTCGGCGAGCGCCTCCGGGTCGTCGGTGCGGCCGAGCGCCTGGAGCGCGCGCTCGAGGTAATCGGCCGCCGCCCGATTCGCCGAGCGCGCCAGCGCGCGCGTGCCGGCCTCGCGCAGGTGATCGACGGCCCGCCGCCAGTGCTCGCCGCGCACGGCGTGCTCGGCCAGCGCCTCGGCGTGGGCATCCGGCTGGCCCGGCGGTAATCTCTCGAGAGCCCCGAGGATGCGCCGGTGCAGCGCGCGCTGCCGCTCGGCGGGCACGCTGCGGTAGGCCACCAGGTGAGTCAGCGCGTGCTTGAAGCTGCGCGTCGGCACGCGCGCCGCGGCGCTCGGGTAGACGAACTCCGCCTCCTCCAGCGTGCGCAGGCTCGTGTCGAGCACGTCGTCGGGGACGTCGGCCACCGCCGCCAGCACGGCGTCGGCGAAATCCGTCCCGATCGCCGCCGCGCACTGCAGCACGTGGCGGGCGCTGGCGGGCAGGCGATGGATGCGCGCGGCCAGCGTGTCCTCGACGGTGTCCGGCAGCGCCGGCGCCTTCGCCTCGGTCACCACGCGGAACGCGCCGGGCGCGCCCGTGAGGACGCCCGTCTCGGCCAGGGTCCGCACGCACTCCTCGAGGAAGAACGGATTGCCGTCGGTCCAGTCGGCCAGCTGGCGGCGCAGCGCGGTGGCCTCGCCGGCGTCACCCAGCAGGTGTCCGAGGAGCTCGTCGGCGGCGGCCGGCGGCAGCGGGTTGACGCGCAGCTGTGTGTAGAACGTCCGGTCGGTCCAGCCGTGGCGGTACTCGGGGCGATAGGCCAGCACGACCATGATCGGCGCCGACGGTACGGCGTCCATCAGCGAGTCGAGAGCGATCTCGGTGTCGGCGTCGATCCAGTGCAGGTCCTCGATGACCACGGCGAGGGGCCGGGCCAGGCTCTCGCGGACGATCACCCGGCGCAGCGCGTCCAGCATGCGCCGCGCCCGGCGCGGCGGATCCAGCCGCAGCCAGTCGGCGTCCTCGACCTCCACCTCGAGCAGCGCGGCGAGGGGCGCCAGCAAGGTCTCCTCGAGGTCGAGCTCGGCGAGCCGGCGGGCGATCTTGTTGCGGACGGCGGCGGGCGGATCGTCCGGCTCGAGGGCGAAGAGCAACCCGAGCAGCGACGCGGCGGGACGGCCGCGCGAGGGATCGTCGCTCGGCCCCAGCAGCACGTGCAGCCGCAAGGCCGCGGGATCGAGCTCGGCGGTGAACTCGCGCAGCAGCCGCGACTTGCCTGCGCCGGCCTCGCCGACGACGCCCACCACCTGCCCGCGTCCCTGCCGCGCCAGTGTCCAGCGTGAGCGCAGGATCTCGAGCTCCGTCTCGCGATCGACGAAGCGCGAGAGTCGCCAGCGACCGCTGGTGCCCGTCGGATCCCGGCGCACGACGGTGAACGAGGCCGCCGGCTTCGCATCGGCCGGCTCGTCACCGCGCAGCTCGAAGTAGCGTTCCACGAACGGCGCCGTCGCCGCGCTCACGTGCACGGCGCCCGGCAGCCCCCGCTCCCGCAGGCGCTGCAGCACGCCGGCGAAGACCGGCGCATCGGCCTCGTCGATCATCACCGAGCCGGCCGCATGCCCGATCGTCGCCTGGGCCGTGTGCACCACCGTGGTGACCGCGACGCCGGGCCGGGCTGTCTCGTCGACCGCGTGGTGCAGGGCCAGGGCGGCACTCACCGCCCGGCGCGTGGCGTTCTCGATGGGAACGACGCCGAACGAGGCATCGAATGAGGTGCGGCCCAGCGTCTCCGTGCGGCCGCCGAAGCCGATCACCTTCTCGGTCGCCAGGCTCAGCAGGCGTCCGGCGTCGATCGACAGGTCGTCAGGGCCGGTGAGCGTCACGCGCAGCACCGTCACGTGCCGGCGCTCCCAGCGCACCGGGCCGGGTGCGGGGGGACGCGGAGGCGCTGACTCGACGGGCCGCGACGGCACGGACTCCGCGGCCGGCGTCGCGCCGGCGGCCGCCTCACGCCTCGCCCGCAGTCCCCAGCGATCCATGCGCGCGCGCATCGTGTTGCGCGAGATGCCAAGCCGCGCGGCCGTGCGCATGATGTTCCAGCCGGTGGCCTCGAGCGCGGCGAGGATCTGATCGCGCTCGCCCGCGCCGCCGGACGGCACGAGGGCGGGCGCATGCTCGCGCTGCAGCGTCGCCTCGAGGTCGGCGGCGCGGACCTCGACGCCGTCGACCAGCAGCGCCAGCCGCTCCATCGCGTTGGTCAGCTCGCGCACGTTGCCGGGCCACGGCGAGCGGGCGACGAGCGCCCGGGCCTCCGCCGAGAGCGTCTTGGCCGCGATGCCGTACTCGGAACACGCGCGGTCGAGGAAGCGCTGGGCGAGCAGCACCGCATCGCTGCCACGTTCCCGCAGCGGGGGCAGGTTGATCGTCAGGACCGCCAGCCGATGATAGAGGTCCTCGCGGAAGCGACGCTCCCGCACCGCCTCGGTGAGATCGGCGTTGGTGGCGCTGACGATCCACGAGTCGAACCGCTCCTTGGCGGTGCCGCCCAGCCGGCGGACCGCCCGCTCCTCGATCGCCGTCAGGAGCTTCGCCTGCATGTTCGACGGTAGCAGCGCGATCTCGTCGAGGAAGAGCACGCCGCCGGTCGAGAGCTGGAAGAGGCCGGGCTTGGAGCGGCGGGCGTCGGTGTAGGCGCCGCGCTCGTAGCCGAACAGCTCGCCCTCCAGCAGGTTCTCGGGGATGGCCGCGCAGTTGAGATCGACGAACGGGCCCCCGGCCCGCGGTCCGTGACGGTGCAGGAGCCGGGCGACCAGGCCCTTGCCGGTGCCCGTCTCGCCCCGGATGAGGATGGCCGGCAGACGGCCGCGCTGCCGCGCCAGGCTCAGCAGGCGGCGCAGGTCGCTCCGGGCGGCCACCATGGCGGAGCTCTCGCCGGCGAGCTCTTCGAAATCGGCCATCGCTGCGGAAGCTTACGCGAACCCCTCCCGGGACACCAATGCGGCTCACCGGTGAGCTGACCGGTGGAGGCAGGGTCGTGACCGGGTGAGCAGGCCCGCAAATACCTGATTCTACAGCGCTTCTGGTATGGCGGCCGCCTTGCGACTCTCTTTCCGCGCGGAGGACATTTCAGATGGAGCGGCGAGTCGCGGCGTGCCTTCACGCGGATGTCAGCGGGTACTGCAGGCTCATCTCCACGGACGTCGAATCCACGGTCCGGACCTTGTCGGCGTACCGCACGGTGATGATCCGCGCGATCGCCGATCACGACGGTCGCGTGGTCGATGCGGCCGGCGACAGTCTGCTGGCCGAGTTCGCGAGCGTGCCGAGCGCGGTGCAGTGCGCCGTGCTGATCCAGCGCGAGCTGGAGGCCCTCAACGCCGCGCTGCCGGCTGGCCGCCGTGTGCAGTTCCGGGTCGGGATCGACCTGGGCCCGGTCCTGGTCGATGGCGAACGGATCTACGGCGACTGCGTGAACATCGCCGCCCGCATGCAGGAGGCGGCGCTGCCCGGGAGCATCTGCCTGGCCGGCTCGGCCTACGACCAGGTCGACGGCGCGCTGCCGCTGCGTTTCGAGTATCTGGGCGAGCGCACGGTCAAGAACATCGAGCGCCCGCAGCGGGTCTACCGCGTCGAGTGAGCGACCGGATCAGCGCGGGGCACTGATGAGCACCAACGGGAGAGCCGGAAGGGAGGGTCGCGATGCCGAGCGTGCAGCTGACCCCAACCCAGGAGGAGGTCTTCGATGAAGACGCCCAGCATCTCCTATCGAGCGGTCGCGGGACTCGTGTTCATGGCCCTGCCCGTCGCGGTACGTCCCGTCTCGCGGCGGACCAGGTCCAGGCGCCGCGCGGCCAGGACACCGAGCGCCCGCGGGGCCAGGACACCGAGCGGCCGCGCGGCGGTGGCGTGAAGGCAGTCGGGGTTCGCAGAGTAACTCGCACGCTCGCCGGAACAGCCCGCCCTCGGGCGGGGTCGTTCCGACGAGAACGTACCAGTGAGGTTCACGTCGTGATGGACAAGAGGAGCACGAAGAGCATGGGCGTCGTGGGAGAGCTGATCGAATCGCCGCGGGTCCGGACCGCGGCGCCGAATCCACAAGCGATGGCCGCGTGGCGCGCATTCGCGGTCGCCCGGAGGGCGCAGCTGCCGTGGCTGCTCGCGCTGCTTCCGGTGGGCTCGCTGGTCGCGGCGGCCCTGCTCGTCCTGCTGCTGTCGCGCTTCGTCCCGATGGCGCCGGCCCCGCCCGTCGCCGACGTCACCGCTGTGGAATCCGTCCAGCCCGCGGCGACGCCGACGGATGCCGACGGAGACGAGTGGTTCGTGCCCGCCCGGCCGGCGTACACGCGGTAGTCGATGCGCACGGCGCTGAGTCGCCGCGGGAGGAGGCCTTTCCTCCTCCCGCGGCGAGCTCACATCCCCAGGTACGCCTTGCGCACGAGGTCGCTGTCGCGCAGCTCGGCGCTGCGGCCCTCCAGCACGACGCGGCCGGTCTGCAGCACATAGCCGCGGTCGGCGAGATCGAGCGCAGCCGGGACGTTTTGCTCGACGAGGAACATCGTGAGCCCCTCGGTCTCGTGCAGGCGACGCAGCGAGTCCATGACCTGGTCGACCAGGCGGGGCATGATACCCAGGCTCGGCTCGTCCAGCATCAGGAAGCGCGGGCGTGACATGAGCGCGCGGGCGATGGCCAGCATCTGCGCCTCGCCGCCGCTCAGGGTGCCCGCCCGCTGGTGCGCGCGCTCGCGAAGCACGGGGAACAGCGCGTGGATGCGCTCCAGCATCTCCCGCCGATGGCCGGGCTCGCCGTTGGTGAAGCTGCCGAGCGTGAGGTTCTCGGCCACGCTCAGGCGGCTGAACAGGCGCCGGCCCTCGGGTACCAGCGCCACGCCGAGCCTCACGCGATCGGGGGCGTCGATCGCGCCGATGCTGTGGCCCGCGAACGTGATCGCGCCGGCCTGGGGCTGTACCAGGCCGGCGATGGACTTCAGCAGGGTGGTCTTGCCGGCTCCGTTGGCGCCGATGAGCGCCACGACCTCGCCCGGCTGCACGCGCAGCGACACGCCCTGCAGCGCGCGCACGCCCGCGTCGTAGGCGACGTGGACGTCGCGCACCTCCAGCAGCGGCGCGACGGCGGGTCTAGCGGACGGCACGGCGCTCCCCGAGGTAGGCGCGGATCACCTGCTCGTCGCGGACCACCTGCTGGGGCGCGCCGTCGGCGATCTTCACCCCGTAGTCGAGCACGACCACGCGGTGCGAGAGCGGCATGACGACCTCCATCACGTGC
>Ga0310810_10002513_pt1 | contig 19742 bp, 24 predicted proteins | sample NCmetagenome_FD_207641 | JGI IMG/M metagenome (GOLD analysis project Ga0310810, IMG submission 207641) | Soil microbial communities from experimental microcosm in Duke University, North Carolina, United States - NC | ecosystem: Engineered > Artificial ecosystem > Soil microcosm > Unclassified ...
TTCAATTTCCCGGTGATGGTGCCGCTGTGGATGTTCCCGATGGCGCTCGCGTGCGGCAACACGTTCATCCTCAAGCCTTCGGAAAAGGATCCATCGGCTTCGATCCGCATGGCAGAGATGCTGAAGAAAGCGGGGCTTCCGGACGGCGTGTTCAATGTGGTGCATGGCGACAAGACGTGCGTGGACGCAATCCTGAATCACCCGGGCATCCATGCGGTGTCGTTCGTCGGGTCGACGCCGATCGCGAAGTACATCTACGAGACTTGCGCGAAGAACGGCAAGCGCGTGCAGGCGCTCGGCGGTGCCAAGAACCATGCAGTCGTGCTGCCCGACGCAGATCTGGAATTCACGGCCGACGCATTGATCGGCGCGGCGTACGGCTCGGCAGGCGAGCGCTGCATGGCGGTCAGCGCCGTCGTGGCCGTCGGCGCGGCGGCGGACCCGCTCGTCGCACTTCTGAAGAAAAAAGCCGAGGCGATCAAGGTGGGTCCCGGCGACCGCGAGGGCGTCGACATGGGACCGCTCGTGACGCTGCAGCATCGCGATAAGGTCGCCAGCTACGTCGAGAAGGGGATTCGCGAGGGCGCCACCGCGGTGCTCGACGGCCGCAAGCAATCGCTGCCTGCCCAGGGCTTTTTCCTCGGCACGACGCTCTTCGATCACGTGACGCCGGCGATGGAGGTCTACAAGAACGAGATCTTCGGACCGGTGCTCGTCGTGTTGCGCACGCAGACGCTCGACGAGGCGATCGAGATCGTCAATCGCAATCCGTTCGCCAACGGCACGGCGATCTTCACCGAGTCGGGCGGCGCGGCACGCCGCTTCCAGAACGAGGTGGGCGTCAACGTGCCGATCCCGGTGCCGGTAGCGTTCTACTCGTTCGGTGGCTGGAAGAGTTCGCTCTTCGGCGACCTGCACGTGCACGGCACCGAGAGCATCAAGTTCTACACGCGCACCAAGGCGGTCACTACGCGCTGGCCGCACCAGGACACGCCCGCGCCGGGCTTGAACATGCCGACGCTCGGATGATCCCTGAATGAAGGAGCTCGTGTTCACCCTGATCCTCGGCACTGCGACCCCGGGCGGCGGATTTCCGCTGTATGGCGACGCGTTCGCCGAGATGGTGAACGCCCAGGAGCCGCAGCTTCGCGTCCAGCCGCGCAACACCAAGGGCAGCACCGAGAACGTCCCGCTGCTCGAGGCGGGCAAGGTCGACCTCGCGCTCGTCGCAGGCGAGATCGCGACGGCCGCGCTCGCGAAACCCGGAACGACGCTGCGCATCATCGCCGCGATGTACTCGTCGCCGGGCATGTTCATGGTTCGGGCGGACAGCCCCTACCGTACGATTGCCGACTTGCGCGACAAGCCGGTGGTGCTCGGCACGCAGGCGTCGGGCATTACCGCGCTGGGTCGAACCGTGCTGCAGTCGCTCGAGATTCCGGTCAAGGAGATCACGCTCGAGAAGGCCGCGGACGGTCCGGCGATGCTGCTGGATGGGCGCGCGGAGGCGCTCTGGGGCGCTGGCGTCGGCTGGCCCGCGTTCGCCGCGCTCGCCAAATCGGGTGGTCGTTTCATCGGGCCGACGTCTGATGAAGTCAGGCGCATCCTCGCCAAGCAATCCTCGCTTCAGGCAGTCACCCTTCCCGCAAAGAGCTATCCGGGCCAGGATTCCCCTCTTCCGTCCGTCGGTTCGTGGAGCTACGTGTTCGCAAAGCCCGACCTCTCGGATGAAGCCGCGTACCTGCTCGCGCGTGCCATCCACAGGGCCGAAGGGCCGCTCGCCGCGCGTCTGGAGCAGGCGCGTGAGACGACAATGGGCAATCTCGTCGCCGCGGCCCCGCGCGCCGAGCTGATCCACCCGGGGGTTCAGAAATACTTGCGTGAAATCAAGCTGATGCGCTAAGCCAGGTCCCGGAGTGCTATCCTTTCAACTGGTTGACTAGTTGGAACTGGTCATGAGCACTGTTGGGTCGTTCGAAGCGAAGACCAAGCTGGCCGAATTGCTGGACAAGGTCGAGGCCGGCGAAACCGTCACGATCACGCGCCACGGCAAGCCCGTCGCGCAACTTGTTCCCGTCAAGGCGGATGACGAGCAGGAACGCATGCGTGCGCTGATCGAAGAGATCAAGCGTACGCGCGTCGGTCGCGACCGCGGCGCCAGCCCGGGCACGACGATCAAGGAATTGATCAAGGCCGGCCGCAAGTACTGATGTCGCACGTCCTCGATTGCTCCATCACTCTGCCGTGGTTTCTCGAGGATGAGCGCACAAAGTTCACCGACCACGTCCTGAACGCCATCCAGGAGGTCGAGTACTGGGTCCCTTCGATCTGGCGACTCGAGATGGTGAACGGACTTTTCATGGCAGAGCGCCGCAAGCGCATCGATCGGGCATGGCGTATCGAATCCGTGCACCAGGCGGCCCGCTTGAACGTGCGAGTGGACACGGCGCAACCGAGCATGGCGGCGGTGGCGAACCTGGCCGATCGGCATGGGTTGACCGCCTACGACGCGGCCTATCTCGAACTCGCAATGCGCCATAAATTCGGCCTCATCACGCAGGACCGAGACCTGGTCCGCGCGGCCGAGGTGGAAGGACTCCCGGTGCAGGCGCCTGGGCGAACGGGCGCCGCGCAGAAGCGCCGGCGCTACAATGTCTAGTATGTCGACGAGGACCGCCTACTAAATCCATGGCTAAGCAGGTCTACGACGCTTCCGCGATCCAGGCCCTGAAGGGCCTCGAGCCGGTGCGCCGCATGCCGGGGATGTACACGCACACGATCCACCCTCTGCACATCGTGCAGGAGGCGATCGACAACGCGGTCGACGAGGCGCTCGCCGGCTTCGGCAAGCGGATCACGGTGGCGCTCCACAAGGACGGCTCGATCGAAGTCGCCGACGAAGGTCGCGGCGTGCCGGTCGACATGCATCCGGTCGAGAAGAAGCCCGCGGTCGAAGTCGCGTTCACCATGCTGCACGCGGGCGGCAAGTTCTCCCGCTCGGGCGAAGCCGTGTACCACATCTCGGGCGGCCTGCACGGCGTCGGCGTGGCGGTGTCGAACGCGCTTTCGCAGCGTTGCGAAGTCACCGTTTATCGCGACGGGCAGAAGCACACGATCGCGTTCGAGGGCGGTGAGCTGAAGCAGAAGCTCAAGTCGGAGAAGTCCAGGGAGGCCCGGCGCACCGGCACCGTCGTGCGCCTGTGGCCCGACCCGAAGTATTTCGACTCGCCGAATATCCCGGCCGCCGAGCTCGAGCACCTGGTGCGCTCCAAGGCATACCTGCTGCCGGGGCTGACGACCGTCCTGCGGATCGAGGGCAAGGAAGACAAGAGCTGGAAGTACGAGCGCGGCATGACGCAGTACTTCGACTTCATGCTGCAGGGGCGCGAGATGGTTGCGCCGCTTTTCACCGGCGAGCGCCATTTCGACGAGAAGGCGGCGGCGGATTTCACCGAGATCGAAGCCGGCGAGGGCGCGTCCTGGGCGATCGGCTGGGTTGCCGACGGCGAAATTTTCGCCGACAGCCACGTGAACCTGATTCCTACCCGCTCGGGCGGTACCCATGAATCGGGTTTTCGCAACGGCATTTTCGAGGCGCTCGTCGCCTTCATGGAAACGCGCCAGCTGACACCCAAGGGCGTCAAGCTGATCGCCGACGACCTGTGGAGCCGCGCGTGCTTCACGCTTTCGGCGCGCATCGTGCGCACCCAGTTCCACGGGCAGACCAAGGAGAAGCTGACGACGCGACACGCTTCGAAGCTCTTGGAGCTCTGCGTGCGCGATGCGTTCGACCTGTGGCTCAACCAGCACGCGGAAGAGGGCAAGAAGATCGTAGAGCTCGCGATCGAGCAGGCGATGGCGCGCCTGTCGCGCGGCAAGAAGTTCGAGCGCAAGAAGTCGAGCGGCGTCGCGACGCTGCCCGGGAAGCTCGTCGACTGCGCCGCCGACGACACCTCGCGCAACGAGCTATTCCTGGTGGAGGGGGATTCCGCGGGCGGCTCGGCGAAGGAAGCACGCAACAAGGACACGCAGGCGGTGCTGCCGCTGCGCGGCAAGGTGCTGAACACGATGTCGAAGGACGCGCGCACCGTGCTCGCGAACAAGGAGCTGCAGGCGATCGCGACGGCGATCGGCGTCGACCCGCACGGCGCGGACGATACGCCGGACCTGACCGGGATCCGCTACGGCAAGGTCATCGTGATGACGGACGCGGACGTCGATGGCGGTCACATCCAGGCGCTGCTGCTGACGTTTTTCTTCATGCACGCGCCGAAGCTCGTCGAGATCGGGCGCGTGTACGTCGCGCAGCCGCCGCTCTTCAAGGTCGAAGTGCCCTCGCAAGGCAAGGGTAAGCCCGCGCGCCGCATCTATTGCCTCGATGACGACGAGCTCGAGGAGGCGCTCGGGCAGCTCAAGAAGGAGAAGGTGAAGGACGGGTCGTGGGAGATCTCGCGCTTCAAGGGCCTGGGCGAAATGAGTCCCGAGCAGCTCTGGGAGACGACGATGAACCCGGACACGCGGCGCCTGGTGCGCATGCAGCTCGACCCGGCGAAACTGAAGAAGGCGCGCGAGACGTTCGAGTTGCTGATGGACTCGGGCGAGGCGGAGGGGCGGCGCAACTGGATGCGCGAGCACTGGAAAACCGTGGAGGCCGACGTATAGGAGGGTCGCCGTGGCAGCGAGGAAAAAAAAGCAGAAGCCGTTCTGGGAACGCGGCTACAACGGGCATGTCTACTGGTTCGGCAAGAAGAAACTCGGCAAAGTGACGCTGCACGACGCAACTGCAAAGCATCGGTATGCGTGGGAAGCCGCCGGGCGCGCCGGCTCCGCCGAGGATCTGGTCAAGGCAAAGCGCGCCGTCGAATTGCAGGTCGAGATGGCCGACAAGCAGCTGGATCTTTTTTCCTGAGCGCAAGCCTGATGAGAACTTTGCTCGCATTCCTCGGCGCGGCGCTTGCGTGCGGTGCCGTCCACGCGCAAACCGAATGCAGGGCCGATCCGCACGACCCGGCGCTCGAGTTCTTTGCGCAACCCGGGGGCCGCACGCTCGAATTTCGCGGCAAGCGTCCCGAGCAGAACCTCGGGCGCACGTGCGTGCTGACGCTCGACTGCGTCGTGCGCGGCTCGCCCAGCACCATCGACTACCTGATCATGCCGCAGCGCGCGGGAGATCCGCCCGCGGTGTGGAACATCCGCCGCGTGCATTTCACCTTTTCCGAAGGCGGCGAGCAGAGTTGCGCGGTGACGGCGACGTCGGACCCGCGCCCGCCGCTCGCCGAGCCGCCCCCCTTCATCCGCCAGCCGAAAAAGAACTGAGCGACCATGGACGACACCCGCACTCTCGACCTCTTTACTCCGGAAAACGGCGACGATGCCGCCCCGATCGAGCGCCACGCCGCGCAGGCGTACCTCGGGTACGCCGTGTCGACCGTCAAGGCGCGCGCGCTGCCCGAGATCGCCGACGGCTTGAAGCCGGTGCAGCGCCGGATCCTGTTCGCGATGGGAGAGACGAGCACGCAGGGCTTCGCCAAGTGCGCGCGCTACGTCGGCGAGGTGCTGGGCAAGTACCACCCGCACGGCGACAGCTCGACCTACGAGGCGCTGGTGCACCTCGCGCAGCCGTTCTCGATGCGCTACCCGCTGATCGACGGCCAGGGCAACTTCGGCTCGCGCGACGGCGATTCGGCCGCGGCGTATCGATACACCGAAGCGAAGCTTTCGCGCTACGCCGAGCTGATGCTCGCCGAGATCGGCGAGGGGACGGTCGACTTCATCAAGAACTACGACGGCAAGTTCGAGGAGCCGGTGCTGCTCCCGGCGCGCGTGCCGTTCGGGCTGCTGAACGGTTCGTTCGGGATCCCGGTCGGTTTCTCGACCCGCATCCCGCCGCACAACCTGAAGGAAGTCGCGCACGCCGCGGCGCACGTGATCCGGCATCCGCGCGCGAAGCTCGAGGACGTGCTCGACCTGCTGCCCGGGCCCGACTTTCCGGGCGGCGGCCAGATCATTTCGCCTGCCGAGGAACTCCGCGCCGCATATGAGACCGGCCGCGGCTCGATTGCGATGCGGGCGCGCTGGACGACCGAGACGCTCGCGCGCGGCCAGTGGCGCATCGTCATCAACGAGCTGCCGCATGGCGTGTCGTGCCGGCAGGTGCTCGAGGAGATCGAGGCGCTCGTCAATCCCAAGGCCGCCACCGGAAAGAAAGAGGTTTCGCAGGAGCAGCGGCGGCTGAAGCAATTCGTGCTCGACCAGGTCGAGACGGTGCGCGACGAGTCCGACCGCAAGTCCCGGCTGCGCCTGGTGATCGAGCCCCGCAGCTCGCGCCAGTCGGCGGAAGAGACGATGAAGACGCTGCTCGTGCATACAAGCCTCGAAACGCGCGTGCCGGTGAACCTGACGTGGCTCGGGCTGGACGGCCTGCCCGAGACGAAGGGCATCGTCGAAGTGCTGCGCGAGTGGGGCGAGTTCCGCGTCAACACCGTTCGCCGCCGCACGCAGCACCGGCTGGACAAGTGCGAGGAGCGGCTGCACATCGTCCTCGGCCGGATGATGGCGTACGCCAAGATCGACGAGATCATCAAGCTGATCCGCGCGTCGGACGACCAGGGCGAAGCCAAGCAGAAGCTGCGCGAGAAGTTCAAGTTCACCGAGCGGCAGGCCGAGGACATCGTGAACCTGCGGCTCGGGCAGCTGACGCGCCTCGACGGCGTGAAGCTCAACGAGGAGCGCAAGGGGCTCGAAGCGCAGCGCGCCGGGCTCAAGGCCATCCTCGGCGACGACAAGGTGCTGCGCAAGCTCGTCGTCGACGAGCTGAACGAGGACGCGAAGAACTACGGCGATGCGCGCCGCACGCTGATCAAGAGCGAGGAGCGCACGGTCATCGAGCGCACTGTCGTCGAGGAGCCGATTACGGTGATCCTGTCGAAGAAGGGCTGGGTGCGCGCGCGCACCGGCCACGGCATCGACATGGAAGGCGTCACGTTCAAGGATGGCGATGGGCGCCTCCTCGAGATCGAATGCAAGACGACCGACTCGATCACGGTGCTCGCTGCCGGCGGCAAGTGCTTCACGCTCGACGCGGCGGCGCTGCCTTCGGGCCGCGGCGACGGCGCGCCGGTAAATACGCTCGTGAATTCGGGGCCGGACGAGATCGTCTGGATGGCGATCGGCGACCCGAAGACCGAGCTTCTGCTCGCCAATAGCGGCGGCAACGGCTTCCTGTGCAAGCTCGGCGACCTCGCGACGAAGACGCGCCAGGGCAAGGACTTCATGACCGTTCCGGAGGGCGCGAAGATGCTCGCACCGGTGCAGGTTGGCACGGCGAAGCGCGCGGCTGCGCTGTCGTCGGATTCGCGGCTGCTCGTGTTCCCGCTCGACGAGATTCCCGCGCGGCCGAACGGCGGCGTCGGCGTCCAACTGCTTGCGCTGCCCGACGCAATGACGCTCGCCTCACTTGCGGTCACCGACGGCAAGTCCCTCGTGGTCTCGGGAATCAAGCGCAAGAACCGCGCGGTCGATTCGCTCGATGCGAAGCAGCTGGCGGAGCACGAGGGGAAGCGCGCGCAGCGCGGCAAGGTCTGCGACGTGGGCTTCCGGCCCGACCGGCTCGCAAGCTAGCGGCGCGCGACCGCATTGCGAATTCCCGCCTGGCTGAACCCGCTGCTTGCGCCGGCGGGCATCCTGCTCGCCGCGACACTTGCATTCGCGTACGCGCCCTCTCTGCCGCCCTCGCTCGCCGGCTTGCGCGACCTTGGGCCCTACGTCGTCATTGCAATCGCCGGCGCCGTTGCCTTCTGGTTCAACCGCGGCCGCGCGTTCGTGCTGGCCGCATCGTTGCTTGTAGCGTACGGCGCGCTTCATGCAGCCGGCCGGTATGCGGGGTTCACGCCGGTCGCGGTCTATAGCGCGATCGTGATCCTGGTGCCGCTGAACGCCCTCGGCGCGCTGCTGCTGCCCGAGCGCGGCGTCTCGCACCACCGCAACTATCGCTGGCTGCTCATCGTGGTTCTCGAGCTCATCCTGATCGTGTGGATCGCGGCGGCGGGCAGGAGCCCGTTGTCCGGCAGCGTCTGGCACGCCGTGCTCGAGCATCCGCTGCTGAAGAGCCCTCCGACCCCGTGGCTCGGCAGGATCCTGTTCGCTGCGGCGTTCGCAACTGCGGCGTGGCGCGCGTGGCCGCGCAACGGCCCGCTCGACGTCGGTCTTGCGGCGGCGCTCGCCGCATTCTTCATTGCGTGCGAATGGGCGCGCACTCCGGGCGCTTTCGGCGCATTCATCTCGACGGCCGGGCTGGTGCTCGTCGTCGCGCTGCTGCAGGAATCGCATCGCATGGCGTTCGGCGACGAGCTGACCGGCCTGCCCGCTCGCCGGGCGCTCGAGGAGGCGCTCGCGAGCCTCGGGCCGAACTACGCAATCGCGATGATCGACGTCGACCACTTCAAGCAGTTCAACGACACGCACGGCCATGACGTCGGCGACCAGGTGCTCAAGCTGGTCGGCGGGCAGCTCGCACTGGTCGGAGGCGGAGGGCGCGCGTTCCGCTACGGCGGCGAGGAATTCAGCGTGCTGTTCGCAAACGGCAACGTGCGCGAAGCGCTGCCGCACCTCGAGAAGGTGCGCAAGGCGATCGAAGGCTACGGCATGGCGGTGCGGCGCGACGATCGTCCGCCCAACATAAAGGAGGGCGCGGTCCGGCGCGGCAAAGGCGAAGTCGAAACGGTGCTCTCGGTGACCGTCTCGATCGGCGTCGCGGGCCCGGATGCAGGCTTCGGCACGCCGGACAAGGTAATACGCGCCGCCGACGAAGCGCTCTACCGCGCGAAGAAGACGGGCCGCAATCGCGTCAGCCTTTGATTCGTCGCCGCGGGCCGACGCTGGCGAGCCGATCTTCACCAGGTCCGCATGAGTTCCTGCTGGCATGCGCCCGACAGCACGTCGACGGCGCCGATCACGCCGAACGAGTCGACCGGGGCGACCGTCACGCGCTGGAGGCTCGCTTTCCGCACGAGCAGGGGTGCGGGGCATGCGCTGTAAAATCGCCGCATGTCCCGAGCGCGCGACCGGATGGAACTCTTCCTCGACGTGCTCGCTTTCTCGGCCTACAAGCATCGGACCCAGCGCCGCAAGGATCGCCACGCGTCGGCGTACATCAATCATCCGATTGCGCTCGCGCGCGTGCTGCATAACGAGGGCGGCGTGTCCGACCCGGCGACGCTGTGCGCAGCGATGCTGCACGACACGGTCGAGGACACCGAGACGACGCGCTCGGAGCTTGCGCGCGCGTTCGGCGCCGAGATCGCGCGCGTCGTGATGGAGGTCACGGACAACAAGCGCCTGCGCAAGCACACCCGCAAGCGCCTGCAGATCGAGCACGCGCCGCATCTTTCGCGGCGCGCGAAGCTCGTCAAGCTTGCCGACAAGATCTGCAACCTGCGCGACCTGCGCGCGCATCCGCCGGTCGGCTGGTCGCGCACGCGCAAGCGCCAGTATTTCGAATGGGCGAAGCGCGTCGTCGACGGCTTGCGCGGGGTACACCCGGGGCTCGAGAGGGCATTCGACCGGGAATTTCGCTACCGCCCGCGCTGAACGGCCTCTTGGCAGGAAACGCCGCAGGCCCCATACTGCGCGGCCTTCGCACCGGAGATTCGTTTGGCCAAGGAAGAACTGCTGGAAATGGATGGCGTCGTCGAGGAAGTGCTGCCGAACACGCAGTTCCGCGTGACGCTGTCGAACGGGGCGAACATCCTCGCCTATGCCGGCGGCAACGTGCGCAAGAACCGGATCCGGATCCTCGCGGGCGATCGCGTGACGCTGGAAATCTCGCCCTACGACCTGACCAAGGGGCGGATCAACTTCCGCCACCTGGACGAGCGTCCGCCTTCGCGCCCCGGCACCCGGCGCCCCTCCTTCCGCCCCGGACAGCGCAAGCGCTGATCGGCTGGAACTCACACCGGTTCTCCATCGGGTAGTCGCGCTCGTCGAAGACGAGGGCGCGCGCCTGCAAGCAGAGTTCCGCAGGCCCGAAGGTCCGCGCGGCGCGCGTGGCAAGGCGCCGATCGACACCGAAATCGAAGAGCGCCTGCGCGACAGCCTGCAGGCGATCATTCCCTGCGATTTTCTCGGCGAGGAAACCGGGCTCAGCGCCGGGACGCTCGCCGGCTGGCGCTGGCTCGTCGATCCGCAGGACGGAACGAGCGAATTCCTGAAGGGTCGGCGCGGCTCGTCGATCTCGGTTGCGCTTCTGCGCGATACCGTTCCGGTGCTCGGCGTGGTGCACAGTCCGAATGCGCCGGACCGCGGACGCGACACGATTGCCTGGGCGGAGGGCACCGGTCCGATTCGACGCAACGGCGCGCCCGTCCGGAGCGATCTTTCGCGCGGCTCGCTCGCCGAGGGCGAATTCGTCTGGGCGACCGCGTCGACGGAATTCCGCCCGCAGACCTGGGCGCGAGCGGTGGCGCCGGCGCGCTACATCGCGATGCCGAGCATCGCGTATCGCCTGGCGCGCGTCGCGGCCGGAGATGGCGTGGCGACCGCATCGATCCACGGCGTGAACGAGTACGACATCGCCGCCGGCATGGCGCTGATCCGCGCGGCGGGCGGCGCGGTGCTCGATGCCGAAGGGCGCGAGATCTCGCTTTGCGGCGCGCTCGATGCGCGGGTCAGCGGGTGCTTTGCGGGAGGAGCCGAGGCGGCGCGCAAGCTTGCCGCGTTCGACTGGCACTCGCTCGACCAGGAGCCGCGGCGCGAGCCGCGCGTCGTATTGCGATTTCCGCGCGTTGCGGACGAAGCGTGCGTTGCCCGCGCGCAGGGTTGCCTGCTCGGCCAGTTGATCGGCGACAGCCTCGGCTCGCTCGTCGAATTCAGCAGCGCGAAGGAAATTGCGCGCAGCTTTCCCGAAGGGGTTCGTGACCTGGCCGACGGCGGTACCTGGAGCACGATCGCGGGGCAGCCGACCGACGACAGCGAGCTCGCGCTTGCGCTCGCGCGCTCGATCGTCGCCGGTGGCCGCCAGTACGATGGCGCCGCCGCACTCGCGGCCTATCGCGCATGGATGGAATCGGCGCCGTTCGACATCGGCGCGACGACGCGCCGCGGCCTGCTCGGCCAGCCGGATCGCGCGAGCCAGGCGAACGGTTCCCTGATGCGCGTGTCGCCGATCGGCATCTGGGCTGCCGGAGACCCTGCGCGCGCGGCCAAGGCGGCACGCGAGGATTCAGCGCTGACGCACCCGCATCCTGCCTGTGTCGAATCCTGCGCGGCATACGTCGCCGCGATCGCGATCGCGGTTGGTGGCGGAAATCGTGACCAGATGCTCGATGCAGCGCTTGCAGAAGCGAAGGACCGGACGGTCGTCGATGCGATCCGCGCCGGCGTGAACGGCGAAGTGCCGGCCGACTTCATGTCACAACAGGGCTGGGTGCTGATCGCGCTGCAGAACGCATTCTTCCAGCTGTTCGCGGGGCGCGGCGCGGAGGAGGCCATCGTCTCGACCGTCGGCAGCGGCGGAGACACCGACACGAACGGAGCCATTGCCGGTGCGCTCGCCGGTGCGAAGCATGGGCGGGAGGCTTTTCCGTCGCGCTGGGTCCTGCCGATTCTCTCGTGCCGGTCACTGTCGCAGGCGGGTGCCAAGCGACCGCGCCCATCGATCTATTGGACGGACGATGCGCTCGACCTCGCCGAAGCCCTGCTGCTCTAGCTATTTCCTCGGAATGACGTGCCGGACGCCGCCGAGCGGATCCGCGACGTCCCCCGCGTAGCGCGGAATGACGTGAACGTGCGCGTGCCAGACGGATTGGCCCGCCGCGGCTCCGCAGTTGGCGCCGACGTTGAAGCCGTCGGGTCCGTAGCGCATCTCCAGAATCGGACGCAGGTCGCGCACGAGGCGAAAGCACGCGTCGTATTCGGCTTGGTCGAGCTCCCAGATCGTCACGACGTGGCGCCGTGGCAGCACGAGCGAGTGTCCGGGAGAGACGGGATAGTGGTCGTACACGGCAATCGCCCGCTCGTTCTCGGCGATGATCTCGCGGTCCGGATTGCAGAAGATGCAGGGGGCGCTGGAAGGCATCTGCGGATTATCACGCGCCAAGGCTTTTCAGCACGCCGACCACGTACGGGTAGATTCCAGGATCGATCGATGCTCGCGGGCCGGCGACGTTCAGCGTGCGAATGCGGTGCGACTCGAGAAACCCGGGAATGATCGCGACGCTGTCCGCGCCGGTCTGGCCGCCCGAGACGATCTTGTGAAGCAGCATGCGCGGATCATAATGTGCCGATGTCCGGCCAATCGGGCTATCGCGAGCGCGCGCTGAAGATCCTGCCGTGGATCTGCACCCGCTGCGCACGAGAGTTTCCGGCGTCGCGGCTGCGCGAGCTCACCGTGCACCACAAAGACGGCAACCACGACCACAACCCGCCCGACGGCTCCAATTGGGAGCTGCTCTGCATCTATTGTCATGAGAACGAGCACGCGCGGGTCGAGGACGCAAAGGCCGGCGGGGGCGCGAAGGAGGACGAGAAGCCGGCTGCGACGCATAAGCCGTTCGCCGGCCTCGACGACCTGGTCAAGGGAAAGCGCAAGAACTGATGCGGGCGCGTGAAGAGTCGCCGGCGCGTCTTTCGCACAACGTCTATGTGGTCGAGCTCGATTCCGCGGTGCTGAAGATCCGCTTGTTCCGCGCGCGCAATCCCGATTACCGCAAGGGCATGCCGTGCGTGTACGTCGGCATGACCGGCCTGCCGCCCGGCGAGCGCTTCCAGAACCACAAGGCCGGCGTCAAGGCGAATCGGTTCGTGCGCGACTTCGGCAAGGGACTGCTGTCCGAGCTCTTCGAGTTCCTGAATCCGATGCCATACGAGGCCGCGCAACGAATGGAAGTCGAGCTGGCCGAGGAGTTGCGCGCCAAGGGCTACGCCGTGTGGCAGAGATGACCCGCTTTACTCCCCCATCACCGTAACCACGACGCTGCGCGAATGCGGCGCGTAGCGGTGCTCGTACAGGTACAGGCCCTGCCACGTCCCCAGCATCAACCGGCCGTCGCTCACCGGAATCGTGAATGAGTTGGACGTGAGGATCGCGCGCACGTGCGCCGCCATGTCGTCCGCTCCTTCGGTGTCATGCCGATAGGCCGCATCGCCATCGGGCGCGAGCCGCGATAGAACCGTCTCGAGGTCGCGCCGCACGTCCGGATCGGCGTTCTCGCACAGGACGAGCGATGCGCTCGTGTGCTGCAGGAACACGGTGCAGATGCCCTTGCGCACCCCGGTCGCCGCGACCGCTCGCTGCACGTCGCTCGTTACATCGAGCGTGCCGCGGCCCTTGGTGCGGAAGTCGAGCGTCTGCTGCCCGATCACGTCACTTCTTCTCGAATCCCCTTACGAGATCGGCGCGCGCCTTGCCGGCCTGCATCAGCAGCGAGAAATCCGAGCCCGACAGGATCAGCTGCACGCCCATGTCGATATGCCGCTGCAGCAGCTCCGGCGTATACATCCCGCCCATGCCCGGGAACTTGCCGTGCTTGCGGCAGGCGGCGATGACCTTCGTATACGCCTCGCGGATCCGCGGGTCGTTGAACTGGCCGGGGATTCCCATCTCGAAGCACAGGTCGTTCGTGCCGATCAGCAGCGCGTCGATCCCCGGGACCGCGGCAATCGCTTCGCAGTTCTCTATTCCGCGGGGCGATTCGAGCATCACGACGACCAGCGTTTCCTCGTTGACGATCCGCGCAGCTTCCCCGACCGGCACCGGCGCAAAGCCGAGCTGCTGCAGTCCGCCGCCCATGGAGCGGTGGCCGATCGGCGGGAACCGGCAGTGGTCCGCGATGCGCTTGGCCTCGATCTCGGTCTCGACGTGAGGCACGACGACGCCTTGAGCGCCGTTGTCGAGCATCCGCGAGACGAGCCAATGCTCCTTGCCGGCGACCCGCACGACCGGCGTGATGCCCACGGCGAGCGACGCGCACGCGATCTGCGCCGCGACATCGGTGTCCATGGAATTATGCTCGCAGTCGATGAACAGCCAGTCGAAGCCAGCGGTCTTCATCAGTTGCGCGGTGTCTACGGTGCGCGCCTGGCGCAGCCCGACCCCGATGGCGAGCTTGCCCGCGCGCAGCTGGCGCAGGGCGTGGTTGACGACTGTGGTCATGCATTTCTCCGGTAGCGGACGCGTCCCGACGCGATCCAAGGCGCGAGTGTAACGATCTGCGCTCAGGAATCCAGCAGCAGGTCCAACTCCTGAAAGCGCAGGAAAAGCTCACGGCAGACCCACGCGTCCGTCGCGGCGTAGGTGAGCTGCGCCGGGGAAAGGCGGCGCGCGGCCCAGTTCGACGTGCGGTTGCCCTTCGGAATCCGGAAGCCAAGAAAGAGTGCGGCAAGATTGCGCAGGCCGGTCTGCTCCAGTCCATGGCGCTGGACCGTCGCCCCGGCATCCAGCATCGACGCCTCCTCGAACGGGAAGACGAGCTTCAGCTGGCGCAAATCGTGCGCCACCGATACTCCGATCTTGATCCTGTCGCGCGCAGCGAGGAGCTCGGCGAGCGCCGCCGAGAAATCCATGCGCTGCAGCGGGAAGAGATGCACGGCGCGCGCAGTGGCCACCTGCACGAGGCACGGCAGGTGGTGCTCACCCTTGCGAAATGCGGGTCGCGTCTCGGTGTCGAAGCCGAGGACGCGCTCCGCGCGGATATCGCCCATCGCGCGGTCGAGATCCTGCGGCGTCGATATAAGGTGGACCGCGCCTTCGTAGCGCCGGACCGGCAGCTCATTGATCTCCTCGCGGGAAATCGTACGCCGCAGCTCGACCGGCAGCCCCCGGGAGCCCAAGTCCGGGGTCAGGTGATCTCCAGCAGTTCCACCTCGAAGATCAGCGTCGCATTCGGCGGGATCACGCCGCCAGCACCGCGCGAGCCGTAGCCGAGCCCGGGCGGGATGGTCAGCCGCCGGTTGCCGCCGACCTTCATGCCCTGGACGCCTTCGTCCCAGCCCTTGATGACATGCCCCTGGCCGAGCGGGAATTCGAACGGATCGTTGCGGTCGCGACTCGAATCGAACTTGCGCCCCTTCTCTGCGCCGAACAGCAGCCAGCCCGTGTAGTGCACGCGGACCTTCTTCCCGGCCGTCGCTTCGGCGCCGGTTCCTTCGTTGAGCTCCTCGATCACGAGGCCGCTCGGAGTCGTGGTTTTCGTCATGGCGTCTACATCTTCAGGCCGAGGCGCTTGACGATCTCGCGCTCTTCGTCGAACGTCTTCTTCGCGAGCGCAGCGTAATCGGCGCTATTCAGGTAGTAGGCCTCCTGGTCGAATTTTTCCAGCGTCTTCTGGTATTCGGGGTCCTCGAGCGCCTTCCTGAACGCGTCGTGCAGCGCCTTGACCGCGGCCGGGTCCATTCCCTTCGGCCCGGCGATGCCGTACGGCGAGTTCGAGACGATGGGGTAGCCGAGTTCTTTCAGCGTCGGGGTGTTCGGCCAGCGCTTGGTGCGCTGTGCGCCCCAAGTTACGAGCAACCGCAGTTTTCCGGAATTGACCTGCTCGGCCCAGCCGGTCGAATCGGCATGCACCATCACGTGCCCGCCGAGCAATGCGGTTGCTGCGTCGGCGTAGCCCTTGAATGGAACCTGCACCAGCTGCAACCCCTCGCGCTGCGCAATCATTTCCATCGTGATGTGCAGGCTGGTGCCGTTGCCGGGTGTTGCATACGTCAGCTTGCCCGGGTTCGCCCTGGCGTACGCAATCAGGTCGCCCCAGGTTTGCCACGGCGCGTCGGAACGCACGACCACGCCGAACGTATATCCGGTGAGGTGGATGATCCAGGTGAAATCGGTCATCGGATCGAAGGCCGTCTTCGTCATGTGGGGCAGGCGAAAGACGGTGATCGGCATCTGCGCAATCACGTACCCGTCCGCCTTTGCGCCCTGCGCGAGCGCCTGCGCGCCCATCGTGCCGGAAACGCCCGGCTTGTTCTCGATCACGAGGCGTTGCCCGAGATGTTTCTCCGCGATCGCTGCAAGCGCGCGCATCGACAGGTCGGTGCTGCCGCCCGGCGGCCAGGGCACGATGAATGTCACCGGCCGGCTCGGATACGCTTGCGCGAGCGCTGTGCCGTGCAGGACTGCGAACAGGAGCATCGCGCTCCCGAGCGTGCGGAAAATTGCCCTCATAATTCACTCCTCCTCACTTTGCGAATCGCATCATACGTCATGCCTTTATCCGAACCAGCCGCGCGGCGCCACCTGCACACGCGGAGCATCACCTGCGAGGGATTCGCGCGCGACGACGGCCTGTGGGACATCGAGGCGCGCATCGTCGACACGAAGACCTATCCGGTCGACGAGCCGTTTCGCGGCAAGAGAACGGCCGGGATGCCGGTGCATCACATGCAGGTTCGCCTCACTCTCGACCGCGATATGGTGGTACGCGACATCGAAGTGACGACGAACGATGCGCCGTACGACGCCTGCCCGAGTGTCGCGCCGAACTACAAGGCGCTGATCGGCGCGCGCGTCGGCGCAGGCTGGCGTAAGGCAGTGACCGAGGCCGTCGGCCGCACCAAGGGATGCACGCACATCACCGAGTTGCTGATGCCGGCCGCGACCGTCGCCTTCCAGACAATGGGTAGCTGGCCGAAGCCTGACAGCGGAAGTCCTGCGGTGCATGGCGGCAAGAAGCCGTATTTCGTCGACGGCTGCGCGGCATGGGCGAGCGATGGACCCGTCGTGGAGAAGCTGTTTCCGCTGTACTACCGAGGCCGGCGCAGTCAATGACGTTTCCGTCGAGCCGGCGCGACGGGGTGTGGCTGATGGTCGCCGCCGGCTTGTGCTGGAGCACTGGCGGCATCTTCGTGCGCAGCGTCGGCAGCACCGACGGCTGGGAGATCGTCTTCTGGCGCTCGATCTTCATGGTTGCGTTCCTGTTTGCGGTGCTCGTTGCCTGGCACCGCAGCGCGGTGTGGTCGAAGATCCGTGCGGTCGGCGCGCCGGGCGTCCTGGCGGGCGCGCTGCTCGCGGCGACCTTTTTCTTCTTTATCCTCTCCTTGATGCGCAATACGGCAGCGAATACGTTCGTGCTGATGAGCACCGGCCCGTTCTTTGCGGCGATCTTCGGCGCGTTGTTTCTCGACGAACGCGTCCCGGCGCGCACCTGGCTCGCGATCTGCGTGGCGCTCGGCGGGGCAACGCTGATGTTCGCTGACGGGCTGGATGCAGGCCGCACGCCCGGCAACCTGCTGGCGCTCGGTGTCGCAGTGGTCTTCGCGCTCAATGTCGTCGTGATGCGCCGCATGCGGGCGACCGTCGACATGGTGCCCGCCGTGATGATCGCCGGGCTGATCTCGATCGTGGTCGCGCTTCCGTTCGCGTTACCGCTGGAACTGCGCGGCCGCGACCTCGCGCTGCTCGCGCCGATGGGCTGCCTGCAGCTCGGACTCGGCTGCTTGCTGATGACGCGTGCTACGCGGACCCTCGCAGCGGGCGAAATCGGCTTGCTTTCGCTGATCGAAACGATCCTTGCGCCGCTTTGGGTGTGGCTGGGAACGGGCGAGCACCCAGGCGTGCTCGCGCTTGCCGGTGCAGTAACGATCCTCGTCGCCCTCGTCGCGAACGAATGGGTCGGCCTGCGCCGCGCGCGGCCGTCGCCTGCCGTCGCCGGCTAGGGCTGCGCTACGCCTTCTTCTGCCAGGCCGAGCACCAGCCCTTGGCGTTGACCTGCTTGCCGGGAAAGATCGCGCACGGACCCCATTCCTCGCCTGATTTTCCAGTGAAGTGCTGGCAGTTCGAGCAGACCTGTCCCTGCTGGTAGTTCGTGAACTTCTTCTTGTCCACCTTGGCTGCGTCGTGCTTGTAGCCAAGGGCCTGCGCCTGCGGGTCGCCTTCGTCTAGGTGGGGCATGGCGGCGGGCTTCTGCTGCGCCTGGGCGCTGCCGGGATGAAGCGCAATCGCCAGCGGCCAGCCGAGTGCGAGCGAGCCGACTCTGAGGAATCTTCGTCGTTCGGATTTCATGGCCAACTTTCGATGAAAGCGTAAAACCATGAGACCGGAAGTGCGGTCGAAAGGTTCGGCGGCGCGAGAAGCGGCGCTCCTATAATCTGTCGCCATGACCCTACCCGCTGCCACGCGCGGCATTGCGCAATTCTGGGACGATGCAATCGTTCCCTCGCTCGTCGACTACATCCGCATTCCGGCGAAGTCGCCGCATTTCGATCCCGCCTGGCAGAAAAACGGCTACATCGATGCTGCGGTGAACCATGCGGCCGAATGGTGCCGGCGCAATCCGCTTCCGGGCATGAAGCTCGAAGTCGTGCGGCTGCCGGGCAAGACGCCGGTGCTGCTCGTCGAAGTCGCCGGCGAAGGCAAGGGCACCGTGCTCGTCTACGGGCACCTCGACAAGCAGCCCGAGATGACCGGCTGGCGCGAAGGCTTCGGACCCTGGACGCCGCTCCTAGAGGACGGAAAGCTGTACGGGCGCGGCGGCGCCGACGACGGCTATGCGGTCTTCTGCGCGTTTGCGGTGCTCAAGCACTTGCGCGAGCAACGCAGGTCGCATGCGCGCATCGTGATGCTGATCGAGTGCTGCGAGGAAAGCGGCAGCTACGACCTGCCGGCGTATCTCGAGGCGCTCGGCGCGCGGATCGGAGCGCCGGATCTCGTCGTCGGACTCGATTCCGGATGCGGCAACTATGCGCAGCTGTGGGGAACCGCGTCGTTGCGCGGGCTGCTGAACGGAGTGCTGACCGTCGAAGTGCTCACCGAGGGCGTGCACTCGGGGGACGCGAGCGGGGTCGTGCCTTCGAGCTTCAGGATCGCGCGTGCGCTTCTCGAGCGCATCGAAGACTCGGCGACCGGCATGCTGCGGCATCCGGCTTTCCAGGCCGAGATTCCCGCCGAGCGCATCGAGCAGGCGCGCGCCGCTGCGGGCGTCCTCGGTGAAGAGGTATGGCGCAAGTTTCCGTTCGTCTCCGGGATGCGGCCCTCGCAACCCGGGCTCGAAACGCTCGCGCTGAATCGCACCTGGCGGCCGGCGCTTTCGGTGATCGGTGCGGAGGGATTGCCGCCCGCGCCGTCGGCGGGCAACGTGCTGCGGCCCAAGACATCGCTGGTGCTTTCGCTGAGGCTGCCGCCGACCGTCGACGCGCAGCGGGCAGCACGACAGCTCAAGTCGCTGCTCGAAGACGATCCTCCCTACGGCGCGACCGTGCGCTACGAATATGCCCAGGCCGCCGACGGATGGAACGCGCCGGCCACCGCACCCTGGCTGAAGGCTGCGCTGGAGGAAGCTTCGCGCGCGCATTTCGGCAAGCCGGCGATGTGGATGGGCGAAGGCGGCACGATTCCGTTCATGGCGATGCTCGGTGCGAAGTTTCCGCAGGCGCAGTTCCTGATCACCGGCGTTCTCGGCCCGCACTCGAACGCGCATGGACCGAACGAATTCCTGCACATCGAGTACGCAAAGCGACTGACCGCGTGCGTCGCGGATGTCGTCGCCGCGCATGCCAATCGATCCATGGAGTCCAGATGATTCAGCGTATTTGCGCAACGATCGCTGCCCTCACCGCGCTTTTGCTCGGCGGCTGCGGCTACAACACCCTGCAATCGCTCGACGAGCAGGCCAAGGCGTCCTGGTCCGAAGTCGTGAACCAGTACCAGCGCCGCGCGGACCTGATCCCGAACCTGGTTGCCACCGTGAAAGGTTTCGCCGCGCAGGAAGAAAAGATCCTGATCGGCGTAACCAATGCGCGGGCGAAGGTGG
>Ga0310810_10002515_pt1 | contig 19739 bp, 13 predicted proteins | sample NCmetagenome_FD_207641 | JGI IMG/M metagenome (GOLD analysis project Ga0310810, IMG submission 207641) | Soil microbial communities from experimental microcosm in Duke University, North Carolina, United States - NC | ecosystem: Engineered > Artificial ecosystem > Soil microcosm > Unclassified ...
AAAACCGAGGTCTCTGGTGAGCGACATGTCAGTCTCCTTTGTCATCCCGAGCGAAGCGAGGGATCCTCAGGATCCTGGTAGAGGGTCCTCGCTCGGGACGATGAAGATCCCTCGCCTATCGGCTCGGGATGACAACGGTCACGGAATCGGCGGTATGGTTGGGTATTTGATGCCTAACTGCTCCAGGTACGTCGCGTACTTCGTCGGGTCGTAGTAGTACTTCCGCATCTCGTCGCGATACCGGGCCATCTTCTCCGCATTCAGCCAGATGGCGGGTTGATCGCTCGGCGCCATCAGCGGCTTGTACTTGATCGTCTTGGTCTGCACGTCGCTGAAGTATCGCTTCGCGTCGGCCACGAGACGAGGCTGCATCATGAGGTCGAGCAGCGTCATCGCCTGCACCTTCGCGCCCGCGACGACACCCTTGTGGGCGATCGGCGTGGCCATGGCGATCGCGTCCGCCCAATTGTGACCCGGCGTACCCGGGATGTTCGACGGGTAGTAGAGCGTGACCGACGGCACCGTCCACGTGACGTCACCGATGTCGTCGCTGCCCGTGCCGGCGCTCGCCGCCGCGGCTTGCTCCGGCGTGCGGAGCGGGGGCACCTTGGTGGTCAGGCCGCTGTCGGGCTGGCCCATCATGCGCTGTACGGCCTTCGCCATCGCGATGTCCTTGTCATCCCATTTGGGCGACCCCACGCGTACGGCGTTCTCGTGCATGGCCTCGGCGATCGGCTTGTTGAAGTGCGGGCGCCATGCCGAGCCGACGACTTGGACCGTGTCGAGCGTGGTGAACGTTGCCTGGGCGGCGGCGCGGGCGATCTGCTTCGCGTCCTCGAACATCTTGGTGACGCGGTCGTAGTCGCGCTCCCGGAAGTAGAACCAGATCGCCGCCGTGGCGGGCACGACGTTAGGCTGATCGCCGCCGTCCGTGATGACGTAATGCGATCGCTGAGCGGGCTCCATGTGCTCGCGGTGGTATTCCCACGCGTTCGCCATGTTCATGACGGCATCGAGCGCGCTCTTGCCGCGCCACGGTGCGCCCGCCGCGTGCGCCGCCTGCCCCGAGAACTTGAAGATCGCCGAGATGAGCGAGAGCGCCGACTCGTCGCCGTACGAGATCCCGAATTCACTGCTCACGTGGGCAAAGAGGTTCGCGTCCACGCCGTTGAAGACGCCCGCCCGCACGAGGAATGCCTTGCTCCCCAACTGCTCTTCCGCCACGCCCGGCCAGAGCATGATGGTGCCGGGGATCTTCTCGCGCGTCATGATGTCCTTCACGGCGAGGGCGGCGATGATGTTGAGCGGAACGCCGCTGTTGTGCCCCTCTCCGTGGGCGGGGGCGCCGACGATCATCCGGGCGCGACCGGCGACGCCGGGCTTCTGGCTGGATTGCGGGATCCCGTCGATGTCGGAGCCTAACGCGATGACCGGCGAGCCGCTGCCCCATTTCGCGACCCAGGCCGTGGGTATCCCTGCCACGCCGCGCTCGACCTTGAAGCCGTTCTGCTCCAGGATGCCCGTGAGGTACTTGGACGTCTCGAACTCCTGCATGCCGAGCTCACCGAAGGAGAACACCTGATCGACCATCTGCTGGGCCATCTTGGCCTTGGCGTCGATCGCCGTGGCGAGCTGGGTCTTGAGCCGGTCGATGCGGGGGTCGGGTTTGGTCTGTGCAGGAAGGAGCGCCGGGAGCAACAGCGAGCAGGCCAGAAGCCGTCGGCTGACAGTGGGCATCGCGATCTCGCGTATGAGAATGGCTCAATGAGCGACTGGAGGCGCCGCGGAGAGGGAGACGGTAACTCCGTGAACGGCGGCCTAGCTAGTCCGCTCGGTAGGCGGCGCGATGCCAGATCACGGTCGGGACTTCTCTACCGGCGTCAGTCTCGCGAGGCGTTGACGCGCGTCCGCGACCCGCGGCTGCAGCTCCGGGTCCGCGTTCTTCCACAGCTCGATGAACGCGCGGTACTGTTCGGCCGCCTTCTCCGTGTTGCCCAAGGACTCGTACAGCTGGCCGAGCCGCTCGCGAATCAGCGGAAGCCGGACCGGGTCCATGTCCAGATCCCCTTTCGCCCAGAACGGTGTGGCGAGGTACTTCTCGAAGAACGCGACGGCCGAATCCGGCTTTCCCGCGGCGTCGTACGCGCGTGCGAGGTCGAGCGACAGGCACGCGCCGCATTCATTCGCCGGCATCCCGTCGTACCCGACATCGCCGCGACGAAACTCGTCGATCGCTTCGCGCGGTTTTCCGTCGGCGAGCGCGATCTCTGCCAATGTCTGGTGCAGCTCCGACTCCTGGTCTCGGCGTATCGACGTGTCGGTCATTTCAGTTCGATAGCGCTCGAGCATCGCGCGCGCCTTCAGCGCATTCCCGGCACGCGCGAGCGCCGTGGCGGCCGAGAGATATGGACGATCGACCATCGGCAGGTCGCGAAACGGAACACTCGCGATTGCACTGTCGAGGCGCGCTACGTCGGCCGGCGACGGCCCCTTGACCGCGATCTCGAGGGAGACTTCGCGCAGCGTCTCATCCGGCTCGTGCGCCGCGCGGTTCGCGCTGTCTTCCTTGGTGAGCACCGCGTAGTCGCGCAAGCGCCCATCGAGGCGCGCCAGCGACCGCGCCGCGCCCAGTCCAAGGCGGCGGCGAGCCACGCCGCCAGCGCGCATCGTGCTGTCCGCGAGCGAGCGAAGCGTCGCGAAATCGCCTCGCGCGAACGACAGGTATACACGGCGCGAGACGCCGTAGCCTCTCGACACCTCCTCGAGCTGCGCGATCGTCGCAGACGCTTCGTCGAACTTCCCCTGATCCATCTGCATCTCCACGGCATTGCCGAGCGACGTGCCGGTGCCCGGCTGCCGCTTCGCTGCCGCTACATTCAGCGACTCCGCCCGCGCGTACTCTCGACGGGTTCGAAGCTCTTCGCCGAGGTTGGTCATCACGACCGCGTTGCTGTCGCCACGCTGAAGGATGGCCTCGTAGGCGGCGATGGCCTTTGCGCGGTCACGCCCGGGGCCCAACCCGAAGTAGCGCGCGGTGACCATGTCGCGCTCGAGCGCTGGGAGTCGCTCACGGTACCGAAACGCCTGCGTGAGAGCGGAGTCGATGGACGACCGGTTGCCGCCGTAATTCGACAACATGGCGCCTAACAAGCTCCACCCCGAGGCGAACGTCGAATCGATCGCGACCGCCTCTCGCGCGACCGCGACCGATCGATTGTCGCCGACGGTGTTGAGCCGCACGGCGGCACTGTATTTTCGAAGCGCGTCCAATGAGCTCGTCGTCGCCTGTGTGAGCGGGGGCGTCGCGTTCACGGCCCGTAACGATTCGCCGGCCTTGCTCCGCAGCGAGCGCGCGAGCTTGTCGGCCGCGTCGATGAGCCCTCGCGGCCCATCGCCGGTCTCGCGGAACGACGCGAGCTCGATCCCGGAGTCCGCGCGCACGAGGCGGATCGACACGATATAGCCACCAGGCACGCCCGTGACGTCGCCGTCGACGATGGCCTTGATCCCTTCTCGCTGCGCGATTTCCCGCGCGACGCCGGAATCGACGCGCGTGCTCGGCTCACGCTTCATGAGTGCGAGGGCCGACACGATCTCCGCCGGCTGTACCAGCGTGAACGCGGACGATCCCGAGAGGCCGGCACGCACCGCGTCGCTGACCACGCGCCCCAGGGTGGAGTCCACGTTCGTGGTGCGGAAATCGGTCAGGAGGATCCGATCGCGCTGGTTGAGCCGGCCGGCGGCCAGCAACGATCCGAACGGGCCGATGCCTAACGCGCGCAACGCCATGAACACGGCAACACCGGCGATGAACGCGCCGAACGCGAACATCCCGCCGCGTGCCGCACGGTACCAGCTCACGTGCGGCGCGGCCCTGAGCGCGATGTTCGCTACCGTGCCGTGCGTCGTGGACGGCGTGCCGCCCGGCGTGTACGTCGGCGTCGCGGTCATCGCGCGCCGAGTCACACGCTGCACGTACCCGGTCCACAGGATCACCGGCAGCCCGAGCGCCATGACGATGAGCGAGCCCGGGAATACCCAGTCGGGCAGACCGATGCCGACGATCGCCGCCTTGGCGACGATCGCGACGACGACGAACGCCGTTGCGTAGATCGCGAGTGCTCTCCGAAACATTCCCGCGCCGGCGAGCAGTACTGCAGGCATCGCGGCCGTGCCGCTTCCGGTCGATATCGTTTCCAGCTCGCGCACGACGTCGCCGGCGGACGGTGGCCGGTCGATGGGATCCTTGGCGAGGCAGCGCATAACGAGCGCCGCCAGCGGCGTCGGTACGTCGGCCCGCAGCGCCGAGACTTCTTTCGGCATCTCACTCAGGTGCGCCGCGAGCATGCGCTGCGGCGTCCGGCCAGCGAACACGAGCTGGCCGGTGAGGAGCTCGTACGCCATCGCGCCAAGCGCGTAGAGGTCGGCGCGGTGATCGACGCCGGCGTCGCCCGCGGCTTGCTCCGGCGCCATGTACGCCGGCGTGCCGATCGAGGTCCCGAGCTGCGTCAGCGCACCCGTTGGGAGGTCACTCGGGCTGTCGCCCTCGGGACGGTTTGCGCGCTTCGCGGCGGCAATTGCCTTGGCAATGCCGAAGTCGGTGACGACTGCGGTGCCGCCCGAGAGCAGCACGTTGTCGGGCTTGATGTCGCGGTGAACGACGCCACGTTGGTGCGCATAGCTCAGCGCCTTCGCGACGTCCTTCAGTACGCCGACGACCTCGCCGGTGGCGAGCGGACCATGCGCGAGCCGCGCACGAAGCGACTCCCCTTCGACGAACGGCATCGTATAGAAGGGCAGCCCGTCCGTTTCGCCGGCCGTGAGTACCGGGACGATGTTCGCTTGCTGGAGCCCGGCGACCGTTCTGATTTCTCGCTCGAATCGTTCGGCGCTCAAGCCTTGAGCCATCTCGGGCGACAGCACCTTGACCACGACTCTTCGCTCGAGCCGAGTTTCTTCGGCGACGAACACTCGGCTCATGCCACCCCCGCCGAGCTCTCGCTCGAGCCGGTACGCGTCACCGAGTGTTTTCTGAAGTTGGGTCAACAACGCACTCATGATGTTCGCCTAACGTCATCCCATGTCGGACAGCGCGGCCCCGGAGGCGTCTGCGCGCCTGGCGTTGCGGCCGGCGCCGGGCCCGTCAGCGTGTCGGCGACGGCCATGAGCTCGACGTCGAAGACGAGCTCCGCCTTCGGCGGAATTACGGGCGGGCGGCCGAGCTCCCCATAGGCGAGCTGATACGGGATGATGAGGCGGCGCTGTCCGCCAACGTGCATGCCCTCGAAGCCCGCATCCCATCCGGCAATCACGCGCCGGCCGCCCTGCGGGAACGAGATCGGCGAACGGGGCTGCCCGTTAGGCATCGTGTCCCGTGACGAGTCGAATTTATGGCCATTGGTGAGCCAGCCGGTGTAGTGCGCGTAGAAGCACTTTCGCGGCTGCGCGAGCGCACCGCTGCCCTTCGCCATGTCGAGGTAGCGGAGCGCAAAGGCCGTGTGGATTTTCCCGGCGATATGCGGGATGGGTGCCGGGAATTCCTTCCGGTGAACGGCGCACGCGGCCAGCACGAGGGCGCCGAGAGCGGCGCGGGGCGACAGGAATCGCATCGCGGTAGTCTGGTGTCGCGACGAACGGAAGACCAGGCCGGCGCGAGGGTAACTCCGGTGGGCCTCGCCAGCCGGAGTTGTCAGCCACCGCTCTGCTACCGCCGGACGCCATCACCCTGCGGGTACTCGTCGTGTTGCGGATGCCGCCCACCGGGTCGCGATCGAGTGCCTCGAGGTCCGCCTTGTTGCCTAGGCGTACCTCATCCCGCTAGGTAGTTCTCCCGAACACGGCGCGACGAGTGAGCTCCCGCTGTGTCTCGCGAACGCCCGCGAAGTCCTCCGCTGCACTCTGGCCGGTGACCAACGCGGCTGTGTGGGTGCGCAGGAGCTCGTGTCGCTGTCGCCACAGGCGACCCTCGTGCACGTACGACAGCTCGACCCAGTCGGAGACCTCGTCGTCGCCGCGTGCGACGACGGTTTGGCCCGGCGCCGCGAGGTTGTCGACGGCTGGCCGGTTTCGCGCCGTTTGGACGAAGATGGCGCCGTCTGGTTCTCGAACCAGGTAAAAGGCGGGAGACACCTCGCCCGTGACGAGAACCGTCCAATCTCGAGGCAAGGGCACCGCGTAAACGCCCGCTATGTCGAGCCACCATTCCCGGCGCTCGGGGCCGTCGACGACGGTTGCGACCGGGTCAGCCGCGCCGTGATCCGTCGGTGCGTCCGCCGCGATGCGTCTGGTCTGTGGAGCATCACCCCACGTCGCAGTCGCAACCAGAGCGTCATCCTGTGCGCGAGCGAACTCGAACGGAGTCGCAACGGGCACGGCGCGTTTGCCGTAGCCCGAGACAGCAACGTACACGTGGCCTGCCTCTAGCATCGCAGTTGGCCGCCTAACGCGACAGTGGCTGGGAAACGCGGATCTTCCGGGAGTGGCTTGGACGTCGGATCCAACCCGACTGCCGAAGCGATGTCCGACACATTCATGGTCAGCAGCGGTTACAGGTAATCAGAACCCCGGGATGCTCATCTCGGTGAGAGGCATCCCGAGGGTTCAATCACCAATTACCAACACCAGTAACCTGTGTGCCTTGATCTGTCTTCCCTATTGCGCTGTCAGCGTGCCGAGCAGGCCATGGGTCTCGTCATCCGGCCCGGCGCTGAAGTACAGGCTCGTCGCCGGCGCGGAGCCGACGCCGAATTGCAGATCCCATAGCCCGGGGATGACCAGCGACGCCTTGTTCGAGTCGTGCAGGTAACCGCGAAACGCGCCTGACGTGGCATCGTAGGCGCCGATCAACCCATCGCCGAAGTTGCCGATCAGGATATTGCCGCCCGCACTCCCGAAATCCGCCGGCGCGGCGACCACCGCCCACGGCGAGTTGAGCCGGCCGTTCGACACGAAGCGCTTAACGAGTGAGCCGTCCGGGTTGAAGATGTCGACGTACCCGTTTCCTGCGCCCGCCTCGTCATCCTCGTTGTCGGGACCTTTCTGCTTCGCGAACGTGACGTACAGCAACCCGTTGATCGTGTGAATTCCGAACGGACCGTAACCCGACGGCACCGATGTGTCGGTGAACGACGAGACGTAGGCGAAGTTCTTGTCGAACATGTCGACCGAGTTCCCCTTGAAGTTCGTCGCGTAGAGGAAGTTCGCGCCGCCGTTCGACGCCATCGCCAGGCCTTTGTACACCGCGTTATTGGCGGAGCGGTCCGCCACGATCTGAGCGTTCGTGCCGGCGGCCTGGTTCCACGCCGAGATCGTGCCATCCTCGCTCGCGAAGATGAACAGCGCCTTGGAACCGCCGTTGATCAGGAAGTCGGCCGTTGGGTTGAACACCTGCCCTGTTGGCTTCCCGCCAGGTCCCCCACCGGCCGTGGGGATACCAACCTCCAGCGAGAGCTTCCCGCCGGTTCCGTTGTACAGTGTCGAGAGCGATGTCCCGTTGTCGCTTACCCAGAGTGTGCCGCCCGAGCTGAACGCGAGTCCCCACGCGTTCACGAGGTTGGGGTCCACGGTGGTCGCACCCAGCGACGCGTCATCGGCGACGAGCTTGGTCTCAGCGTAGGACGTCGAGAGAACAGGAGTGGTTGGAGAGTTATTGTCCGAGCACGCGAGGACTGTGACGACGAGTCCCGCGGCAATGGCAGAGCGACACACGAAAACTGTGGAGCATGGCATAGGCGCCTCCCGGTGAATGCCTGTGCCCGCCGGCGACGCTCGCGCTGACTGTAGGCGAACGCATGCCGGCGGCGCTCCGACCATACAATTGGGGGTGCTAACGCGCGCCTGAAATACGGTGAAAGGATGAACGGGCCGTCGAGCTCGTCGATCCCTGCTTCCTCATCAAGCATCCCAAAGGATGGCTGCTGTGGGACGCTGGCCTTCCCGCGACGCTCCCGCGCGGTGTGAGCGGCCGCGTCGCTCCGCAAGAGATGTTGGCCAAGCTCGGTTTCAGAACGTGGATCGTGCGGCCGTTGACGGATCAGTTGGCAGAGCTCGGCCTCGAGCCGCAAGACATCGATTACGTCGCATTCTCGCATTCTCGCACATGCACTTCGATCATGTGGGCAATGCGAATCTCTTCACGCGTGCGACCTGGATTCTCCACCGGGACGAGCTGGCCTGGGCGCTGGCGGACCCGCCACACGTGAGCATGGTGCCGGAGCTGTTCAGCGGCTACACGAGCGCGAACAAAAAGCTCATCGACGGCGACTTCGACGTCTTCGGTGCCGGTACCGTGCGCATTCTCAAGGCACCGGCCACACGCCGGGCAGCGCCGCACTGCTCGTCAAGCTGCCGCAGGCAGGTCCTGTCCTGCTCTAAGAGGATTCCGCGCGGTTGCCCAAGGCGCCGCACTGCCTCCAGTGACGTTAGGTGCGCCGTTGGGCGCTCAGGGCTCGAACGCGTTCCAGCGCTCGCGTGACCGCTCCATGAGCTGAAGAAACCGCGGCTCGGACCTGAGCGGAGCGAAGAACGGCTCGTACTCGGCGAGGAACGGGTAGTTGACGATCCCGAGATCGATCATGCGCTGCACCGCATCGAGCGCGGCCTCGGTCTCGCCGACCAGCGCGAACGAGTCCGCCATCCACCAGGAGAAGATGTCATCCCAGTGTGCCGCGTCGCGCAGATCGGGCGTGATCACGTTCAGCACCTGCTGGCGATCGCCCTGCAAGGCGTACCCTAACGCCGACGCGAGCCGCGCCCAGCCCATGGTGGGCGCGTCGCTCGACACGCCATGCAGAATGGCAATCGCCTCCCGCTGGCGGCCGTTGGCGGCGAGCGCCTGCGCGTGCAGCATGCGGTGCGTCGGGTTGCCGGGATCGACCTCGACCGAACGCTGAGTCCACCGCATCGCCTCGACGTAGTCGCCGTCGCACATGGCCACGATCCCGTACATCGCGAGGTTCATCGATGTCAGCGGATCCACCTGCTGCAGCCGGTCCATCAGTGCGCGAGCCATCGGGATCCGACCCGCGACCGCGTAGTGATAGCCGAGCCAGAGGAGTGCCTCGGGGTCGTTGCGGTCGAACACCAGCGCCTGCTTGAAGTCGGCCCTCGATCCGGCGGCGTCGGCCCGGTTGTTCCGAATGGCGCCGCGAAGTCCGTAGCCTTTGGATGACTTCGGGTTCCGCTCGAAGATGCGCTCCGCGCACGCCTCGGCGTTGCCGAGGTATTCCTCGTACTGGTCGACCGGCACGAGCCCGACGTTCACGTGCTGCCAGTAGATCATCCCCTCCGCCGCGAGCAGCAGCTCGTTCTCGCCCACCAGGTCCTGGGCCTGACGAATGAGCTGCAGCGCCCGCTCGAGCGATGGTTTGGTGAAGCTCCAGATCTGCTGCCGGGCCAGCAGGTAGAACTCGTACGCCCGCATGTCGGCGATCGGCCGCTCGGCGATGCGGCGGTCCTCGTCAGGCGTTAGGCGGACGCGGAGCGCCTCCACGATCTGACGCGACAGCCGCTCCTGGATGTCGAAGACGTCATCCAGCGTTCCGCTGTACTTGTCGGCCCACAGCGGCGCGTCGGCCGTCGCGTCGACGAGCTGCGCGGTCACGCGAAGGTTCGAGCCCGCCGTCCGGATGCCGCCGGTGAGCACGTACCGCGTGCCGAGCTCGCGCGCGATCGCCCGAACATCCTTGTCGGTCCCCTTGAGCCGCATCGCGGACTGGCGCGAGATGACCCGCAGGGTCCTCAGCATCGAGAGGTCGGTGATGATCTCATCGGTGAGGCCATCCGCGAAATGCTCGCTCGCCGGATCGGCGCTCAGATTCGCGAACGGCAGTACCGCGACGCTCTTCATCTCCCCGGTGACTGCCACGCTCGACACGTTCCCGGGCGAAGTCACAGCCGCACCATCGAGAATCGCGAGCACGTCACGGGCTGTCGGCGGCCGATTGGCGGGATCCTTCGCCAGCAGCCCCGCGATCAATGTGCACAGGCCCTCCGGGACATCGGCGCGCTTCGCACTGATCAGCTCCGGATCCTGAACGAGGTGAGCGCGCAGGAGTCCGGTCGGGCTCACGCCGGCGAACGGCGACTCACCGGCGAGCAGCTCATAGGCAACGCAGCCGAGCGCGTAGAGGTCCGCGCGATGGTCGACGTCCGGGTCGGCGGAGATCTGCTCGGGCGCCATGTATTGTGGCGTTCCGACGGCGAAGCCCAGCTCCGTCAGCGCTCCGGGGTGCCCCGGGGCACGCGACGCGTCCAGCGCTTTGCTGATGCCGAAGTCGGTGACCGTCGCGCTGTCGCCGGCGAGGAGGATGTTCTCGGGCTTGATGTCCCGGTGAACGACGCCTTGCGCGTGAGCGAAATCGAGCGCGCGTGCGACATCGCGCAGGATCCCAATGGCTTCGGCCACCGACATCGCGCCGATTCTCACGAGGCGCACGCGTAGCGACTCGCCATCGACGAACGGCATGGTGTAATAGGGCAGCCCGCCGATCTCGCCGGTCGTGAGGACGGGCACGATGTGTGGATGCTGCAGGCGCGCGGTCAGCAGGATCTCGCGCCGAAATCGTTCGGCGCTCACACCGGCAGCAAGGTCCGGCGACAGGACCTTGACGACCACGCGACGAGTGAGCGCGCGCTCTTCGGCGACGAAGACACGGCTCATGCCGCCGCCGCCGAGCTCACGCTCGAGCGTGTACGCGCTCGCGAGCGCCGCCTGGACGGAATCCTGAAGCACCGTCGTCACGGGTCGAGACCTGTCGTGCGCGGTCGAGCCACGAATCCGTCGTGATGCCTAACGCCAACCGCGGTACTTGACCCTTGCCGGCCCCATTCGCCACTATTTAGGGTCCAAACCAACGGCCTCGCCGCATGGACGCCCGGTCCGACCCTCTCGACAACAGCCCTCAGGCGCGCCGTCCGGCCGACCGGCCAGCACCGCACGAGTCCGGGAAGGCCATTGCAGCGGCCACGCGGTGCTGGCTGCTCCACCGCTGGAGCCCGTGGACCCTCTACGAGACCGTCCGACCGGCCCGCGCCATCGGACCGTCGCAGCGGCACGTTGCCGAGGTCGCCGAGCTCCGCCGGCGCCGACATTGTGCCCGCTGCGGTAAGCGCGATGACCGGTACGTTGGCCAAAAAGCCGTCCCAGGCGATCGGCGTCAACCCGACCCCCGCAGCTTCGCGACCGTCGCCCCACCAGAGCGACCACGCCCGGCCCGCCCTGACCGAGCCGACTGAGGCCCCACCCGGCGGCGGCCCCGCGGCCCGAAGGCGGCTGACAGCCGTGGTCTGACCCGTGCAATCGTCGTGGCCATGCCACTACGCGACTTCGAAGACCGGGCCGGCAGCCGGTGGATAGTCTGGGACACCATTCCGGCGAGCACCATTGGTCTCACGGATGAATACCGACGGGGCTGGCTGACGTTCGACAACGGAACCGATCGCTGCCGGCTCGCTCCGATTCCGCCGAACTGGACGGAGCTCCCGAACGACCGCCTCGTTTTGCTGCTCGGCGTTGCCCGCACTGCCGTGCCAACCGATACGGAGATGACCTGGCTCGAGAACGAGCGACGCGTTGCCGAGCGGCGCGAGGAACAGCGACGCCGGGCCGAACGACGCGTCGAGGACCGCCGCCGCGGTTCAGTCACCCGAGGCCCGGGCTGACCTGAAGGTAGCGATCAGGCCGTCACCCGATTCTCCGGCAGCGCCGGTGCAGCGGGGAGCCCGGTCACCTCGAGAATCTCCCGCTCGTCGAGCGTTTCGCGCTCGAGCAGCGCGTGCGCGAGCGTCTCCAGAGCGCCACGGTGAAGCCCGAGCAGCCGACGCGCCTCGTCGTGGCACTCGCTGATGATGCGCTGCACCTCGGCGTCGATGACCCGCGCGGTTTCCTCGCTGACCGACTTCGACGAGCCCATACCGTCGAGGCTCACGAGATACGGATTCTCGCGCGGCGCCAGCTGGACCATTCCGAGACGCTCGCTCATCCCCCATCGCGTGACCATGTTCCGTGCGAGCGTCGTAGCCTGCTCGATGTCGTTCTGGGCGCCGGTGGTCTTGGTGCCGTACACGAGCTCCTCGGCCGCTCGGCCACCGAGCATCCCGACGATGCGCGCGCGGAGGTATTCCTCCGGGTAGTTGTACCGATCGCTGTCGGGGCGCTGGTACGTGACGCCTAACGCCTGCCCGCGCGGCACGATCGTGACGCGATGCACCGGGTCGGCGCCCGGCACCACGAGACCGAGGATCGCGTGCCCGCCCTCGTGGTACGCGATGCGCTCACGGTCCTGTCGAGTCATGATCAACGGGCGCTCGGGGCCGAGCACGATCTTCTCGAGCGCGTCGAAGAAATCTCGTTGGCGCACATCGTTCTGATCGCGACGAGCGGCAAGCAGTGCCGCCTCGTTCACGAGGTTTCGCAAGTCCGCGCCGGCGAGCCCCGGTGTCGCTCCGGCGATCTCGTCCAGCCGGACGTCCGGCGCGAGCGGAACGCGGCGCGTGTGCACCTTGAGGATGGCTTCGCGCCCCGTCTTGTCCGGCAGGTTGACGATGACGCGGCGGTCGAAGCGCCCCGGACGCAGCAGCGCCTTGTCCAGCACGTCGGGCTGATTCGTCGCCGCCAGGACGATGGTGCCCTCGCGGCTCGAGAAGCCGTCCATCTCCGTGAGAATCTGGTTGAGCGTCTGTTCCTGTTCGCTGGACCCGCCAATGACCGTTTGCCCGCGCGCCCGCCCGATGGAATCCAGCTCGTCGATGAAAATGATGGCCGGCGCGTGCTCGCGCGCCTGCTTGAACAGGTCGCGGACACGCGCGGCGCCGACGCCGACGATCATCTCGACGAACTCCGAGCCGCTCATCGAGAAGAACGGCACCCCGGCCTCGCCAGCGACGGCGCGCGCGAGCAGCGTCTTGCCGGTGCCCGGCGCGCCCACGAGCAGCACGCCCTTGGGCGCGGTTCCGCCGAGCCGGGTGTACTTGCCGGGGTCTCTCAGAAAGTCCACGAGCTCCACCAGCTCGTTCTCGGCTTCGTCGATCCCGGCGACGTCATCGAACGTGACGCGGGAATCCTGCTGCTGATCGAAGCGCTTCGCGCTGCTCTTCCCGATGCCTCCGAGCATGCCCCCGCCGCCCAACCCGCCCGCCTGCTGCGCACGCCGAAAGAGCCAGAAGTAGAAGACGAAGATCAGGATGGTCGGGCCGAAGCCGAACAGCAGCGTCGTGAGCGGGTTCCCGCCCTCGTCGGGCGGCTCCGCGGAGATCTGCGCGCCGTTCTCGATGAGGAGCGACTCGAGCCCCGGATCGACGAACGCCGGGAGCGTCGTACTGAACGAGGTCACCGGTTTCGCCTGCACGCCGGCGACACTGTCTCGTGGGGAGCGGTACGTCACCGGTGAGCGGAAGTGTCCGGTCAGACTTTCGCCGCGACTGTAAATGTCGCGGACGTTCCGCTTCGTGACCTCCTGCTTGAACAGCGTGTACGGCACTTTCGCCGGCGCGTTCGCGGACGGGAAGAAGTACCGCATGAGCAGGAAGTTCGCGGCGAGGATCGCCAGGAACGTGAGCCACGCCCGGCGCGGCGGCATGGCCGGCTTGGGAGGCGTGCCAGGCGTCGGAGAGCCGGACGGCGGTGTTGGTTGGCCGCCGCGACGCTGCGGGGTCGTGGAGGGAGTCGGCATGCCTAACGGCCTGGGAAAGCGTGACACGGCGCGAGACGGCGGTCCGACGAAGGACCTCACCGGACGCCAGAACACCATGACGAAATGTACGCGGCAGAATCCGCGCCTACGGTTTGCGCGTGGCGGGTGGCGGAAGGTCTTTCAGCAGGAGCGTATTGCCCGCCACGATGCCGTGGCGAGCGAAATAGCCGGCGTTCACCTCGAGCGCGTACTGGTACGGCACGTCCGGCGTGTAGCTGGGGCAGCCCTGGGCCACCTCGGTGGGGCAGGGGACCATGGAGCGAATACTCCGGATGACACCGGTCGAGTCGGCGAACGCGATGTCGAGCGGGATGCGCGTCCGGTACATCCAGAAACCGGCGTCCGGCGGCTGCGTGCTGTCGTACACGAACAGCATCCCGGAGTCGTCGGCGAGGTGTCGTCGCTCCATCAGCCCCATGCTCTTCTGCTCGGGCTTGACGGCGAGCTCGACGTGCAGCGTCAACGTGTCGTTCGAGCGCGCCAGCCGTATGCGCGTCGTGTCGAACGACATCACGTGCTCGTAATCCCCGTCGTCACTGCGGGCGGTTTCGCCGCGGCACGCGGCCAGGACCGCGGGCGCAAGCGTGAGCGCCGTTGCGATCGCGATGCGTCGCGCCACGCGATTCATGTGTGCCTCACAGGTCGAGCACGGCGTCGAGGCCGCGAACGACGCCCACGAGCGTCGAAACGCGACGTATGGCGATGAGCGCGCCGTCGACATAAGGACGGGCGCTGCTTCCCGAGTCGTGACGAATGGTCAGTGTCTGATCGGGCATGCCGAAGATGATCTCGGCGCTGATCACGAAGCCGGGAAGGCGAACCGAATGTACCTGCGACCCCGAAAGCGTCGTGCCCCGTGCGTCCCTCGAGCCGATCGTCTGGTCGATGCGTACGGTGGGCTCGGGCGCGCGCACGGTCGACAGCCGGCTCGCGAGCTCGCGCGCGGTCCCGCTCGGCGCATCCACCTTCGAGTCGCTCGCGTAGTCGATGATCTCCCATTGCGGGATCAACCGGGCAGCGGTCTCGGCGAACTTCTGTAACAGCACGACGGTCAGGGCGAAGTTACCGCACGCGAGCACGCCGCGGTTCTGGCGGCGCGCCATGACGTCGATGTCGGCGAAGTCGTCATCCGTGAGGCCGGACGTGCCGACCACCACGTGGGCTCCGCTTTCCAGCGCCGCGACGATGTTGCTCCTGGCAATGTCGGGCTTCGTGTATTCGACGAACACGTCGCACGGGACGGTGGCCAGCGCCTCGGCCGCGGACGGGTAGACAGGGCAATCGAGCAGAGGGTCGTGGAGCACATCGCCGAGGCACTGACCGCCGTGGGTACGCGAGATGGCGGACACGACGCCGACGTCCGGTTGCCTGGCGATCGCTCGCGCGAGCTCGGAGCCCGCCCAACCCGTTGCGCCGGCCAGACAAACCCGAATCGGCATGAGATCGTGTTGGAGTGTGGAAGCCTAACGCCGTAGCTCGCGATGCGAGCGTGGCACGAGTGAAACGAACGTCGCCACCGACGACTCACGAAAGATGAAGATCGTAGCCCGAACTCCGACAGAGCTCATTCTCCGCGATTCCGCGGCCGGGCCGCGCATGATGGGTGTGTTTCTGGCCGCGCTGGGCGGCTTCGCCATCTTCGTGGGTGTAGCCCGGTCCGAAGGGCACGTCGGCCTCGTTCCGGTCGTCATCGGATCGCTCATCGTTCTCGGTGGTGTGTCGCTCATCGTGCTGCCGGCCCGCAAGACGTTCGCGTTCAGCCGGGCGGAGCGACTCTTCATCATCGCGAAACAGCGATTCGGCCGAGTCGAGCGGCAGATCATCCCGCTGGATCAGGTCGCGGACGTGTCGCTCGAGGAATCGGCGTCCAGCGACGGCAACACGTATCGCATCTCGGTCACGCTCACGGACCAGCGTCGAATCCCGTGGACATCCTACTACTCGAGTGGCCGCGCCTCGAAGCAAGCGGTGGTGGATCTGGTGCGCGAGTTCCTGAGGATCGAGCGGAGCCCTGCGCAGGGGTCGGGCGCGCTGACAGCGCAGAGAGAGCGAAACGTCCGGCGGAGTCGCGTCGGCCTCGCGCTCATGGGCGCGTTCTGCTGCGTCTTTCTCGCCATCGGCACGCGGCTGCTCGCGAAGGAGCACCGCCGTCTCTCGGTCTTTCAGCCCGTGGAGGCTACCGTGCTGAGCACGCGGGTGGACGAGCACAGCGACTCGGACGGCAGCACGTACGAGCCGGTGGTGGTGTATCGCTATCGCGTCGGTGACCGCTCGTACACGGCCAGTCGCGTGACGCCGCTCAAGGAAACTCGCAGCGGGAGCTGGGCAAGTCGCGTCGCGGGCCGCTACGCGGTTGGTGGCACGTACACCGCTTACTACGATCCCGAGAACCCTGCCGACGCATATCTCCTGCGGAGCCGGAGCGTGATTCCGTGGGCGTTCGTCGTGTTCTCTGTTGTCGGACTGGCCTTCATCGTCGCGGGGATTCGCGGCACGCGTGCGGGAGCCATATCATAGGCGACCCGAACCCGCATCGCCTGTGTCAAACGCCGCCGTTGGCGCCCTTTTCACTCTGCTCTCACTCCTGCCCGCGACGATCCGAGGGCAGACTCCATCCACAGGCGTGGTCATCGGCCGTGTACTGATACGGCCGGACAGCGGCAACGCCGCGCCTGCCGCGGGAGCTTCGGTGACGGTCGCGGGGACGTCACTCGGAACCGTCGTCGCGGCGGATGGGCGGTACCGGCTGAACGGTGTGCCCGCCGGCGCTTCCACGCTGCACGTCCGCCTGCTCGGCTACCGTGCCGTGAATCACGCCCTGCGGGTACGTGGTGGTGACACGGTGATCGTGGACGTCGCGCTGCAACCGGAGGCGCACGTGCTGTCGAGCGTGCGCACGTCCGCGCTCCCGACCGACGTCGAGACGTTCGTGACCAGGCCTAACGTCGCGACCGTCACCATGGGCGCGTCCGCGATCGCGGGAGTGCCGAGCGTCGGCGAGCCGGACGTCATCCGTACCGTGCAGCTGCTCCCGGGCGTGGTCGCGCGCAACGACTTCAACACCGGCCTAACGGTTCGCGGTGGCGAGGCGGATCAGAACCTCATCCTCATCGACGGCTTCCCGATCTACAACCCGTTTCACCTCGGCGGGCTGTTCAGCACGTTCATGGATGCGACGGTTGGCGGGATCGAGCTCATTTCCGGAGCCTTCCCGGCACGGTACGGCGGCCGCCTTTCCAGTGTGCTCGACGTTCGGTCGCTGGATGATGCGCGGCCGGGCGTGCACGTGTCCGCGGATCTCTCCGCGCTCGCCGCCACCGGCCGAATCGGCGGAGCGTTCGCGCAGGGTCGCGGCACGTGGAGCCTCGCCGCGCGCCGCACGTACGCGGACGCCGTCGTCACCGCGTTCACGAACAACGTGCTCCCGTACCATTTCGCCGACTTCCATGGCCGAGGGGCGTACGCGCTGCCCGGGAACTGGCGCGTGTCCATCACCGGGTACGCGGGGCAGGACGTTCTCGACGCGAACTTCGCCGAGCTCGAGGCGGATTCGACGCCGTCGCGCGCGGCCGAGGGGGATTGGGCGGTCGACTGGGGCAACAACGTCCTCGGGGTGACGCTGGCGAAGAACTTCGGGCCGGACGCGCGGGTTCCGCTGCTTGGCTGGAGTCTCGGGCAGAACGCGACGTTCGAGCAGCGTGTATCGACATCGAACTTCTCGACGCTGCTGAATGTCGGTGACGGCGCGTTCGCGCAGCGCAACCAGGTTCGCGACTTCCGGCTCGCCGGCTCGCTGCACGTGCGCCGGGAGAGACACGACCCGTCGTTAGGCTACGACCTGGCGACGCATCGGCTCCGTTATTCCTCGAGCTCGTCGCAGACGGGGACGACGGATTTCGACATCGTGCAGAAGCCGACGTCGGCGGCGGTGTGGATCGAGGACCTGTGGCGCGTGTCGTCGCGTTGGCTGGTGGACGGAGGACTGCGCGCGGAGGCGCTCACGGGCCGGGACTGGGCTGCGCTGTCGCCGCGCGTAACGGTCAAGTTCCTGGCGACGCCGGAGCTCGCGTTCACCGTCGGGGCCGGGCGCGCGACGCAGTGGATGCACTCGCTCGCGGGCGACGGGCCGCTCCGCTACTTCGATGTCTGGGTGGCGAGCGACTCGTTCACACCCGTCGCGGCCGCGTGGCACTGGGTGGCGGGCGTCGAGCGGCGAATTCCCAGTGGCAGCGTTCGCGTCGAGGGCTACCTCAAACACTACGATCGCGTGATGGAGGCCAACTGGTCCGAGGACCCGGCCATCCGCGGCGACGAGTTCTTCACGGATCAGGGGCGGTCGTACGGAGTCGACATGATCGCGCGGTATCAGCCCGCGACCGGGTTGGGAGGATGGGTCTCGTATACGTACGGCGTGAGCGCGCGCACGCGGGAGGGCGTGACGTGGGCGCCCGGCCACGATCGCAGGCACGATCTCGATGTCGTCGCGATGTGGCGGCTCTCCCACTATCGGCTCGGGGCGCGCTTCGGCTACGCGAGCGGCACGCCGTACACGGCCATCGTCGGTGAGATCGCGCGGCGCGTGTACGACCCGTCGCGGGATCGGTGGGGCACCGGCGATCCGCCGATCTACGTCGAGCCGTTAGGCGGGCCGCACAACGGGGCGCGTTTCCCCGCCAACCATCGCCTCGACCTCGACGCGTCGCGAGAATTCCACATCGGCGGCGGAATCGTGGCGCCGTACGTGAGCGTGGTGAATGCCTATAACGCGAAGAACATCTTCATTTACCGGTACGACTACTCCACCGATACGCCGACCCGGAAGGCGATCTCGCAGTTCCCGATCGTCCCGAGCCTGGGGGTGCGCATTGATTTCTGATCGCGTGCTCCTGCGCGCTCGTGCCGCGGCGGTCTCGCTGCTCGTCACCGCCGCCGCCTGCGAGATCGAGAAGATCGGGATTTCGCCGACGAAATCCATGGTGTCGCTGCACGGCGTGCTGAGTGGCAGCGCGTCGTCGCAGGTGGTGCTGCTGGAGCGGACGCGTAATGGCACGGTGCGGATGTTCGCGCCGCCGTTCGATCTCGCCGACCCCATCATCAGCGATGAAGGCGTGGCGGAGTCGGGGGCATTCGTGACCCTGACGACGCCGGACGGCGAGACGCTGACGGCGGTCGAAGACAGCCGCGTTCGCGATGATCGCAAGGGCGAGGGCATCTATCGCTTCACGTTACCCGGGTCGGCGCTCATCGCGACGGGGAACTATCAGCTCTCGGTCCGGACGGTCGGGGGAGAGGTCCTGAATGCCGAGACGTCGGTGCCGGAGGGGGTCGCGGCGGTTGTCGCGGATCAGGCAACCTTCGACCGGTCGCGCGACACGGCGGTGTTCGAGTGGCCGAAATCTCCGGGGGCGCGAAGCTACTTCGTGCGGATCGAGACGCCGTTCGGGCCGCGCTCGTTCTTCACCGACAGCACGCGCGTTCGCTTTCCGGGCGGCCTTCGCAACGTCGACGTCACGGTGCTGCCGCACGTCTTCATCCCGGGTTTCCCGCAAGCCGTGACGGTGTCGGCGGTGGACTCGAACTACTACGACTGGTACCGGACGCATAACGATGCGCTGTCCGGTTCGGGTCTCGTGAATCGCGTGCGCGGCGGGATCGGGGTGTTCGGGGCGCTCGTGCGGCTCAAGTACGTGAATTACGAGGTGGTGGCTCCGCAGACTGAGGCGGTCGCCGGGACGTTCAAGTTCGTGGGGACGCCGCTCGAGGCGGAGACGACGCCTTACCTGGCGCTGCATTTGTACGTGGAGTCGCCGTCCTCGCGGAGTGATCAAGGCGACGCGCTCTCTGGCCGGTTCGAGCGCCGGCCCAGCTTTTCGCAACCTAACGAGCCGATCGACGGGCTGCTCGGCACCCTCTTGAAGGGCAAGGTCGAGCTATCGTTTCTGCGGAACTGGTCATCCACCGACACGGTGGAGGTGTTCAGGGGTGAACTCCGTGGCGACACGTTGGTGGGGAGCTACCGCGGGTTTGGCGGGATTGCGCATTTCGTGA
>Ga0310810_10002516_pt1 | contig 19735 bp, 20 predicted proteins | sample NCmetagenome_FD_207641 | JGI IMG/M metagenome (GOLD analysis project Ga0310810, IMG submission 207641) | Soil microbial communities from experimental microcosm in Duke University, North Carolina, United States - NC | ecosystem: Engineered > Artificial ecosystem > Soil microcosm > Unclassified ...
GTTGCTCCTAACGAACCCGGGTGACGCCAGGATTGTTGAGCAGCATACCTGTCTGACTCGCGTATTGCGGCGAGCGACAGCCGTTCGCCTAGGGCAGGGGTCCCTCATGGGTCGTTCGTCAATCCTCCTTCGTGTGGTCGCCACCGTTGCGGCGGGAGCCTGCGTGGCGCCCGCTTCCCGCCCGGTCGTGCGCCCTCGGCCTCTCGACCCGGCTACCGCGATAGTAGACGCTACGCTCTGGGACGGCACCGGACGAGCTCCGGTTGCGCACGCGGTTACCCTTGTCCGCGGCGATCGCATCCTATGCGCGGGCGGCGTTGGTGAATGCTCGATTCCACGCGATGCCCGCGTCATCGATGCGCATGGGGCCTGGCTCATGCCCGGCCTGATCGACACCCATGTCCACCTCCTGTTCCTCCGCCGTGGCAGTGCGAGCGAGGACCTCGGGAACGACCTCAAGGATCTCCTGGCGCAGGGCGTCACCACGGTACGAGACATGGGGACGAACCCCAAAGAGCTCTTGAGCCGAACCCGCGCGCTGGGCGCGTCGCCGCGGGTGTACGCGATGCAGCTCGTCGCGGGCTTCCGGTTCTTCTATGGAAGGGAAGCCGTCCCAACCAGCGACGGCAGTGTCGCGTATCGGCTGCCCCAGGCGCAGATCATGGAAATGCGGGGGTGGACGCCCATGTTGTTCACCCACGACGACGATCCCGATTCCATCGCGGCCGCCGCACAGGCCGCCGGCGCGATCGGGCTCAAGCTCTACGGTTACCTCGACTCCACCTCGGTCCGCATGCTGACCGACGCGGCGCACCGGGCGGGGATGAGCGCGTGGGGCCACGCCTGGGTGCAACCGGCCAATGCGCGCGATCAGGTCCTCGCAGGCGTAGACGGCGTGGTCCACGCGTCGCTGTTCGTGGGTGATCTGCTGGCGCCGCAGACCCGCGACAGCCTGCTGGCGAGCACGGCGATTCTCGAGGAAGGGGCTCGCAGCGCTTCCCCCGAGGCCGCGCTCGACCCGCGGATCGGCGAGACCCTCGACAGCATGGCCCGGCGCGGCACGTTCCTCGAGCCCACGCTCGATGTCACCCTGCGCAGCGTGTCTCACTTCGACGCCGAGCATGCCGAGCGGCCCTCGCTGCCGGAGCAATACGCCCGCGCGGTGGTGGGGTTCAGCATGGGTGTTGCCCGGGAGGCGGTGAAGCGGAAGGTACGAATTACCGCCGGCACCGATCATGTCGCCTACGGCCCGGTTCGCGATCGAGCGTCGCTCGTGAACGAGCTGCGGCTCCTGGTCGACTCGGTGGGGCTCGGTCCGGAACAGGCGCTGATCGCGGCGACGCGGGATGCCGCCATCGCGATCGGCGGCGAGGCCGCCCGGTCGGTCGGGACCATCGAAGCCGGTCGATATGCGGACCTGCTGCTACTCGACAAGAGCCCGCTCGAGGACGTCCGTAACCTCGATCAGGTGCAGTGGGTGATGCAGGGAGGGCGCTTGTGGCGACCCTGGCAGTTGAGGAGCGGCATGGCCAGCCGGTCGGCGCATGACTCAAACGCCGACGGGGCCACTGGCGCGACCGTGGAACTCACGCACCCCTAGCGCTAAGGCTTGCCTGCGGCCTGTGCGGCCGGCTTGCCACCTTCGATCGGCAATTCCTCTCGCTCGGCCCATTCAGTCCACGCGCCAGTATAGATCCTGACGTGGGGATATCCGAGCAGATAGCTGAGCGCGAAAAACACGTGAGTCGCTTCAGTCGTGCTGTTGCAGTAGAGGATGAGATGTTTGTCCGGCGTGATACCCTGCGCTAGGTACCTGGCCTTGAGTGAATCCGCCGGCTTCCAGACCCGCCCGAAGCCTTCCTGCTCCAGATCGTCCTGCCAATAATGGTTGATGGCACCGGGAATGTGCCCGCGGCGCATCTGCGCACCTGCCTCACCTGAGAACTGATCCGGAGGGCGAGCGTCCACCAATACCGCGTCATGGGACTGGACGGCACGACGCACATCGTCAAGCGAGGCGGTGGGAGGCCTGAATGTTCCCGGCGGCACCGGTGCTGACGTCAGTTTCGGATAGTGCTTCGCCAGTGGCTTCTGTTCCAACTGCCACTTGAAGTAGCCGCCGTCGAGCAAGTACACCCGTGGATGGCCGTAGCTCGCGAGCAGCCACACCAGGAAGGTCGCATCGATGTTGTGAGTTTCCCCTGCGCTATAGACCACGACCGGCTGGTCCCAGCGGATGCCCAGCCGGGCGATCACGTCGGCGTACCATTGCCCCGGCAGGAGCTGCATCGGTGTCCCCCCGGACGCGGCGCGGAGCGTCTCGGTGTTCAGGTAGACGGCATCCGAGAGATGGTCCTTGAGGTAGATGAAAGGGTCGGTCCGAACGTCGATCAGCCGAAATGCGTCGCCGCGCCGCTGCCACTCCGCAAGCTGATCGGTGGAGATGAGGGCAGCCTTGGTCGAGACCGGCGATCCCGGCACTGGTGCTAGTGAAGGCTGTGAGGCGCAGGCCATGAGCAGGAGGGCCGCGATACTCGCTCTCGTCATGGCAAGGAATCCCCGCTCAGACCCATTACGTCCTTCTCTTCCTCCACATAGACCCGGGCAGCGTTTCGTCGCTTGCGGGAATTGAGCGACACCGGCCGGTTTTCATCGGCCGGTGGCAGGGCATCGAGGGCTCGCTTCATTGGCACCCCCTCCTGCACCGCCGCCCGCATTTCACCCCGGAGCTGGGTCATGTACGCGCGGGTGCGCTCCACTAGCACAGCAGGCTCAGCAGGCAATGCCCCGTGGCCGGGCACGGCGATCTTAGGGTGCAGTGAGTCGATTTCGTTCAAGGCCTTGAGCAGCGCCGGTGCGCTTCCGTCCACCACCATGGTAACTCCGTCCTCCACGAGGATATCACCAGCGAACAGGACCCCGGCAGCAGGTATCCAGACCATGAGGTCGCCGGGCGTGTGCGCAGGTCCGGGTGCAATCACGACCAATCGCTCCCCACCGAGGCGGAGCGTATCGACCTTCGTGACCGGCCGGTCGGGACTATTGGCGTACTCGAATCCCCGCATTGCGTCGAGCCCTACCACCCGAATCCAGTCGATCATCTGATTGTCGAGCCCGCCTTCCGACGCCAACGTGCGTGTGTCGGGGTGCGCCACCACCTTGGCGCCGGCCTTTCGAAAGACGATGGCTCCGAAGTGATGGTCCGGATGATGGTGCGTCAGCACCAGCCATCGGATGGGACGCTTGGAGACAGAACGGATGGTTCGAAGGAGGGTTTCGCCGTCCCGCGGACTTCCCTCGGCGTCAATGACCACGATGCCGTCACGCGTGACCACGAATCCTGCGTTCGCACGCCCCTCGGACCCGCGTCCCGTATCCCCCATGACCGCGTACACATCGTGCGCAAGCCGCCGGAGCGGGAACAGGGGTGGGCTTGGCGGTGCGAACCAAGCGCTCCATCCGGTCAGAGCCGTATGGAGCGCGAGCAGGGCCATCGGGAACAGGAGGCTGGCGCTGGGAATCAGGCGGCCGCGAACGCGATGTTGACCGTCTGACCGTAGACTCCGCCCTTGTTGTCTTTCCAGGTCATGACGAGCGGCGCTTCGCGGTCAGCTTTGAGGTTGAAGCTCACGACCGGATCGCGGCTGATACCGGAGGTCCATTCGAATCGCGCGACCTCTTCACCGCCATAGGTGACCACGACGTCGCTGATGAAATACGCCGGAATGGGAGCGCCGTCCTTGGTTCTGAAGAAGCCCGTATCCATTGGGTGCGACACGATCGAATTCACGGTGATGATGTCACCCTTCGCAATCTTCTCGGGAACTCGAATTCGGGCGTCGCCCACGTTGTTGTGCATGATCAGCCGCATCCGTTCAGCGTCACAAGGACTTTGGTGTAATCAGCCCAAAGCTCGCCGGTATTGGTTTCCGCGATTGCACGGACCCAAGTGGTCCGCTTCATCTTGATCCGGGTGTTGATGGAGACCTGCCCGATGGTGGGGGTGAGGTAGAACCCCGCGAGGTGGGCATCCGGGTTGTGATCGACGATGAGGTGAATGCCCTTTACGTATCGCTTGGGCGTCATCGGCAGGTCGCTCTCGATGATGACCGGCACGATCCGGCCGTCCTCGGCAACCGCCGGCATGTCGAGCTCAACATGGCCGCGCGTGATGGTCCGTCCCCCGAATCGCTCACGGTAGATCTTCGCCACTGCTTCATTCGGAATCTCGGGATCATCGGGACCGGCGCCAGCCAGCGCGAACAGTCGTTGCGATTTGAGTATGGCTCCTGATCCAGCTACAGCTGCCGCCGCAAGCGCGACGCGCTGCAGAAAGGATCGCCGTGGCAACTGAGTGTTTTCGGACAATCTCGCCTCCGGAGCGACTGCGGGTTCCGCTATCGATCACTAACATATTCCGATGGCCAGCGATTCGGAATTTGAGTCCACGCCTCAAGAGGAGACCAAAGCGGCCGTTCCGGTGTGGCCGGCAAGGCATACTCCGAGGCCGACACCTCCAGAATCACCGCCGTTGCGGCCGCCCATGGTCACGTCGTGAGCCTTGGGAGAGCTTGCGGCGCCCCGCTCGAACTTGGCCCCGAGACAGGCTTTGCGCTCGGCCTTTCGAGTGTCACGAAGTTGCCTGGCTGATCCGGCCCGGTGCTTGCTATCCCCTTGCCCGATTTGGCATTCCGGACACTGCCGGTTACCCGAAGTCAGTCTTGTGTGGCGAGTCAGGGCGTCATACTTTAAGCCGTTCTGGACAAATAGTTTCGGGGCCGTTTTACCTTTTGCCGAGCCGAGGCACCGTGGATATCCAGACCCTGCAACAGGCCGCGCTGTTGGATAAGTGCCGTCAGTTTACGAGGGCGCGCGAAGTTCAGGCAGCGGGATTGTACCCCTACTTCAAGCCGATTTCCGAGTCCGAGGACACGGTTGTCGTCATAGAAGGTCAGAAGCGGCTCATGCTGGGGTCCAACAACTATCTGGGCCTCACTCATCATCCCAAGGTGCTGGAAGCGGCGTCCCGCGCCCTGTCCCGGTATGGCTCGGGCTGCACGGGGAGCCGGTTCCTGAACGGCACGTTGGACCTTCACGAGCAGTTGGAACACGCCCTCGCAGAGTTCACCGGCAAGGAGTCATGCCTGGTCTTTTCGACCGGCTATCAGGCCAACCTCGGCCTCATCTCGGGGCTGGTCGGGCGTGGCGAGGTCGTCTACCTCGACAAGCTGGATCACGCCTCGATCGTTGACGGCGCAAAGATGTCGTATGGCGACACCGAGCGCTTCAACCACGGCGACCTGGCTGCCCTCGAGCGGAAGATGGAGCGAGGCTTGTCCGGCCGCGGCGCGATGATCGTGGTCGATGGTGTCTACTCGATGGAAGGCGACATCGCGGATGTGCCCGGACTGGTGCGGGTGGCCCGGAAGTTCGGCGCCGTCCTGGCCGTCGACGATGCGCACTCCGTCGGCGTGCTCGGTCCGAACGGCGATGGAACCGCCGCGCACTTCGGCCTCACCGAGGAAGTCGACGTCATCGCCGGCACGTTCTCCAAGTCGCTGGCCTCCATCGGTGGCTTCGTCGCCGCGCCTGAGAGCGTGATTCACTATCTGCGGCACCACTGCCGTCCGCTCATGTTTACCGCGTCGCTTCCGCCGGCCAATACCGCCGGCGTGCTGGCCGCGCTCGAGGTGCTCCAGCGGGAGCCCGAGCGCCGTGAGCAGCTCTGGGCGAACACCCGGAGGCTCCAGGAGGGCTTCCGGAGTCTCGGCTTCGATATCGGTCCGACCGAGACCCCAATTGTGCCCGTGTTGGTCGGCCCGATGGAGAAGACCTTCCTCATGTGGCGCATGCTGTTCGATGCGGGCCTGTTCACCAACCCGGTGGCGCCGCCTGCGGTCGCACCGACTCAGTGCCGGCTGCGCACCAGCGTGATGGCGACGCACACGTTCGACCAGATCGACTACGCCCTGGATACCTTTGCCCGCATCGGGCGCGAATTGGGGGTCATCTGACGGCTTCGGTGCGCGTCAAACCGGCGCGCGAGGCAAAAGACGTCAGGCGCTTTATCGATCTGCCGTACCGACTCCACGCGCGGGACCCTCTCTGGGTCCCGCCGTTGCGTCGGGACGTGACGACCTTGCTCTCCCGCACCAAGAATCCGTTCTTTGAGCACGCCAGCGCCGAATACTTCCTCGCTGAGCGGAACGGCGAGGTGGTCGGTCGCATCGCGGCAATTCAAAACCGACTCCACAACGAAACCCACGGGGATCGCGTGGGTTTTTTCGGCTTCTTCGACTGCATGAACGACCAGGTCGTGGCCGATGCCTTGTTTTCTGCTGCTGCCGAATGGCTCCGGCCCATGGGATTCAACACCATGCGGGGACCGGCCTCGTTCTCGGTCAACGACGAGTGCGGGTTGCTGATCCAGGGGTTCGACACCCCGCCGACGCTCATGATGCCCCACAACCCGCCGTACTACGTGGAGCTGCTCGAGCGAGCGGCATTCCAGAAGGCCAAGGACCTCTGGTGCTTCGAGGGCTGGAAGCCCGAAGGAGATGCGGCCGAGCGCGTGACCAGGGCGGTCGACCTGATCCAGAGGCGGTACGGGATCACGCTGCGGAGCCTCAACCTGAAGAACTTCGACGGCGAGATAGCGCTGATCAAGCAGCTGTACAACGCCGGGTGGGAGCGGAATTGGGGCTTCGTACCGCTGACCGAGCACGAGATCGATCATCTCGCTGAGCAGTTCAAGCCTGTCGTGCTGCCCGACCTGGTACCCTTCGCCGAGAAGGACGGCCAGGTGATCGGATTCGCGATTTGCCTCCCCGATCTGAACGTCGCGTTCCGTCCTAATCGGTCCGGTGCCTTTCTGCCGGGCCTGCTGCGAGTTCTCTATGGGCTCAAGGCCAAGCGCATCGGTCGCCTGCGAGTCCTCCTGCTGGGCACGCTCCCCGAATATCGCGGCAAAGGCGTGGATGCAGCGTTGTATCATCGCATCTGGCACATGGCAATCGCCAACAAGATCTATTGGGGCGAAGCGGGCTGGATCCTCGAGGACAATCCGGCAATGATCGCCGGAATGGTCAAACTTGGCTGGAACCACTACAAGACTTACCGGCTCTACGATCGCCCTCTATGAAAGCGTTGGTGACGGGCGCGACTGGGTTCGTCGGTAGTCACCTGGTTGAGGCCCTCCAACGTGCCGGTCACGATGTCACCGCACTGGTGCGCTCTCCCGCGAAGGCGGCTCCCCTCGAGAAGCTGGATGTCCGCGTGGCGCAGGGAGACCTTGGCGATGACGCGGGGCTCGCACGCGCGGCCGCCGGCCAGGACGTCATCTTTCATGTCGCCGGGCTGACGGCCGCCCTGAGCGAGAACGAGTTCTATCAGGTCAATCGGGACGGCACGGCGGCTGTCGTCGCCGCCGCTGCTCTGGGAGGTGTTCGACGGGTCGTGTTTTTTTCATCAATGGCAGCGGCCGGCCCCTCGGTGCCGGGTCGGCCTCTGATGGGCGACGAGCCCGCGCAGCCGGTCACCCAGTACGGGCGCAGTAAGCTCGCAGGCGAAGCTGCGGTACAGAACGGATCAGTTCCCTGGACGATCTTACGGCCGCCGATGGTCTACGGCCCTCGCGATCGGGAAGTCCTCAAGGTGTTTCAGACCGCCAAACTCGGCATAGCACCGGTGTTCGGAGACGGTAGTCAGGAGCTTTCCGCCGTACACGGTGCCGATCTGGCCGATGCCGCGCTCGCCTGCGCCACCGCTGAGCGTGCGATTGGACGGATCTACTACCCGTGCCATCCCCAGACATTCACCAGCGCCGGCTTCGTGCATGCGGTAGGCACCGCGCTCGGCCGCCGCGTGCTGGTGCTACGCGTGCCGCTCCCATTGGGCCGTCTCGCACTGACGGCGACCGGCGCTGTGGCTCGAGTGTTGGGTCGCGCCACCATCCTCACCCGCGATAAGGCGAATGAGTTCTTCCAGCCCGCCTGGACCGGCGATCCGACTCGCTGTATCGGCGAAACCGGGTGGGCGCCGCGCATCGCGATCGAGCCTGGCCTCAAGGAAACCTGCACATGGTATCGTTCCGCGGGCTGGATCTAGCGGAGCCCCAGCAAGCGCAGGTGCGGCACCGCGCCGTCTCGAGGCACTTCTTTCCGGTTGATCGCCTGCTGCTCGGCTACGTCGGCGTGGTCTCTGCCGTCGCGCTCTCGCGGCTCTCCTCATTTCCCGACTGCGGCTGGCTCCTTCTCGCCAATGCCTTAGTCGTCGCACTCGTGCTCATGGTGACGCGCTCCGACCTCGGGCCTTTCGGGCGCCTGGTTCACGACACCTACCCCATCCTGCTCCTGATCGCCTTGTATGCGTCGCTCGATATCCTGAACGGCGGCGGGCGGGTGGCTGTCCACGACGCCACAGTGCAGCGGTGGGAGCAGGCCCTGTTCAGCGGGGAACCGAGCCGGGACTGGTGGCAGGCAGCTCCAAGCGCGTTTTGGTCCGCCGTACTCCACGCGGCCTACTTTTCCTATTACCTCATCATCGCCGTGCCGACCGTGGTCTTGCTTCGTCGGCCCGATCGAGCGCCGGTGCGGCGCTTCGTGTTCGCAGTGATGCTGACCTTCGTGGTCTGCTATCTGGTCTTCATCTTCTTTCCGGTGGCAGGGCCGTACTACGCCTTTCCCCGCCCTGCCGGTCCGTTTGTCGACAACGCTGCCGCCCGGCTGGTGTACGCGCTCCTGGCAGAAGGCAGCTCCTTCGGGGCCGCCTTTCCTTCATCACACGTCGCAGCCAGCGTCGCCGCCACCGTCGTAGCCTGGACCGCCTCACGCTCGGTGGGGCTTGTCCTGGGCGTAGCGACGGCATTGCTGACTGTGGGGGTGGTGTACTGCCAGATGCACTACGGCGTAGACGCGATAGCAGGAATGGTGCTGGGCCTGGCGGTGGGGGTGGGCGTTAACTGCGTAAACGGTGAACGGTAAACGGGGGTTCCCACCGTAGGAGCCCCCGTTCACCGTTGACGCTTCTTCTTACTGAACCGTCACTTCTCCCACCATCCCCAGCGCATGGTGCGGGGCGCAGAAGAACTTGTAGGTACCCGCCGGTGCCCCCGCGAACGAGACGTCTAGGCTCTCGTTATCCATCTTCATCGACTCGCTGACGATATTGCCCCCCTTCTCCGGGGGAGCAACCGCCAGCGCCTTGATCGGGGCCGGAACGTTCGCCGGAATGCTGTCGGGATAGAACTGCACGTTGTGCGGCCCACCGCTCACACCGGTGAACTTGATGGTGTCGCCCGCCTTGATAGTCAGCTTATTGGGCACGTACTTGTAGGTCGTGCCCTCGAGGACCATCTTGACCTCATGGGTCGTGCCCCCGGCAGTTGGAGCGGCGGCACCCGGCGCTGCTGGCTGCGCCGCAGGAGGAGCGGCGGTTTGCTCCGCGGGTGGAGTGGTAGTGGGCTGCTGTTCAGCTTTCTTCTCGCCGCCACAGGCCACCAGGCCGATGGCCAGCCCCGCTGCCAAGGAAGTGATGCGCATTGCTGATCTGCCTCCGAAAACGTGGAAGTTGTCTTTCAGCCTGCTGCCGCTGATCCCAGGCAGGTGCTTGTGAACCGTTTCACAAAGGTCACTTCGAGGCGTCAATCTGGCACCACGGACCAAACGAAGCAACCCCCGAAAACAGAAGGCGCCGGCCTGCACCAAGCTAGGTCCACAGTGCCGTAGTCTCCGTGTTCTGCTTCGCGTCGGGAGTCTCGACGAGGGTGTGACTTCGCTCGACCACGAGGCCACCTGGCTCCTGGGTCACACCGAGCGTATTGCGTTCGGCGCTCTCTGGGACGCCGAGGGCGACTTGTACTGCGATGCCGTACTTCATGTTCCCTGCCGCTATCTGGTTGCTGAAAACGGGCGTGCCCACTGTATGGCGCATGGCTTCGAAGGACGGACGCCGCGGGACCGGGCCCGACTAGGTCAGCCGCGTCTGCTCGGCAACAACCGCTTCCGGCTGGTGGAAGGGATGCGTGTGGTAGATCGAGAGCTGATGCTCCCTAGGCGCCAACTCCCGGTTGTCGGGCAGAACAACCCCTGCGCCGGGGCCCCTTGCCAGACCGCCGACCACGCCCGGGGAGCCGCCTGCTGCCGCGACCTCCAGCTCGAGATCATGTGCACCAAGCGGGAGCGGCGGCTTGAGGCACTGGTGCGGACCCGGAAATCACCTTATCTCTGCAAGGTGACCCGTCCGGGGGCTTTTTCCCTGGAGGCCGAAGTGATCTCGGCCTGCGGGTACCTTGGGGAAGACAAGATCAGTTGTATGCTGCATGGACGCGACCGGAAGGATGGCCGCCCTGCCAAACCGGACCTCTGCAGCGACTGGCCGCCCAAGGGTCAGGGACTTCACCCGGGTTGCGTTTTCGCACGCCGGCGTGGACGTGCCCGAAAATGAGTGCGGCATTGGATGTGCAAATGCGGCTGCCGGCTGGCGTCCTCTTGGCGACACCGGTGAGCGAACCAGAGACGCAGCGACCGGCCTGCGAGGGCCTGAGGCCGTAGTGAGCGACGAGTTCGAAGCCCTTTACCAGTCCACATATACGGCCGTCGTGCGTTTCCTGTACCGAAAGGTATGGGATGCTGAGCGAGCAGAGGACCTCGCCCAGGAGGTCTTTGTCCGGGCACTTGCCCATCGGCCGGAAAAGCCCAGAGCTTGGTTGTTCGCCGTGGCTGCCAATCTGGCCCGCGACGAGGCTCGGGCGGCGGTACGCCGCAAGAGGCACCTCACATTGCTCAAGGGCGATCCAGTAGCCCAGCCTGCCTTCGAGCCCTCCGCAGAGGATCAGGTTGAGCGGGACGAGCAGATCGCCGCCGTGCAGGATGCTCTGAGTGCGCTCACACCGCGAGATCGCGAGATTCTGTTACTGTGGGACGCTGGACTCAGCTATCCGGAGATCGCCGCTCAGACCGGGCTGGCTGTTGGGGCTGTGGGAACGACACTGGCACGGGCCCGAAAGCGACTCGTTGCCGCCCATGAGCGGCAGCAAATGGGGGATCATGCCGCACATTCCTGAAGCGGAGTTGCACGCTTATCTCGATCAGGCGCTAGGCCGTTTGCGCTGCGTCGAGATCGAGAGCCATCTCGCCGACTGTACGCGCTGCCGGACAGCGCGGGACGAGATTGCGGCGCTCCGCGACCGGACGACGGCAATGCTGGCCCGGTTGGCCCCACACAGCAGCGTAGTTCCCCCGATTGCTGACATCCGCCGCCGCGCAGCCGCCCGGGTCTTCCAACGCCAGCGCGTCAGACAGCGGGCGGCGTGGGCGGCCAGTCTTATCGTAGCCCTTGGGCTCGGGTGGGGTGCGAGCGTCCTGGTCCCACCCCCGGCAGGCCGGTCTGTCCGTGCGGTGGCATCCGCGGTGAATCCCTCGACGACGGTCGCCGTGCAACCCGCGGCACCCCCGACCGAGACGGTTGCAAGCACGACTCCACCCGTTGCGATCGAGCCCGCCACGGAAGATCGGCCCGACCGCGTGACGCATCGTCCGGTGCGGCACCGCCCGGCGCCGGTGCGGAACAAGACGCAGGGCACGGGGTCGGCTGAGTTCGCGACCGTTGGCCCGATTCAGAAGGACGGACAGCTCGAGTGGGGTGGGATGTGGCGCAACCTCTCGTGGGACCGGGCCAAGGAGCAGGTCGGAGATACTCCGGCCCGCATCGACGGCCTGCCGGTTACCGAGGTGCAGGTGCAGGCCGGCGACAGCGGACACAAGTCGCTCATGGTGGTAGCACAGCAGCTCTCCACCGGCGAGGTGATCCGCACCATCGAGGGCCCCATCAGCGACGTGTCTGCGCTGCTCGGCAACGGGTCCCTGCAATCGTCGGAACCGTCCGGCAATGCGTCGGCTCCCCCCCTTCCCGCCGGCGCGCCGGTTGGCAGCGCCCTGACGTTCCGCCACGGGGATCGGATGTTTGCGGTGACCGGCAGCCTGCCGAGCGACTCGCTGCGAGCCATGATGCGGCGGCTGAATCTGATGTCGCGGGTGCGATAGACAGCTATCCGCTATCCGCTAGAGATGACACGGCCCTCCCTTGAGCTTCAGGGAGGGCCGTCGCACATCGGGGAGAGCGCAAAGCGGATAGCGGATAGCGGACAGCGGATCTACCTCTTCCCATGCCTCCGCTCCAGATCCTCCTCGTGCACGAAATCCCGGTCGGCGTCCTCGTGATCGAAAATCTCCACCTCGTGATGCCCCAGCTCCCGCCGTAGCGTAATCTCGGCCAAGCGAGGAGACACCATCGGGAAGGTTCGCGCGAACACAGCGTAACTCAGCAGATACAACCCTGCGAAGAGCAGAGTCGGTGCTGCCTCGGCCCACCGGAAGACCGGCCCCTCGAAGGTGGTGATCGACGGTACGACCATCAGGTAGCGCTCGAGCCAGAGGGCGATGAGGCTGACGGTCGCGAAGAAGCCAAGGGTCACCCGCGCCTTCTTGGGCCCCACACCGAGAAGGCCGATGAACGGAATCACGAACATGCCCACAAAGACGAGCTTACCGATCGGCCACCAGTGGCCCCAGAGGCGACTGAACACGAAGCCGGTCTCCTCGGGGAGATTGCCGTACCAGATCACCTGGAACTGCGCCCACATGAGGTAGGTCCAGAAGACAGTAAAGCCGAAGCACAGCTTGCCAAGGTCGTGCCGCTGCTTGGGCGAGATGAGATCGGCGATGCCCAGCTCCTGCCCACCGTAGATCATGAGCAGGGCGAGCAACATGTGGGCGCCGAGATACGAGCCCATGAAATACCAGCCGCCGAACAGATTCGAGAACCAATGGGGCTGAAGTGCCATCATCCCGTCGAACGCCACCAAGGTGAAGACGATGGCGTAGAGCGGCACGAACGCTCCTGCAAGGGTGTGGATCTTTCGCTCGTTCGCCTCGAATGACCCTTCCGATCCGTCGTAGCCCATCGTCATGCGCTCGAATCGCGCGCGCCGACTGCCCTGAACACCATCCTTGGCTGCGAACATGTCGGGAATCATGTCGAGCCGGACCATGCGCCACCCGATCCAGTAGAGGAGCAGGAGACCAAGGAACAACCGGGAAAACATGACACTCTTCGAAAGCCAGATCGCCTTGCCATGCTGAAGGGTGTGCAACTGGGCTGCCATCGGCCCGTAGATGTGCGGATAGCCAATCGTGAAAATCAGCAGGAGGCCGAGCAGCGAGATCGGAAGGAATGCGGTGGAGGCCTCGGCAAACCGGAGCATCAGACCGGACCATCGGGCGTTGGCGACCTTATGCGAGGCCGCGAGCGCCACACTGCCGCCGGCGAGGCCGGTGAAGTAGACCCAGTTTACCTGGAAGAGATGCCAGGCGCGGGGCGCATCGGGACCCTGGATTGCGGCGACGAAAAGGATCAGGCCAAGCAGGGCGAGCCCGCCTCCCACGCCGAGAAACAGGTCATAGCGGCCTGCCACGGACCGTGCGGCGAGGCGTTGCCGGAGTCCCTTGGTCTCGATCACTTGGGACCTCCAGGCGCCGGCGGTGGTTGAGGAGCTGCCGCCTGCAGCTTGCGAACGTGGTTCACGATGGCCCAACGGTCCAGCGGGTCGAACACTTTGTCGCCATACCGCGGCATGAGGCCGCGGCCGTAACGGATGATGCTGTAGATGTAGCCATCCGAGAATCCGCGTGCCCGCGGCGATAATAGCGGTGGAGCTCCCATGCGACGCCCGACTGGGCCGTCGCCGGCCCCCGCGGGCCCGTGGCAGGGGGAGCAGAAGTTCTGGAAGAGGGTGTCGCCCTTTGCGTCGACCGAGCCTGGGATCTCGGCCGTGGCCGCTCCGTGTCGAGCCGCCAGCGCGGACTCACCACCCGTCGTCGGGTTTTTGAGGGCATCGGCGGTGGCCGTCTTGCCCGAGGCGAACTCAGCGCCCCAGTCCGGCTCGCCCCCGGAGATCGGTACCGTGCCTTCGGGTGTATACCGCGGGATATCGGCCCGGGAGTACGGAGGCACCGACTTCTGGACGATCATGTGGTCGAACCAGGGCGTGATGTGCCACAGATCGTCGGGCGACGGCACATCATTGTAGTACCAGTCGCATCCGCCGGCGCCGAGCGCCAATCCGGCGAGCAGCACGAGCGGGCTACGGCGCCGCATAGCGAACCTCCACCGCTCCGGCATCCCGCATCAGTTGCTCCAGGGACGACGCCTTCTCTTGCGGGGCGGGCACGAAGACCCCGATCCGGTCGTCGCTGAACCGCGGGTCGTACATGACGCCCTGCTTGCCCAGAAGGAGGATGAGCAGGACCACGCCCAGGACGGTCGAGAGCGCCCCGATCAGCACGGTCAGCTCGAATCCGATCGGGACGAAGGCCGGGACCGAGGCGAAGGCCTTGCCGCCCACCAGCAGCGGCCAGTCGAGGTTCATCCAGATCGTCATGGTGAATCCCGCCGTACACCCAGTGAGCCCGCCGATCAGCGTAAAGAGGCGCACCGGACTTACCGGCGTTTCGAGCGCAGCCTCGAGCTCGTGGTTCGGATGCGAGCAATACACCACCAGGTCCTTGTGGCCCCCCGCGCGCAACGCTTTGATCGCGTCGGTGGCCGCGTCGATCTGCTCGAACGAGCCGAGCACGCCGGGAAGCACTTTGGGGCGCCGGGCCATCAGTGGTGTCCCCCGGCACGGCGACGTGGCATCGGGATCATCTCCTTGATCTCCTGAATCGCCACGATCGGGAAGGTGCGCGCGAACAAGAGGAACCACATGCCGAACCATCCGAACGAGCCGGCCAGGATCCCCCAGTCGGCCCACGTTGGATTGAGCTGGTCCCAGGCCCATGGTATGAAATCGTTCGAGAGCGACGATACGATGATCACAAATCGCTCGAACCACATCCCGATGTTGATGAAGATCGAGATGACGAAGAGGGCCGTGACGTTCCTCCGGATCTTGCGGAACCAGAGCAGTTGCGACACGAACGCATTGCAGATGATCATCGACCAGCCGGCCCACCAGTACGGGCCGAAGGCACGGCGCCAGAAGGTCGTCTGCTCGTAGGGGTTCCCGCTGTACCAGGCAATGAAGTACTCCATCCCGTACGCATAGAACAGGATGGAGCCGGTGAGCAGGACCAGCTTGCCGAGGTTGTCGAAATGGTACTCCGTGATCATGTGCTCCAGCTTGAGCACCCGCCTGAGCGGGATGATCAGCGTGAGCACCATGCCGATGCCGGAGTAGATTGCCCCCGCGACGAAGTACGGCGCGAAGATGGTTCCATGCCAGCCGGGAACGATGCCGGACGCGAAGTCCCAGGACACGACGGAGTGAACGGACAGAACGAGCGGCGTCGCCAGTGCCGCGAGATACAGATACGCGCGAGAGTAGTGGCGCCACTGATTGTCCGTCCCCACCCACCCGACCGATGCCAGCTTGTACACCAGTTTGCGCCAGCCGGATACCTTGTCCCGCACGGCCGCGATGTCAGGAACCAGGCCGTAGACCAGGAACGTGGTGGAGACCGTGAAGTAGGTCGTGATCGCGAACACGTCCCACAACAGCGGCGATTTGAAGTTGGGCCAGAGGAATCGCTGATTCGGGTACGGCAGCAGCCAGTAGAAGATCCACTGCCGACCGATGTGAATGATCGGGAACAACGCTGCCGTCATGACGGCAAAGACGGTCATCGCCTCAGTGGATCGGTAGACCGCCGTTCGCCATGGCGACCGGAACAGATAGAGAATCGCCGAGATCAGCGTCCCTGCGTGCCCGATGCCGATCCAGAACACGAACGTCGTGATGTAAACGCTCCAGAAGATCGGCGGCTGGTACCCGGCGTGCCCCAGGCCGTCCTTGACGAGAATGAGAAAGGTCAGGGCCCCAACCAGGAACATCCCCACTGCGCCCAGTGTGATCAGGACGTACCCTGTGCTCGGCGTTTCGAGCGTCGCGACGACGTCGCGGGTGACATCCGCGTGGGTCTGGGTGATAACAGGTTCCTGCGCCAGAACGGCCATGGTTACGCCTCCGACCGGTTCAGGACCTTGGCGAGGTAGGTCACTGCCGGGCGGGTGTTGACGTCCTCCAGCACGTGATAGCCGCGCCGGTCTTCCTTGAGCTGACGCACTCGGCTCTCTGGGTCGTTGACGTTACCGAACACGATCGCGTCCGAGGGGCAGGCCTGGGCGCAGGCGGTGGTAAACTCACCGTCCTTGATACTCCGTCCTTCCAGCCGAGCCTGATTCTGGGCGCCTCGGATCCGCTGGATGCAGAAGGTGCACTTCTCCATGACTCCGCGCGCGCGCACGGTCACGTCGGGGTTCAGCTGCAGATTGAGCGGGTCCGGCCAGGCTCGGTCGTTGTACTTGTACCAGTTGAAGTAGCGCACTTTGTACGGGCAGTTGTTCGCGCAATAGCGCGTGCCCACGCACCGGTTGTAAACCTGCGCGTTGAGACCGTCGGCAGTGTGGTAGGCGGCATACACCGGGCACACCGGCTCGCACGGAGCGTTGGCGCAGTGCTGGCAGAGCATCGGAATGAATCTCGGTTCGGGCGCGCCATCGGCCGGGGCGTTGCCTTCCCAATACCGCTCGATCCGCATCCAGGTCAGCTCCCGGCCGCGGTGGATCTCATCCTCTCCCACGGTCGGGATATTGTTCTCTGCGTAACAGGCGGTGACGCAGGCGGAGCAGCCGGTGCATTTGGCGAGGTCGATGACCATGCCCCACTGGTGATGGTCGCCGGCGTAATTGCCCTTCTGGTTGCGCTCCTGGATCGTGCCCCTCCAACCCTTGAGCGCCTCAAGCTCCCGCTCGGTGTTGACCTCTTCCTCGGGATGACCCTCGGCCTTGTCAGCCTCCGCCGGCGTAAGTCCCTTGGCCGCCAGCGCGACCGGCATCGCCTCGGCGATGTGCCGGCCGAGCTGACGCGGATTGCCCTCGGTCGAGGCGAGCTTCTGGTATTTGCCGGTCTTCTCGACGGCAACCTTGGTCGAGAGGTAGGCGACGAAGGGCTGCCCGCTCTCGGTGCTGAGCAGGTCGAGCGCGTTGACGCCACGATCTTTCGCATAGGCGCCGTATTCCGTGTGTCCGAAACCGAGCGGAACCGACACTACGTCGCGGTGAATGCCGGGATAGATGTAGACCGGAGCTTCGATGGCTCCCTGGGGCGAGACCAGACGGAGAATCTCGCCGTTCCGCACGTCTAGTCGGGCGGCCGTGTCGGGATGCACCTCGACCCAGGAGTGCCAAGTGATCTTGCTGACGGGGTCCGGGTTCTCGAGCAACCATGGCTTGTTGGTGCCCCGACCGTCGTACAAGAAGGAAGAGACGTGCGGCGCGAAGTAGAACTCCCCGCTGCCGTCGAAGGTGGGAGCGGTGTAGCTCGCGCTCACGCCGGCGGCGATCTTCACCTCCGCGGGGGCCGGCCGGTCGCTGTATAATCCGCCTCGCTGGACCGCAGCCCGCCAGAATGCCTCGGCATCGGCCTGGCCCTCCTGCTTGGCCAGTTCCGCCCATCGGGTCTTGAGGTGTGCCTCGAAGGTCGGCGCGTTGAACCGGGCCAACCCACCTCCCACTTTCTGCGCAACCTTGAGCAGGACATCTCCGGTCGCCATGGTGTGGAAGACCGGTTCCATCACCGGCTGCATGAGACCCACCACGCCGGCCCGCGGGCGGACGTCATCCCACCGCTCGAGCGCGTGATAATTGGGCAGGATCAGGTCGCACTGAGCTGCGGTCTCGTCGAGATACGGGGATGTCGAGACCTTGAAGCCGGCTTTCTTGAAACGCGCCTCGAAGCCGGCGGACTTTGGCAGGGCATATAACGGATTCGCCTCGTGAACCAGCAAGACGGCCACCTGGCCGCCGTCGAGGGCCGACGCGACAGCCTCGAGCCCGGCCGCGCCGTCGCCGGCGTCGAGGTCGCCGCCAAACAACACCGTCTTCCCTATGTTCCCCGCGACATAGTTCAGGATGTTGACCGCGGCGCAGAGCTCAGTTGCGCCTCGATGCTGACTCCCGATGCCGCCGGCCACGGCCAAGCTGGGCCTGGCCTCGGACAACTCATTGGCGATGCGCCGAATCGTGGCCGCATCGATGCCGGTTTCCTTGACGGCCATGTCCGGAGTGAACCGGCCGAGTGCGTAGCCCAATCCTGCGGAGTCGGCTCCGTGCTCCGTAACCAGAAGATTGGCGAGAGCCAAGACCAGCGCCGCTTCCGACCCGGGCCGGACCGCGTGCCATTCGTCGGCGTTTTGTCCGGTGAGCGACATCCGGGGAGCAAACGCAACGTGCCGCGCCATGGCGCCGTCATGAAAGCCGTGCGACTCGGCGAAGCCCCGCTGATTCTCGATCGGTGCGAGCCAGGTCTCGAGAAAATCCGCTCCGAACGAGACGATGTACCGGGCTCTGGCGAAGTCGTGCACCGGCAGCTCGTCACGCCCAAAGACGGCACGGTTGGCGGCCCGGAGCGGCTCGTGGTCGAACGGATGGTAACGCGTCACCTTTCCACCCACCGCACTGGTCCAATCCGCCAGCAGGTCGGAAAAAGTTCCGCGACCGGCGCCCGAGATCACTGCGACCTTTGCACCCGCTTCCGAAAGTTTGGTGGCGAGCCGCTGAATGGCATCGTCCCAGGTGATTTCCTGCCACGCGCCGCCGGCGGCTCGGACCATCGGTCCCTTGAGCCGGCCGGGATTGTAGAGTCCCTGAAGTGCGGCCTGGCCGCGGGAGCAGAGCTTTCCGCGATTGATCGGGTTATCGGGATTGCCTTCGAGCTTGACGGCCCGCCCCTCGCGGGTCCTGACATGCAGCCCGCACCCGGCCGCGCACTCGGTACAGGTACTTGAGTACCACGTGGCAACCCCCGGCACCTGATCTTCCGACTGCACCAGGTACGGAATGAGCTTCTCTACCTTGTCGGTCGAGCAGCCGGAGACCACGGCAGCACCGGCGCTCGAGACCCCGAGCACAGTGAGAAATCGGCGGCGATCGATCGAGGACGGCCCGTTGTCAGCGTGGGTCATTAGCGCTATCCGCTATTCGTATCCGCTACCCGTCGCTATCCGCTGATGCAGCAGCGGATAGCGGTTAGCGGATAGCTAGTAATGGCATACCGCGCAGTCCCGGGTCACCCCGCGCTGCTCGTGACAGGTAATGCAAAAGCCCATGTTGTTTACGTTGTTGACCTTGTACACCTGGGGCATGCGGGCAACGTCGCCATGGCAGGTCTGACAGGCATTCGGTCCCATCACCTTGATATGGCGCATGTGGGGGAAGTGCACGTGCCGGGCAACGAAGTGCACCCGCACCCACTCGACGGGCTTCTTCTGCGCCCAGGCGTCGCGCAACTTCTTGATCTCGATCTTGTGGCTGCTATCGGTTCCGGCAATGACGGTGTGGCAACCCATGCACGTCTGCATGGATGGAATTCCCGGCTCGGACGAGACCGCGACCGAGTAGTGGCAGTACTGGCACTGGATCTTCAATTGGCCCGCGTGGATGTCGTGCCGGAAGAAGATGGGCTGGCGCGGACCCCGCAACGACGACGTGTCGCCGGCGGCGAAGACGGGAGCCTTGAGGGAGTCAGTCACCGCCTTGGGCGCCTGGGCACGCCCTAGTCCCGACGTGACTGCGAGTGCCGCGAGCCCGACGGCTGCCGCCCCCGCCCCCACCGCGATTAGTACCGGCTGCCGCATCGTCGTCACCAGTCAACGCCAGCCCTTCAACCCGCACCACCAGA
>Ga0310810_10002518_pt1 | contig 19724 bp, 3 predicted proteins | sample NCmetagenome_FD_207641 | JGI IMG/M metagenome (GOLD analysis project Ga0310810, IMG submission 207641) | Soil microbial communities from experimental microcosm in Duke University, North Carolina, United States - NC | ecosystem: Engineered > Artificial ecosystem > Soil microcosm > Unclassified ...
CTGGAAGCCTGACTGCACCATGCGGTTTGCCATTGAATCAAGATGTTCGGTGGTGTTTAGTAAAAAGCCGTAGTACCCCGACCTATCTGTATATGGTTGAAGCAAACAGGCGCCCCTTGATCCCAATGCACCATCGGCATACAATTTAAAACCCCTTATGTGCAATCGTTCAGTTTTAATGATGCCGGTCTTTTCCAGGTATTCATAATTTGGCTGATTATCGCTCAGCAGCACATACAGTCGGATCTTCAAATCCCTGGCTTCTTGTAATTTCTTAATCATTTCTGCTTCACCATAGCTTAGTCCGCAATCGTCAATCGTAGTAAGTCCCATCGCCAAGCAACTTCGTTCAGCTTCCTTCAATAAATGTTTCAATAGTTTTTCTCCGATCGCCGGTATTTTTGCCGTAACAAGATCAATAATATTATCTATTAACAATCCCGTGAGTTTACCATTCTTAACTACAGCTTCACCACCGATCATTTTAACTCCCGGTGTTATGGATGCCTCATCCAATGCCTTCTGATTTGCGATTGCGGCATGACCATCCACTCGTGTTAGCAATACAGGACGACCAGGAAACAATTCATTCAGTTTTTCATTCGTGGGAAATTCTTTGACATACCAATCATTTTGGTCCCATCCGTGGCCCGTAATCCATCCGTCGGTATGATCCTGCGCAAAAGATTTTACTTTTTCAATTACCTCTTCCCAGCTGTTTGTCCCGACCAGATTTACCGATTGCAATGCTGTCGCGTATTGCACAAAATGTGCATGTGCATCAATAAAACCGGGATAAATAAATTTGCCTTCAACATCCACCTTTTCTTCAGCGTCGTACTTATTTTCCATGTCGCGCCGTGTTCCAACGGCAATAACTTTCCCATCACCGACCACCATTGCCTCAGCAACTGAAAATGACGAATCGACGGTATAAATCGTGGCGTTATAAAGGATCAGGCTGACCTTTTGCTTATGAGAGCATGACAAAACAAATAACAAAGTCGAGAATATGAAAATGCGCAATCGCATGATAATAAATTAGAGCCTTGAAATTAATTATATTCTTTATCTTTTATTCAAATTGACAAAGTATGCGGAACGCGATAATATTTCTCTGTTATTGTTGCATCATATCATCCTGCACACAGAAAGAAAAGCCCGATGGTAAAAAACAGATTACAGTTGCTGACTATTTTAATTACGGAGATTCATCCGTTCAGACAGCCGGCATCAGGATGATTCCTGTTAATACGCCAATCGGTTCATTCAAAGTGTGGACAAAACGATTTGGTAATAATCCCAGGATAAAAATTTTGTTGCTGCACGGTGGTCCTTCCGCTACCCATGAGTACATGGAATGTTTTGAAAGTTTTTTCCCAAAGGAAGGGTTTGAGTTTTATGAATACGATCAGCTGGGATCTTATTATAGCGATCAGCCAAAAGACAGCAGCTTGTGGACAGTGGAAAGGTTTGTGGATGAGGTGGACCAGGTACGTAAAGCGATAGGTGCAGACTCTAGCAATTTTTATATCCTTGGTAATTCCTGGGGAGGTATACTCGGCATGGAATATACACTGAAGCACCAGGATAAAATGAAAGCACTTATCGTTGCGAATATGGTTGCCAGTGCGCCGGAGTATGGAAAATATGCAGCAGAAGTATTAGCACCGCAAATGGATTCGAAAGTTCTTGCGGAGATCAGATCCATTGAAGCAAAAAAGGATTTTGGCAATCCACGGTACATGGAATTATTGTTACCTAATTTTTATAATGAACATTTATGCCGTCTGCCGGTGTGGCCAGACCCGGTGAACAGATCTTTTAAGCATATGAATTCCGAAATATATACAATGATGCAGGGTCCATCTGAATTTGGAATCGGAGGCACTTTAGCAGCATGGGATATCAAGGGCAGGCTGAAAGAAATAAAAATCCCCACATTAATGATTGGAGCGAAACATGATACAATGGACCCAAATGCTATGGAGGAACAAAGTAAAATGGTTCAGAAAGGCCAATATCTCTATTGTCCCAATGGCAGCCATTTAGCTATGTGGGATGATCAGCGGGTATTTATGACTGGCGTAATCAAATTCATTAATGATGTGAATACACGTAAATTTTAGGGAAATTCCAAACGATTATGAAAAAACTTTTTCTGGAATTCAAATTAGTTATCGTAGATCTACTAGAATCATAGTGTTTGAAATAAAAATTATAATTTTTTTTAAAGCGCAGTTTTTTGAATTAGTTTTTTAACTAATTTCATGCCCTACTACTGAGTACAATCCTCCGATTTCTTACCCTAATGAGTGCTTTCCTTTGTTAAGTCAAAAGAAGCTGTAATATCCTCTCTGATTAATAACTCCGAAAGAAACCGTTTGAATTGGGCTTTTGCCCACAACTTAACCTAAACTAGTTATTATGGTTCGGAGTACCTTGCTCTGTATTCACAGGAGATTACTGCTATCCGTTATCTTAGGCTTCTTTTTTTCTCAAGTTCTTTTGGGTCAAAATGCAATCGTTACAGAAAACGCTTTGCCCGGAAACCCAATCTCTGAGTGGGGCGTTCCCAATTTCAGGGATAATAGCATTGCCGGTTTTGCCACTAAAATGAGTTTGAATCGCGGTGAAACTGTTCGATTTAAAATCAACGTCCAGAGCGGCGCTTCTTACACGATCAAGATTTATCGCATCGGTTATTATGGCGGGAACGGTGCCCGGTTAATGGCAAACCTGGGCAGCTTTAACGGAACTATACAGCCGAACGGCAATTACAATTCGTCAACAGGCCTTCTTGATTGTGGCAACTGGAGCGAATCGGCCAACTGGCCTATTCCATCTTCAGCCGTTTCGGGTTTTTATATTGCCAAGCTGGAAAGATCCGGCGGTGGAAGCAATCATATAGCGTTCATCGTTCGAAATGACGCGAGCAACTCAGATTTGTATTTTCAGATTCCCGACGCCACATGGCAGGCATATAACGGATATGGGGGCAATTCACTATACGACGGTACCACCAGCTGGCCTTCAGGGCATGCCGTAAAAGTTAGCTACAACCGTCCTTTCTTCCCGTACAACTCGTTATTCAATACTGAGGGCAGGGAGGCGGATTGGTATATGAATGCTGAATATCCTATGATCCGCTGGCTGGAAAGAAATGGATATGATATCACTTATACAGGTTGTAATGATGTGGCCAACAATGGTAGTCGCTTGTTGAATCACCGTGTGTTTGTTACAATTGGTCACGATGAATATTGGTCAAAAGGTCAACGCGATAATGTGGAAGCTGCACGAAATGCGGGAATTCACATGGCTTTTTTTACAGGCAATGAAGTGTACTGGAAAACACGATGGGAAGATAATAATGGCAGCGAAGACAGGACCTTAGTATGCTATAAAGAGGGATTATTAGGTGATGGCACTATTGGAGAACGCTCGTGTGGTACCAAATGCGATCCTTCAACGGAATGGACCGGCCTTTGGAGAACGGGTGGAAATTATGATGCCGGCCGGCCTGAGAATGGCCTGGTCGGGCAGATCAGCTGGGTTGAATATCCTACCAATATTACGGTTCCTTCGGCATATAAGAACCTGCGTTTTTGGCGCAATTCATCTATTGCAAATTTATCTTCCGGACAAACGGCAGCGTTAGGTACCAACACACTCGGCTATGAATGGGATTATGAACAGCCGGCGTATGCGTCAAGCTACCCGGCCGGACGAATCACCATGTCGAGTACAACTTCGAATGGAGTTACGCATAAGCTATCATTGTATCGTCATTCAAGTGGTGCACTGGTATTTGGTGCAGGCACCGTTCAATGGTCGTGGGGACTTGATGGTTCGCACTGGGGCGGATCAACAACAATAAGTCCCGAAATACAACAGGCGACCGTTAATTTATTTGCCGATATGGGCGTACAGCCCGGAACACTACAATCAGGTTTGACCGCTGCTTCTGAATCCTCTGACCTGACGGCTCCAAATGCATCTATTACCTCTCCCGCGAGTGGCGCAACGTTTTCGTCAGGTGCAAATATTACATTTTCAGGTTCTGCGACCGATATTGGCGGCGGAGTAATAGCTGCGGTAGAAATATCAACCAATGGAGGCAGTACATGGTCACAGGCAACTTTCAACGCTGCCGCAAGCACTGTTTCCTGGACATATTCCTGGACAGCCAGCTCTGACGGTACTTATAATGTTAAAGTTCGTGGAGTCGATGATAGTGGGAATATTGGCAATGCAGGGTCCGGGATTACAATTACAATCGGTGCAGGTGGAGATGTTACACCTCCAACTGTTTCTGCCGTCTCGCCTTTGAGCGGCGCAACTGGCGTAAGCCTGACAACTAGTGTGACAGCGAATTTTAATGAATCAATTAACCCTGCAACAGTCACCAGTTCCAGTTTCCAGTTGAAAGATGCAAGCAATAACCTCGTTACTGCGACAGTCGGTGGGTCGGCCAACGAGGTCACATTGACACCGTCGGCACCCCTGGCCGCATCTACATTGTATACGGCAACCATTTTTGGCGGGTCCTCGGGCGTGAAAGACGTGTCGGGAAATGCCCTCGTAAATAATTATAGTTGGTCGTTTACTACAGGTACAGAAACGGCACCCCCACCAAGTACATTAACAATAAGCAGTTTCACTACTAAAACAGGAGTGGGAGCACAAGCACACACACTGACGGGAGTGCCCGCCGGCGCGTTGCTGGTATTGGCTACAACAGCGGACGCAGCGCCATCAAATTGTGCTGTTTCAAGCACGCCCTCACTTACATGGACTAAGCGTTCGGATGCAGGAGCCGCTCAAAGTGACAATGCTGAAATCTGGACCGCGGCGTTCGCAGCAGGCGGGTCCATCACCGTAAACAGCAGTTGGGGCAGCGACCACAGCCAGTCAAGTATTTGTTATGTGGTATTAAATGCAGAATCAATATTAGGCGGCGCGTCGGCCACAGCCGTTTCACAAGCGGCTCCTTCGGTGCCTATAACCACAACGCGGGACAATAGTATCATTTTTGGATGTACTGCTGATTTTAATGCAAGAAATGGAAGTAACCGGACGCTAAGAGACAACGCTACAGAACGTCTATACTACAGAGATGGTAATTACGCAACGTATCATTATACAAAGGCAGCCCCAACAATAGCCACCTATACAGAAGGTTTGAGTGCCCCAAGTAACCAGCAGGCCAGTACGGCTCTTCTGGAAATAAGAAGCGTCTCGTCAACGCCGGACCTTACTCCGCCCGTTGTTTCTTCTGTCAGTCCGGCAAATGCAGCGACAGGAGTTGCGGTTTCCTCAACGGTCCTGATGGTTTTCAATGAAAACATGGACCCAAACACGATCAGTGGTTCAACAATTGAATTGCGCAATTCATCCAATGCCCTTGTTTCGGCAACAGTTACATATGACGCGAGCACAACAACAGCAACGCTGACACCGACGGGTATGCTGACAAATTCACAGACTTATTCAGCTAAGATAAAAAGCGGATCAGCGGGGGTAAAAGATGCAGCAGGCAATGCGTTGGCAAGTGATTACGACTGGTCATTTACCACTGTAGCTGGTGATATAACGCCTCCAACCGTATCATCGGTTACGCCGGTGACCGGAGCGACTGCCGTACTGGTTGGTTCAACCATTTCTGCCGTCTTCAGTGAGGCCATGGATGCTTCCACCATAAACAGTTCAACGATTGAACTGCGCAATTCTTCCAGTGTACTCATAGCAGGGACCCTTTCCTACAATGCAAGCACACGAACAGTAATGCTTACACCATCGGCGGCGCTGGCAAATTCACAAGTATATACAGCGACTATAAAAAGTGGACCCAGTGGTGTAAAAGATGTATCGGGCAATGCATTAGCGGCAGATTATATCTGGTCATTTACCACAGAGGCCGGAGATATTACTCCGCCTACCGTAACATCGGTTACCCCGGCAAACGGTACGACGGGTGTTCTCGTTAGTTCAAGCATTTCTGCGGTCTTTAGTGAAGCAATGAATGCAAGCACAATAAGCGGCTCAACTATTGAACTTCGCAATGCTTTGAATGTACTTGTAACAGCTACGGTTTCATACAACGCAACAACACGAACAGTAACGCTAACACCATCAGGCGCGCTGGCAAACTTACAGGTGTATTCAGCGACAATAAAAGGCGGAACTACAGGAGTCAAGGATGCAGCAGGCAATGCGTTAGCGGCAGATTATAACTGGTCGTTTACTACGGTGGTTGCTGATATTATTCCGCCTACTGTAACATCTGTAACACCGGCAAATGCTGCGACCTCGGTGAGCGTTACCACAACAGTAACTGCAACTTTCAGTGAAGCCATTAATGCGTCGACTGTAAGTACTTCGACATTCCAATTGAGAGACGCTGGCAGCAACCTTATCAGCGCAACTGTGAGTTCTTCATCTAACCAAACTACCTTGACACCGGCGGTGTCGTTGACTGCATCGACTACATATACTGCAACAATTACCGGCGGGGCGTCGGGCGTAAAAGATCTTTCGGGGAATGCATTGGCCAGTAACTATACATGGACGTTTACGACAGTCGCCAATTCGGGAGGTACCACATATACAGTATTCCAAAGCAGCAATACACCTGCAGTTCCTTTAGCAAATGACGGAACCGGAATCGAGCTTGGTATGAGATTCCGTTCTACACAGGATGGTTTCATAAATGGTATTCGCTATTATAAAGGAGCAGGAGCAAGCGGCACGCATATCGGAAGTTTGTGGACCAACACCGGAACCCGATTAGCACAAGCAACTTTCGTTAACGAGACAGCTTCAGGATGGCAGCAGGTGTTGTTTAGCAGCCCGGTTGCGATTACAGCTAACGTCACTTATGTAGCCACGTATTTCAGTCCTTCGGGCGATTATGCCGGTACTAAACCGTATTTCACACAAAATATTGTCAATGGCCCACTGATCGGCCTTGCAGATGGAACAGATGGCGCCAATGGTTTATACAGGTACACGACGGCTTCTGCTTTCCCAACCAGCAGTTTCCAATCCAGTAATTATTGGGTAGATGTAGTGTTTGCACCGGGCATTGATAATGTTCCACCAGTTGTTGCCGGTGTATCGCCATTAAATGGTGCTACAGGAGTTGGCCTGAATGCAGTTATCACGGCAACATTTAATGAAGCAGTAAGCGCGGCTACGGTTACAACCAGTACTTTCCAGCTCAGGAATGCAAGTAATGCGCTCATAACTGCAACTGTAAATACATCGTCAAACCAAATCACTTTAACGCCTTCTGCGTCGTTAACGGCATCTACCGTTTATACGGCCACTATAACAGGTGGTAGCTCGGGTGTGAAGGACCCCGCAGGAAATGCCTTAGCAAGTAATTATAGCTGGTCGTTTACGACCCAGGCAGGAGATATTACTCCGCCAACCGTGACAACTGTAAATCCGGCGAATGGGGCAACAGCTGTATTCGCAGGCACAACAGTGACGGCAATATTTAGTGAAGCTGTCAATGCATCAACTGTTACCGGTACAACGTTCCAATTGAGAGATGCGGGAAATAATCTCATATCTGCTACAGTGAGCACCGCATCAAACCAGATCACGTTAACGCCAGCAGCGTCATTAAGTGCATCCACTACTTACAATGTAACGATTGTTGGAGGGGCCTCCGGTGTAAAAGATCTTGCCGGGAATGCATTAGCCAGTAATTATACATGGAGCTTTACTACCGCCGCAGCTGGTGGAGGAACTACATATACTTTATTTGCGACCACCAGTACGCCTGCCGTGCCCCTTGCGCAGGATGGACAAGGAATAGAACTTGGTATGCGGTTCCGTTCTACGCAGAGCGGTTATATCAATGGCATCCGATATTATAAGGGAGCGGGAACTACAGGAACTCATATTGGAAGTTTATGGAACAATACAGGTACCAGGTTAGCCCAGGCAACGTTTACCAATGAAACGGCATCGGGCTGGCAGCAGGTATTATTTAGCACCCCGGTCGCGATAACGGCAGGGGTAACATATGTGGCCTCATATTTTAGCCCCTCGGGTGACTATGCAGCTACGAAGCCCTACTTCACGCAAAACGTTGTCAATGGCCCGTTAATTGGCTTAGCCGACGGAACTGATGGCGCCAATGGCATATACCGTTATACAGCTACGTCCGCATTCCCCAACAATACCTTCCAATCAAGCAACTATTGGGTGGACGTTGTATTTGTGCCTGGTGCAAGTCAATCGAGACCAGCGCCTGCCAGTCCTGTCATCACTTCAACCAATACTGTTGAAACTGAAGTTTATCATTATAGCCTCGGGCAGAATTATCCCAACCCTGTCCATAAAGGAACAAGAATACCGTTTACTGTTCCAGTAGAAGAAAAGGTGCAGTTAGCCCTATATGATAAGAGCGGCAAGCTTGTGAAAATGCTAATCAACGGTTCACAGGGCCCAGGAAAACATATTGTTAACTTCAATCCAGGGCCGCTTGCAAGTGGAATCTATTATTATAAAATAAGAGCCGGTGAATTTACAGAAGTAAGAAAATTAATCATAAGGTAATCCTTTTATTGCCTGGTAAGCCCTGCTGGATTTTTTATCCCAATAAGGCGACAATAAAAAAATTTAATTCGGGAAGGTAATCGCACTGTAGAGTCGCCCGCGCGTAATGACGCATTTAAAAAAGAAAATCAAGAAGGCGATTATAGTTATTTCCGCAAATACTATAGCCCTGGCGGAACAAATTTTTGAATTGTGTGAATATTGTGTCGACTAAAAAGTTTCTTTTTTTTCGATCTGTTGTCAAATTGAATAGCTTTTTTGTTACCTTCATGGTGCACTGTAACGTCTTCTATTGTACAGTCTGTCCAAAACCTGTAATATCCTCTCTAAAGAACAACTCCGGAAGAAAACGTTTCGATTTAGTAGTTAGACAAGCATCACCATCCTAAACGCATCATTATGATTCGGACTGCAACGTTTTGTGTCTGGAAAGCACTGTCCTATTCGTTTCTTTTCGTAGTCGTATTTTCTATCACATCATTATCTCAAAATGCTATAGTTACTGAAAATGCTTTGCCCGGAAATCCAATTTCCGAATGGGGCGTACCAAATTTCAGAGATAATAGCATTGCAGGTTTTTCCACTAAAATGAGTCTCAACCGTGGCCAGACCGTACGCTTTAAGATCAATGTGCAAAGTGCAGCCACCTTTACTCTAAAAATATATCGTATAGGTTATTATGGTGGAAACGGCGCAAGATTGGTTGCCAACCTCGGCACGAAAAATGGAACTATTCAGCCAAACGGCAACTACAATTCTTCGACGGGTGAACTTGATTGCAGTAATTGGAGTGAATCTGCGAACTGGGTCATTCCATCCACGGCTGTTTCGGGTTTTTACATTGCAAAGCTGGAAAGAACCGGTGGGGGCAGCAATCACATCGTGTTTATAGTAAGGAACGACGCCAGCACTTCAGATTTGTATTTACAGATTCCGGACGCCACCTGGCAGGCCTATAATGGTTATGGCGGCAATTCACTTTATGACGGAACCACGAGTTGGCCTTCAGGGCATGCTGTGAAAGTTAGTTACAATCGTCCCTTTTTCCCATACAACTCGTTATTCAACACCGATGGAAGAGAAGCGGATTGGTATATGAATGCCGAATATCCAATGATCCGGTGGCTGGAACGAAATGGATATGATGTAAGCTATACCAGTTGTAATGATGTTGCCAACAATGGCGGCCGCTTATTAAATCACCGAGTGTTTGTCACTGTTGGTCACGATGAATATTGGTCAAAACAACACCGGCAGAATGTTGAAGCTGCGCGAAATGCTGGTGTGCATATTGCTTTTTTTACGGGGAACGAAGTGTATTGGAAAACACGCTATGAAAACAATGACGGTTCTGAAGACAGAACGCTAGTTTGTTACAAGGAAGGTTTTCTTGCGGATGGAACGCTAGGTGAACGCACATGTGGTTCTAAGTGCGATCCATCTCCTGAATGGACAGGTCTTTGGAGGACCGGTGGGAACTACGATGCGGGATTACCGGAAAATAGTTTGGGTGGACAAATCAGCTGGGTTGAAAATCCTGCCGAAATTGGCGTTCCGGCGTTTTATAAAAATCTTCGCTTCTGGAGAAATACATCAGTTGCTAATTTGACATCCGGGCAAACTGCTTTTCTTGGAGTTAATACGTTAGGTTATGAATGGGACTATGAACAGGCTCAGTTCGGTTCCAGCTATCCGCCCGGGCGAATTACAATGTCGAGCCGAACACTTAATAATCTCACACATAAGTTATCGCTATATCGTCATTCAAGCGGCGCTCTTGTTTTTGGTGCTGGTACTTGCCAGTGGTCATGGGGCCTGGACGGAGAACATTGGGGAGGTGGAACAACTGTCAGCACAGAGATGCAACAAGCCACTGTGAATTTATTTGCGGACATGGGAGTGCAGCCGGGAACAATACAGGCCGGGCTGACCTCAGCATTTCAATCCGCCGATTTCACTGCTCCAACTGCCACCATTACATCGCCTGCTAACGGTTCATCTTTTTCATCCGGTGCAACTATAACATTTTCCGGAAATGCAAGTGATGGCGGCGGTGGAGTAATTGGTTCTGTTGAAGTATCGGTAGACGGGGGAAGCACCTGGACTGCGGCAACAATCAACGCTATCGCATCAACTACATCATGGAGTTATACATGGACTGCAGGACCTAACGGCACCTATAACATACGAGCAAGGGGAGTTGATGATAGTGGAAACAAAGGTGCGACAGGTTCCGGCATTGCCATTACGGTAGGAAGCGGTGGAAGCGATTTAACGCCACCTACTGTATCATCGGTTTCGCCGACGAATGGATCAACGGGAGTGAGTGTCAATACGACAATCATTGCAAGCTTTAGCGAGGCTATCAGCAGTGCATCAGTAACGACAAGCACATACCAGTTGAGAGACGCCGGCAACAGTCTTATAAATGCTTCGGTCAGTACGTCCGGAAATCAGATAACATTATCACCAACATCCGCGTTGAATGCGTTAGCAACCTATACGGTCACCATTACTGGCGGTAGTTCAGGTGTGAAGGACCTGGCTGGTAATGCACTTGTGAGCAATTATAGCTGGAGCTTTACGACAGGTGGCGGGGGCGGCGGAGGCGGTACCGTAACATTATTTGCCTCGACCACCACACCGGCTGTTCCTCTTTCAAATGATGGACTAGGTATTTCCCTGGGTATGCGATTCAGAACTACCCAAAACGGATTCATAACCGGGATACGATATTATAAAGGTGCAGGTACAACAGGCACACACACGGGTCATTTGTGGACAAATACAGGAACACAACTCGCGCAGGCAACGTTTACAAACGAGACGGCATCAGGCTGGCAACAGGTTTTGTTTAGCAGTCCTGTTGCGGTTACCGCCGGTGTGACCTACGTTGCAGGTTATTTTAGCCCATCGGGTGATTATCCCGCGACGAAACCTTACTTTACTCAAGCCATCGTGAACGGTCCGCTCCGTGGCCTTGCCGATGGAGAAGACGGTCCAAATGGAGTGTATCAATACGGAGCCGCTGTTGTTTTTCCCAATAGCAGCTTTTCATCAAGTAATTATTGGGCAGATGTTGTGTTCAGCAGCAGTACGGGAACGGATCTCACACCGCCAACGGTTACGTCGGTCTCTCCGTCGGGCGGCGCAACAGGTGTAAGTGCCAGTACATTGGTTATTGGAAATTTCAGTGAAGCAATAAGCAGTGCATCGGTAACAAGCTCCACTTTCCAGTTAAGAAATCCGGCCAATACTCTTATTGCAGCATCTGTGAGCACATCGGGAAGCCAGATCACGTTAGATCCTTCAGCATCATTAGCAAGCTCAACAACCTATACTGCGACCATAACCGGCGGGGCATCCGGCGTAAAGGATCTCGCAGGAAATGCATTGGCAAGCAATTTTAGTTGGAGTTTTACGACTGCAACTGTTGATAATACGCCACCAACTGTTTCATCTGTCGTTCCGGCAAGTGGAGCAACAGGTATAAGCACGGGCACAACCGTCATTGCAAACTTTAGTGAATCAGTCAATGCATCAACAGTAACGGGAAGTACTTACCAGCTCAGGGATGCAGCAAATAACCTGATTGCCGCAACAATCAGCACATCTGGTAGCCAGATTACGTTGACACCTTCTTCTTCACTGGTCGCATCGGCCACTTATACCGCAACAATTACCGGCGGTGCTTCCGGTGTCAAGGATTTGGCAGGAAATGCGCTGGCAAACAATTTTAGCTGGTCCTTTACCACAACTTCAACCACACCACCTTCGTCATCAGTAGCGATACAAAGCTTCGATACTAAAACAGGAACTGCAGCGACAGTGCACTCATTGACATCAGTGCCTGCGGGGGCATTACTGGTGTTATCTACGACTGCTGATGCCATACCGTCCAATTGCCTTGTTTCAAGTTCTCCTGCACTCACATGGACAAAACGAGTGGATGCCGGAGCGACCAGTAGCGACAATGCTGAAATATGGACAGCCGTCTATGCTGCGGGCGGAGCTATTAGTGTGACGAGCAGTTGGGGGGCTGGTAACAGCCAGTCAAGTGTGTGTTATGTGGTAATAAATGCAGAAACTACTTTATCGGGTGCATTTAATTCTGCTACTTTACAGGCCGCACCTTCTGTTACGATAACCACTACACGCGACAATAGCATTCTTTTCAATTGTACGGCAGACTGGAACTCAGTGGATGGTACCACCAGAACCTTTAGAGACGGAGCAACTGAAAGGTTGTATTATAAAGATGTAAATTTCGCTTCATATCATTATACTAAAACGGCGGCAACAATTGCCAGTTATACAGAGGGTATCAGTCAGCCGTCTACTCAATCCGCAAGTACTTCGGTGCTCGAGATACGAAGTAATTCTGTTACTACAGGTACTGCTCCTTCCATATCAACACATCCGTTATCTCAAACGAAATGCGCGGGAAGCAGCGTCACCTTTACTTCGGCCGCAAGCGGAACACCAACTCCAACAGTGCAATGGCAACAAAACACTTCTGGAACCTGGACCAATATCACCGGGGCAACAAGTGCCACGCTGACGTTCACGACGGCTACAGCTGATAACAACAAACAATACAGGGCCGTATGGACGAATAGTATTGGTTCGGTGAACTCAAATAGTGCAACACTTACCGTAAATGCCGTTCCTTCTGCACCCACTATATCCGTAGTAAATAATTGTGGAAGTTCGACATTGACCGCAGCAACATTTACCGGTTCGTTATTGTGGAATACTGGCGCAACGACTACTTCCATTACGGTTACCGCATCAGGTACCTACACCGTCACACAGACGGTAAATGGATGCACAAGTTCTCCAGGAAGTGGCGTTGCAGCACCGTTGACTTCAAATGTACCAGCACCGACCGTTTCGGTAACTAATAATTGTAATAATTCCGTATTAACTGCGGGATCATTCACCGGCACATTGTTGTGGAGCACGGGTGCGACAACGACTTCAATAACTGTAACCACCGCAGGAACATACACTGTAAAGCAAACCGTAAACGGATGCTCCAGTCCCAATGGTGCGGGTACTGCGGCGCCCAAGCCAACACCTGCATTATCCAGCAACTTGTCGGCTACAGCGACCAGCGGAACTGCGTTCACTTACACTCCAACAAGCACTGTGGCAGGAACGACATTCAGCTGGACACGTGCAGCAGTTGCGGGTATCAGCAATCCCGCTTCCAGCGGGACCGGCGCTGTTTCCGAAACGCTTACGAACACGACTGCTTCCGCTGTTAATGTGACGTATGTTTATACATTAAATGCCAATGGTTGTACGAATACGCAAAATGTTGTTGTTACTGTAAACCCGGTAAATATTGTGAATTGTACGATTAACGGTACTTCGCAGTTGGCTAATTTCAACTCTACCTCAATTCCGGCAGGAAGATATATTTGGTTCAATAGCTCTCTGAATCCTGGTTCGATCGGCACAGGTTCGTCCACGATAATTATGGACATCACAAATACCGTTATCACATTTACGGCGAGTGGCCAATCGTATTCGTTGAATGTACCGAACGGCAGGATTCGATTTGACGCCGCCGTTACATCTGCAACCACCCAATTTGTAAATGGAGTTTGGGAGACCGTCGTCCCTCGTAGCTTTAGCAGTCATATCTTCATGAATGGTCTCGCATACCTGGTCCCTGTTAATTTCCCGGGAAACATCAATAACGTGAGGTGGACAACCAACATAAAAATTAACAGGGCCAGCACTGCTGTCAACTGGCGCTGGTCTGCAGCAGTATACACAACCTTCGCCGCTCACTCTGGAATAAATGTGAAGCCGATAAGCAGTACGACTCAAAATCCATATCCAAATTCAGATGCTGCTGGTACACCAGAAAATTTCAAATCCAGTTTGGTAGGGGGAGCGAGAGGTACAGGCGGAACAAATTACACCGGCTCTTTTGTCAGTTCCGGAAGTATCACCTGTTCCACGGTTGGCACTCGCGGAGTTGCAGAACCACTCATTACGAAACAAACGCCTGCTGATCAAATCGACGAGCTTGCAAGCGATCAAATAACCAAATCAGGGATTCTTCGGGCAGAGGTGATGCCCAACCCAAGCAGCACGTTCTTTAATCTTGCGATCAGGGGAAGGAATGACCTTCCTGTTACAATAAAAATAATGGACATCTTCGGACGTGTGATAGAACGACACGAACGGGTCGCCGCAAACACAGTTTTGAAAGTAGGCTCAAGATGGACTAATGGTTCCTATTACGCCGAAATTATACAAGGCGATCAGCGAAAAATCATTAAGATATTAAAAGCTAGATAGGTTAGGTTGTATTCTTTCAATTTCATTGGGCTTCTTTATGAGGCCCTTTGAATTTTATAGACTTCCGGCTCAATTGGGCAGCAAAAGGGAGAGACGATTACAAAACGAGTTTTACCCTCGATATAATCAACAGCAGTTAAAAGCGGATTGCCTGGAGTAAAGAATTCAGCGTGCAATATTTTGGCAGATGATTTCATATGGTCTTACAACAGTCACTCCGGGTGTTGTGACATTTAGCTGTCTTATGGAAAGATGAAAATTAATTATACGTTAGTTCTCCCATCGTTCAACATAGCAATGCTCTGTTAAATGGGTCAAGAATTGTCATCACTATCACTTCAAAAAATTTTGATTTTAAATAATAAGTGGTTATAACAATTATTATACATATCACACAAGCTGTTTGAAGCATGAGAGAAAATTCAACATATAAACGGAAATTATTTCCGGAAATTCAATAGTAAAAATCACAATATTTTAAGTATTTCTACAGCTTGTGAATATTTTGTAGAACAAAAAAGATACGTTGTCTCTCTTTTAGCTATTCAGGTTAGTTTTTTTTTTTGTTACCTTCACGGCATGCTGTCACAATGCTAATTGTACAGTCTACCCGAAAACTGTAATATCCTCTCTAAAGAACGACTCCAGAAGAAAACATCTCCTAGTTAGACCAAGAATGAACTAACCTAATCGCATCTTTATGATTCGTAGTGCAATGTCTTGTGTTCGAAAGGCAGTGGCCTGTTCAATTTTTTTCGTACTCCTGCTTTCTTTTACAGCACTATCTCAAAATCCAATAGTCACCGAAAATGCTTTACCGGGGAATCCGATTTCCGAGTGGGGGGTTCCTGACTTCAGAGACAATCGTATTGCGGGATTCGCAACAAAAATGAGTCTGAACCGGGGACAGACAGTACGTTTTAAAATCAATGTGCAAAGCGCAGCCACTTATACTTTAAAAATATATCGCATCGGTTATTATGGGGGAAACGGCGCCAGATTGGTTGCCAACCTTGGCGCTTTTAGTGGAACCATTCAGCCAAACGGCAGCTACAATTCATCAACCGGCGAGCTTGATTGTAGTAACTGGAGTGAATCAGCCAACTGGGCTATTCCATCTTCGGCTGTTTCGGGGTTCTATATTGCAAGGTTGGAGAGAACAGGAGGAGGCAGTAATCACATAGCTTTTATTGTCAGGAACGATGCCAGTAGTTCAGACCTATATGTGCAGTTGCCGGACGCCACCTGGCAGGCTTATAACGGATATGGAGGCAATTCCATGTATGACGGCACCACCAGTTGGCCTGCCGGTCATGCCGTAAAAGTTAGTTATAACCGTCCTTTTTTTCCTTACAACTCATTATTTAATACTGACGGAAGAGAAGCGGATTGGTATATGAATGCTGAATATCCGATGATCCGCTGGCTGGAAAGAAACGGATACGACGTAAGTTATACCAGTTGTAACGATGTTGCTAAAAACGGAGGTCGCCTGCTAAACCACCAGGTATTTGTTACCGTTGGTCACGACGAGTATTGGTCAAAACAACATCGGCAGAATGTTGAAGCTGCCCGCGATGCCGGAGTGCACCTGGCTTTTTTTACAGGTAACGAAGTATATTGGAAGACACGATGGGAAGATAATGACGGAACAGAGGACCGAACATTGGTTTGCTATAAAGAAGGGTTTCTTGGTGATGGAACATTAGGTGAACGAACATGTGGCTCTAAATGCGATCCATCTCCTGAATGGACGGGGCTTTGGAGAACGGGCGGTAATTACGATGCCGGTCAACCCGAAAATACCTTAGGCGGACAAATCAGCTGGGTAGAGAATCCGGCCGAAATCGGGGTTCCTGCCTTTTATAAAAATTTGCGCTTTTGGAGAAATACATCAGTTGCGAATTTGGTATCCGGGCAAACAGCATTTCTTGGAGTTAATACATTAGGCTATGAGTGGGACTACGAACAGCCTCAATACGGGTCCAGTTATCCGCCAGGCCGGATCACAATGTCCAGCAGAACGATTAACTCGTTAACACATAAATTGTCGTTATATCGACATTCAAGTGGAGCCCTGGTTTTTGGTGCAGGAACAGTTCAATGGTCCTGGGGTCTCGACGGACAACATTGGGGTGGCGGATCAACAGTAAGCCCGGAGATACAACAAGCGACCGTGAACTTATTTGCGGACATGGGAGTGCAACCGGGAACATTGCAGGCCGACCTGACCGTAGCATCCCAATCTTCGGATTTCACAGCACCAACATCCACTATTACATCTCCTTCCAACAATGCTTCTTTTTCGTCTGGCGCAACGATAACATTTTCCGGCAATGCGAGCGATGGAGGTGGTGGCGTAGTGGCATCAGTTGAAGTATCAGTCGATGGAGGGAGCACCTGGACTTCTGCCACCATCAATAATATTGCTTCCACCACTTCATGGAGTTATACCTGGAGCGCAGGGCCTGATGGTAACTATAATATAAGAAGCCGGGGGATTGATGATAGCGGCAATAAAGGAACCGCGGGTTCCGGCATTACCATTACAGTCGGTGCTGGCGGAGGAGATTTTATTCCTCCAACTGTATTGTCGGTCTCTCCCGCAAATGGATCATCCGGGGTGAGTGTAAGCACAACAATTACGGCAAACTTCAGCGAATCTATCAGTAACTCGTCAGTAACCGGCAGTACCTACCAGTTGAGAGATGCAGGCGACAATCTCGTGAATGCTTCAGTCAGTACTTCAGGCAGCCAAATTACTTTATCACCAACATCACCGTTGAATGGATCAACTAGCTATACAGTCACCATTACTGGTGGTAGTTCAGGGGTAGAGGATCTGGCTGGCAACGCACTAGTGAGCAATTATAGCTGGAGCTTTACAACAGGCAGCACTGGCGGCGGGGGCAATAGTGTAACCCTATTTTCCTCAACAACCGTTCCTGATGTAACCCTTGCTAATGATGAACAGGGGATTACCTTGGGTATGCGTTTCAGAACAACACAAAACGGATTCATAACAGGAATAAGATATTATAAAGGTGCAGGTACAACAGGGACACATACAGGTCACTTATGGACAAACACAGGTACTATGCTGGCACAAGCAACATTTACCAACGAAACGGCTTCGGGCTGGCAGCAAGTGTTGTTCAGCAGTCCTGTCGCGGTAACAGCGGGAGTTACCTATGTGGCATCCTATTTTAGTCCATCGGGTGATTATTGCGCAACAAAACCTTACTTTACGCAAGCTATTGTGAATGGTCCGCTCCGCGGTCTTGCGGATGGAGAAGACGGTCCGAACGGTTTATACCGATATACGGCAACCGCCGCTTTTCCAAATAGCAGCTTTCAATCGAGTAATTATTGGGTGGATGTGGTGTTTACCTCCAGCGGTGGTGGATCATTTCCAACCATAACCCTCCAGCCCTCTTCGCAAACAGTTTGTGCAGGCAACAATGTAAGCTTTACTTCTGCAGCCAGTGGTAGTCCCACGCCGACCATACAATGGCAGGAAAGTACCAATGGAACAAGCTGGACAAATGTTGTTGGAGCCACCAACAGCACACTAAGTGTTAGTGCGACAACCGCGTTAAATAACAGGCAATACCGTGCTGTATGGACAAACAGTAGCGGCTCAATGAATTCTAATTTCGCAACGCTAAGTGTAAATGCCATACCTGCCGCGCCAACTGTATCAGTGGTTAATAACTGCGGCAGTTCAACTCTAACTGCAAATTCATTTACCGGCTCATTGAACTGGAGCACAGGCGCTACTTCTACATCGATAACGGTTACTGCAGCCGGAACTTATACAGTTACGCAAACTGTGAATGGGTGCACAAGTCCCACTGGCCAGGGTACTGCGGCTCCTATCAATTCTAACATTTCGGCACCAACTGTATCGGTGGTTAATAACTGCGGCAGTTCAACTCTTACTGCGGGTTCATTTACAGGTTCATTGCATTGGAGTACCGGCGCTACTTCGACGTCGATAACGGTTACTTCGGCGGGAACCTATACCGTTACACAAACAGTGAATGGATGCACAAGCCCTTCGGGTAGTGGAACAGCTGCACCAAAACCAATTCCTGTACTAAGCAGTAGCCTTACCGGAACGGCTACCAGTGGAGTATCCTATACTTATGTGCCATCAAGCAATGTGTCAGGTACAACATTTAACTGGACCCGTGCTGCCGTAACCGGTATTAGTAATGCCGCTGCAAGTGGCTCTGGTAATATTACGGAGACGCTTATTAATACTACAAGTTCTCCTGTTAATGTAACATATGTGTATACTTTGACTGCCAATGGCTGTACCAATACGCGAAACGTCGTTGTCACAGTCAACTCGGTCAATCCTGCACCTGTGGCAAACTGTACGATCAATAACACATCGCTGACATCTACTTTTAACGGTACAGCTATACCGGCCGGCCGATATATATGGTTTAATAGTTCCCTTGATCCGGGTTCATTGGGTACTGGCACAGATCCCGTCACTATGAATATTACGAATGGAGTGATCAGCTTTACGGCAAATAATGTACAGTACAACCTGAGTGTACCGAATGCCCGAATCAGGTTTGATGCTTCCGTGACATCAGCAAGTACTCAGTTCATCAATAATGTGTGGGAAACTGTGGTGCCCCGCAGCTATTCGAGTGACGTATTCATGGGTGGCCTCTCATATCTCGTACCTGTGAATTTCCCGGGGAATTTCATGAATGTTAACTGGACAACAAATATTAGTATTGACAAAGAAGGAATATCAGTAGGGTGGCATTGGGCCGCGGCTGTTTATACTTCATTTGCGGACCATGCGGGTA
>Ga0310810_10002519_pt1 | contig 19718 bp, 19 predicted proteins | sample NCmetagenome_FD_207641 | JGI IMG/M metagenome (GOLD analysis project Ga0310810, IMG submission 207641) | Soil microbial communities from experimental microcosm in Duke University, North Carolina, United States - NC | ecosystem: Engineered > Artificial ecosystem > Soil microcosm > Unclassified ...
CTTCAGATCTTTCTCGATCTCGCCGCCGACATGGGACTGGCGCCGCGCCGGCGTACGCTGGAGTTCTTCTGAGCATGGTCGACGCGATCATTACGAAAGTGATGCAGGGCGGCCGCGTGTCCGCCGCTGAGGCGCTGGAGTTGTATCGGGAAGCTCCGACGCACGTGCTCGGCCGGCTCGCCGACACGATCCGCCTCCGCAAGCATCCGGAGGGCGTGGTCACCTACATCATCGACCGCAACGTCAACTACACGAACATCTGTGTTGCCCGTTGCAACTTCTGTGCGTTCTATCGCGTGGTGGGATCGAGCGAGGGCTATGTCCTTGGCTTCGAAGAGATCTTCCAGAAGATCGACGAGACGATTTCAGTCGGAGGCAATCAGCTCCTGCTGCAAGGCGGCCACAATCCCGACCTGCCGATCCAGTGGTACGAAGATCTGTTCCGCGCGGTGAAGGCGCGATACCCGGAGTTCAAGCTGCATGCGCTCTCGCCGCCGGAGGTCCTGCACATCTCGCGGTTGAATCAGATTCCGACCCGTACCGTCATCGAGCGTTTGGTCGCGGCCGGTCTCGACAGCATCCCGGGCGGTGGGGCCGAGATTCTCGTGGACCGCGTGAGGAAGCTGCTCAACTGCTACAGCAAGGCCACCTCGGACGAGTGGATCGACATCATGCGCCAGGCGCACCAGGCCGGGCTGCGCACGACGGCGACGATGATGTACGGGACCGTTGAGACACAGGAAGAGCGCATCGAGCACATGATGCGGCTCCGCGACCTGCAGGACGAGACCGGTGGCTTTACGGCTTTCATCACCTGGAGCTATCAGCCCGAACACACCGAGCACGGCGGCTTCGAGGAAACCGGTGTGGACTACCTCCGGACGCTCGCGCTCGCGCGGATCGTGCTCGATAACTTCGACAACCTGCAGGCGTCGTGGGTGACGCAGGGTGGCAAGGTCGGCCAACTGAGCCTCGCGTTCGGTGCCAACGACATGGGCAGCGTCATGATCGAGGAGAACGTCGTGAGGGCTGCGGGTGCCGCCTATTGCATGGACGAACTCGAGATCGTGGTGAACATCGAAGACGCCGGGTTCGCCGCCAAGCGTCGCAACATGCACTACGAGATTCTCGGCGATCCGATCTTCCGGGAGCGCGAGGTGCCGCGCATGCTCGCGTTGGCGACCGCGCGCGCGGACGGCGATACGTCGATACCGGCCGAGTTGAGGAACTACGAGGCGAAAAGCCGGCACGGAAAACAGCTTCGTCTCACACAGTGATTCGCGTTTCCGCTGATTGGATCTTGCCCATCACGGATGCACCGATCGGCCGGGGAGCCGTCACGCTCGACCAGGGGCGCATCGTCTCGGTGGGTGTGCGTGACGGGAGTGAGGACCTCGCGCTTGGCCGGGTGGCTGTGCTGCCGGGCCTCGTGAACGCGCATACACATCTCGAGCTCTCGTACCTCCACCGTCGCATTCCTCCAGCACCAGATTTCCTCGAGTGGGTGAGGCCGATGCTTGCTGCCCGGGCGGAGCGCGCCGGCAGCGACGAATCCGCGATTCTCGGCGCGGCGCGCGCCGCGATTCGGTCCGCGCGCGATACCGGAACGTCGCTGATCGGTGATGTGACGAACACGCTTGCCGCGGTCCCGTTGCTCCGCGAAGCGAATATGCCCGCGTGCGTGTTCCACGAGTTGCTCGGGTTCTCAGGCCGGAATGCGGAGGAACAGGTCGCTGCCGCACGCACGGCGATCGACGCCGTCGGGTCTGATGACGCCATTCGGCTGAGCCTGGCGCCGCACGCGCCGTACTCGGTCGCTCCCACGCTCTTCGCCGCGATTCGCCGCGACCTCGACGAGCACGCACCCATGGTCTCGACGGTGCACCTCGGAGAGTCGCCCGAGGAAGTCGAGTTCCTGCGCAAGGGCACCGGCCCGTGGCGAGCACTGCTCGAGCAACTGGGCGTGTGGAATGCGGACTGGCAGGCGCCGCACTGCTCGCCGGTGGACTACCTGGCGGATATGGGATTCCTCACGGGCGCCGTGCTTGCGGTCCACGGCGTGCAACTCGAAGGCAGCGACCTCGATCGATTGCAGACGCTGGGCGTCACGCTCGTGTCGTGTCCGCGCAGCAATCGATACGTCGGCGTCGGGTCGCCGCCACTCGAAGCGTTCTACGCGATGGACGTCGATGTGGCGTTCGGCACCGACAGCCTGGCCAGTGTTGACGATCTGAACATGTTCAGCGAGCTTGCCGAGGCGCGGCGTATCGCTCCCATGGTCCCCGCGCGCGCGCTGCTACGAAGCGCGACGCTCACCGGCGCGACGGCGCTTGGTTTTGGTGAGGCCTTCGGCAGCATCGAGCCTGGAAAGCGTGGCGCGCTCGTCGCCGTGCATGTGCCGGACGGCGTGACCGATGTGGAAGAATACCTGGTGTCCGGAGTCGATCCCGACCGCATCTCCTGGGTCGAGGCCGCATGAACAAGCTCGCCACCTATCTCTCCTTCGTGCGTTTCAGCCACTCGGTGTTCGCGCTGCCGTTTGCGCTGACCGGCGCGCTCCTCGCGTGGCGTGAGCAGCCATTCTCCTGGATGCAGGTGGCGTGGATCGTCGTCTGCATGGTGAGCGCCCGCAGTGCGGCGATGGGGTTCAATCGCCTCGTGGACGCCCGGATGGACGCGCTGAACCCGCGGACAGCCATGCGCGAGTTGCCGAGAGGACTGCTCTCGAAGCCGGAAGCGACCGCGTTCGTCGTCGTCGCGTCGGCGGCCTTCGTGTTTGGCGCGTCGCGACTCTCAACGTTGTGTCTCGTGCTCGCGCCAGTCGCGCTGGTGATCGTGTTCTGGTATTCGTTCGCCAAGCGGTTCACGACCTACACGCAGATGTTTCTCGGCCTCTCTCTCGCGATCGCGCCAGTCGGGGGATGGCTGGCCGCCGGAGGCCGCGGTGGCGTGGAACCGTGGCTGCTCGGCCTCGCAATCGGGTTGTGGGTCGGCGGCTTCGACATTCTCTATGCCTGCCAGGATGTCGACTTCGATCGCGCACACGGTCTGCGATCGATTCCTGTCACGTTCGGAGTGCCGGCAGCGATTCGCCTGTCACGGGTGATGCACCTTGTCACAGTGATCGTGATGGCGTCGCTCTGGTGGGCGGCACGTCTCCCGGCGCTCTATCTCGTCGGCGTGGCGATCGTGGCGGCGCTCCTCGCGTACGAGCAGTCGCTCGTGAGCGATCAGGATCTGTCGCAGGTGAAGAAGGCGTTCGATCTCAATGGGTGGGTTGGCATCGTGTACTTCGCCGCGACAGCCCTGGCACTTTATGTTGGATAACCACGAAGGTCACAAGAACGCCGGTGAGGCCGCCCTTTGGGCGACCCATTCCGCGCGAAGCGCGTCACCGGCGTTCAGGTCATCAGCGTTGATCCCTCCGCGTCTCCGCGTCTCCGCGGTTTGCCGTTGACTCCGTCTGGCTCCGTCACGTCCACTCGCATGACGTCCGCCCCCGACAAGACACCGGATCGCATCGCAGGGATGTTCGACGCGATCGCACCGCGATACGACCTGCTGAACCATCTGCTCAGCGCGGGGATTGATCGTCGCTGGCGGACGAAGATGATCGCGTCGTTGAAGCTGACCGGACGCGAAACACTGGTAGATGTCTGCACTGGTACCGCCGACGTCGCGCTCGAGGCGCGTCGCGGTGCACACACCGGCTCGCAGGGCACTGCCGCGCGCGTGCTGGGTGTGGACTTCGCTGGCGCCATGCTCGCTCTGGGGCTTCGCAAGGTTCGCGATGCGGGGGAAGGAAAGCGGATCGCGCTCGTTCGCGGTGACGCCATGCGAATCCCGGTTCCCGACGGGATCGCGGACGCGGCCACGGTGGCGTTCGGCGTCCGCAACGTGCAGAAGACAGACGTCGCGGTCCGCGAGCTTGCACGGATTCTTCGCCCGGGAGGGCGCCTCGCGATTCTCGAGTTCAGCGTCCCGCGCATTCCTGGCCTCGCCGCGTTGTACCGCTGGTATTTCAGCCGGGTGCTCCCGCTGATCGGTCGAGCCATCTCGGGGCACTCGGCCGCGTACTCGTATCTGCCCGCTTCCGTTGGCGCATTTCCTCCGCCAGACGAGTTCGTGACACTCCTGAGACATTCGGGCTTCATCGACGTCCGAGCCGTCTCGCTGACCTTGGGAATCGTCTATCTCTATGCGGCGGTCAGAGATCAGCCGACACAAGCAGGCAGCCGCGATGAGTGAAGTGCCATCGGCCGGGGGCTTTAACGGATGCCGTAAGCCTTCGGCCGATTGTTATAATTTGCTCTTAGGTTATTGATACATTTCGACTTCGAAGATCGCTATCAGGACGAGCTTGTCGTCGGCAGTGCCCTCCCGCGACGGGATGGTGTGCTGTTGTCGGTCATCGTGCACGTACTGATCTTGATCTGGTTCCAGTTCGGTCCAGACCTTCACCTCTTCGAAGCCACTCCTGAAGAACTGGATGCCCGTCAGCAGGAGCTCCTCCGCCAGCAGGAGAAGGAGCGCGACGACCGCCGATTTGTGTTCGTCCAGCCACGAGTGGATCTCGAGGCACAGAAGCCCAAGCCGCGTGCGGACCTGTCGGACCTGGACCGGCAGGCACAGGCGCGCGAGCGGGCGGTCAAGCCGGAGAATCCCTTGCCATTCGCTCAGGGGAACTCATCGGAGCGAGTCGAGGCGACACCGCGCGAACAGGCTCGCGGACCTGAAACCCCAGTCAAACCGGATACGCAACCGCCTCAACCGGACCCGCAGGAGGAGCTCGCACGTACGCTTCCACCTGCCGACACCGGCGCGCGGCGGTCGCCAACGACCTCGAAGCCGGCGCCAGGGGCGCTGGGAGATGCACTGCGCAATCTCGAGCGCTACGTGCAGAACGAGACGTTCAACAACCCGCAGGGAGGCTTGAACGATCCGGGAGCGACGATTCAGTTCGACACAAAGGGCGTCGAGTTCGGACCGTGGCTGCGTCGATTCGTCGCCCAGGTGCGACGCAACTGGTTCGTGCCGTACGCCGCGATGACGTTCCGCGGTCGCGTGGTCCTGCAGTTCAACATCCACAAGGATGGGCACATCACCGACATTTCGGTGGTCGGACCGTCCGACATCAACGCATTCAACCTCGCTGCGAACAACGCCATCCTGGGATCGAACCCCACCGAACCGCTGCCACCCGAGTATCCCGATACCAAGGCGTTCTTCACGGTGACCTTCTATTACAACGAAAGCCCACCGGTGAACTGAGGCGGCAGTCGCGTGCCCACCAGAAGCCAGCAACTCGGCCTCATCATTCTCCTCATGGCATTGACGGTCTACGTGTTGGTCAAGGTCTCCTAGGTCCTGAGTGCCCACGGTTCTCGCGGTCCTCGGTCCTACCGCATCCGGCAAGAGCTCCCTCAGTCTGTCGCTCGCCGAATCGCTCGACGGCGAGATCATCAACTGCGATTCGACCGCCGTCTATCGCGGGTTCGATATCGGCACTGACAAGCTGTCGATCGACGAACGGCGAGGCATTCCGCATCACCTGATCGACATCGCCGACCCGACCGAGGTCTACACCGCGGCTCGTTTCGCCGAGGACGCGGAACGATCGATTCGGGATATCCATGCCCGAGGAAAACTACCGATTCTCGCCGGGGGTACAGGTTTCTACTACCGCGCGCTGACCCGAGGACTTTTTCCGGGTCCGGGTGCCGACGAGAGCCTGCGGGCGCGCCTGGATCGTGTCGCCGATCGAAAAGGACCGGAGCGCCTGCATCGCATGCTCCAGAAAGTCGATGTGGAGTCAGCGGCGCGAATCATGCCAAGGGATCGCAAGCGGCTGGTCCGTGCGCTCGAAGTGTATTTCACGACAGGACAGCCGCTGACGGCGCACTTTTCAGCGACCGCATCGCGTATCGCGGATTGCGACATCATCGCGCTGGGCCTTCGATTGCCGGCCGAATTGACTGCGGAGCGTGTGGCCAGGCGTGTCGATCACCAGTTCGCACGCGGCATCGTGGATGAGGTTCGCGGACTGCTCGCGAGTGGTGTGCCTCCCGATGCGCGCCCGTTCGGTGGACTGGTGTATCGACAGGTGATGGAGATGCTGCGCGGCGTGAGAGACGAGCGTGCAACGCGCGCACTCATCGTGCAAGAGAACCGTCGATACGCGCGGCGACAGTTGATCTGGTTTCGCAAAGAGCCTAACCTTATCTGGTTCGAGGGGCCGGGCGAGCGCCCGGAGACGGTGCAGCGTGTGCGAGACGCGCTTGCAATCCGGGGTCTGTGCACGCGAGGAGACGCTCCCTGATGTCCCAGGTCACTGAATCACGCGCCTCGTCCACGGTTCAACCCAACATCCAGGACGCGTTTCTCAACAACGCGCGCCGCGATCGTGTTGCGGTGACGATTCATCTCATGGATGGCCGGTATTTCGAGGCGCGCATCAAGAACTTCGACAAGTTCGTCGTCATCTTCGACGTCGACGGCAGGGATCACATGGCGTTCAAGCACGCCATCGCGACCATCGAGACATCTCTCACCTGACTCCCTTTCCTCGTGTCGTCCTGATCGTGCTCGACAGCGTCGGTTGCGGTGAGCTGCCGGACGCACCGGTCTACGGCGATCAGGGCAGCAACACCCTCGGCAACATCGCGCGCGAGATCTCTCTTCGAATTCCGAATCTCCGCTCGCTCGGTCTGGGACGCATCGTGGATCTTGGTGAGGGCGGTCCGGCGGACCACACCGCGGCTTACGGGCGCATGGCGGAATCATCGGCGGGGAAGGACTCGGTGACCGGCCACTGGGAGATGATGGGTATCGTCCTCAAAGAGCCCTTCGCGACATTTCCTGACGGGTTTCCAGTCGACACGATCGAGACATTCGAAGAGCGCATCGGCCGCCGGACGCTCGGGAATGTCGTGGCATCAGGCACCGAGATCATCGATCGCCTTGGCACGGAGCACGTCAGGACCGGCTGGCCCATCGTCTACACGTCGGCCGACAGCGTCTTTCAGATTGCGGCGCACGAAGACGTCATCCCGGTGAAGGATCTCTATCGGATGTGCGAGATCGCCTTCGATCTCGTGGCGCCGATGAATGTCGGGCGAGTCATCGCCCGGCCGTTCGTCGGCAAGGCCGGTGCGTTTCGTCGCACCGCCAACCGGCACGACTACGCCTTGACCCCGCCCCGCGACACCCTGCTCGACCTCCTGACCCGACAAGGCATCCCCGTCGTTTCGATCGGCAAGGTCAGGGATTTGTTCGCCGGCAGAGGCATCGTCCAGGCCATCCCGACGAAGAGCGACAGCGAGGGGGTCGATCAGTTGCTGATGACCATTCGCTCGAATGGTACGGGGCTCGTCTTCATCAATCTGGTCGACTTCGATACGCTCTACGGGCATCGCAACGACGTCGAAGGCTACGCAAACAATCTCGAGCGCTTCGACGAGCGCCTGGGTGAACTGCTGCCGGAACTGCGGGAGTCCGACCTCTTGATCATCACCGCCGATCACGGCAACGATCCGACGACGCCGAGTACCGATCACTCTCGCGAGCACGTCCCGATCCTGCTGACGGGCGCCCGCGTCCGCGCGGGAGTCAATCTGGGGACGCGAACGACGTTTGCCGATCTGGGGCAGACCCTTGCCGCCAATTTCGGCGTCGGTCCCCTGGCCTTCGGTAAAAGCTTCCTGGAGGAGATCGTTGTCGAGCATTCGTGAGGCCCTCGAACAGCGCGAGCTCGAGACGCTCGCGCCGGAAGCGGCCAAGAGTTCGCAGTCACGCGGTCGTCTCACGAGCGAACCGGAAGACGATGTGCGTCCGGCGTTTCAGCACGATCGGGACCGGATCATTCACTCGAAGGCGTTTCGCCGCCTCAAACACAAGACCCAGGTCTTCTTCGCGCCAGAAGGCGATCACTACCGCACGCGGCTCACGCACACGCTCGAGGTCTCACAGATCGCGCGCACGATTGCGAAGGTGCTGCGACTCCACGAAGAGCTCACCGAGTCGATCGCGCTCGGTCACGATCTGGGCCACACGCCGTTCGGGCATGCGGGGGAGCGCGTGCTGGACTCGCTCGTTCCGGGAGGGTTCCGGCACTACGAGCAGAGCCTGCGCATCGTCGATGTGCTGGAGAACGACGGGCGCGGCCTGAATCTCACCTGGGAGGTTCGTGACGGGATTGGCCGGCACTCGAAGGGCAAGGAAGGGTCGCCCGTTGGTGTGGACCCGTCCAAGCGTGCTGCCACGCTCGAAGGGCAGATCATGCGCGTGGCGGATCTGATTGCCTACGTCAATCACGACATCGACGATGCCGTGCGGGCCGGCGTGATGCAGGACGACGACCTTCCGGAGGATGCCGTCGCGATCCTGGGCAGGACCTCGTCGGCGCGGATTGCCCGGATGGTGAAGGACGTCGTCACCGAGACGCAGAACGGCAATCTGACCGAGATCAAGATGAGCGATGCCGTCCTGGCGGCAACGCTGAGAATGCGCGCGTTTCTGTTCGAAGCCGTCTACGAGAACGAGGTCGCGACCGCCGAATTCCGCAAGGCCACCGGGATCCTGGGCGGGCTCTGGGAAAAGGTGCGTGAGCGCCCGGCCGGACTGCTGGACGAGCGGATCGTCGCGGCCGAGGGGCTGGACGTTGCCGCCCGCGATTTCCTCGCCGGCATGAGCGACCGCTTCGCGGTCTCGCTCTACGAACGCCTCTTCATCCCCAAGCCCTGGGTGGGGCCAATGGCCTGGAATCAGCTATAGATTGCTCGGAATCAGCTATAATTGAAGGTCGCCTTTCGCGTGATTTTCGCGAGAGGGAGACCCGTCATGCAGCTAGATCTCACCAGGTATCGTCAGCCCGTCAGCCAGTTCGGCCGGATATTCCAGCCCAGCGAAGTGGAGCAGGAAGGCGACGCGTACCGGGTGGTGGCGCCTGTCAGCGTGGATCTCGAGATTCACAAGGACAAGGACCGGTTCCGCCTGACGGGGACGGCGAAGACGGAGTTGGAGCTCACGTGCGGCCGGTGCCTGGAACCGTTCCGGTTGCCGTTCGAGAACCAGATCGACGTGCGGTATCTGCCGGCTTCGGAGCTGGCGACGGAAGATGAGCGGGAAGTCGCTGAAGAGGATCTCGATACCAGCTACTACCGTGACGATCAGATCGATCTGAACGAGCTGCTGCGGGAGCAGTTCTACCTGGCGCTGCCGATGAAGCCGCTGTGCCGGGACGACTGCGCCGGGCTCTGCTCGCAGTGCGGGACGAATCTGAATACGGGGACGTGCCAGTGCACGTCGCAGTGGGAAGACCCGCGGCTCGCGCCGCTGAGAGAGTTGAAGTAGCCAGAGACTTACGATGCCTAATCCAAAACGCAGACATTCCAAGACCCGCACCGCGAAGCGCCGGACCCATGACGCGCTGAGGGCCTCGACCACCGGGCTGTGCCCGCAGTGTCAGGAGCCCAAGGCGCCGCATCGCATCTGCCCGCACTGCGGTTACTACAACGCACGCCAGGTCAAAGCCGTCGACGAAGAGTAGAGGTCGCAGGCCACTGCAGATCCGGATCGCTGTCGACGCCATGGGTGGTGATCACGCGCCGTCCGTCGTCGTTGACGGAGCGGTGGCGGCGGCTCGCCATCTCGATGCCGGGATCGATCTCGTTGGTCGCACCGGTGACATCGAGCAGGCACTGAGTGCGCATCCCGACTGGCGCTCGCTCGGAATCGGTGTCGTCGATGCCCCCGATGTGATCGAGATGGCCGAGTCCCCGGCGTCCGCACTGCGGCGCAAGCCTCGTTCATCGGTGCGAGTCGCGGCTGACCTCGTGGCGACGCGGAAAGCCGCCGCGTTCGTGAGCGCCGGACACACGGGTGCCGCAGTGCTCTCGGCGCACGCGGCGTTTGGAATGGTGCCCGGCGTGGATCGTCCCGCGCTGGCGACCCCGATACCGACGAGGGAGCGGCCCGCGGTACTGCTCGATGCTGGTGCCAATGTGGAGTGCAGGCCACAGCACCTGTTGCAGTTTGCGGTGATGGGATCGGTCTACGCCCGTCTCGCGCACGGTGTCGAGGATCCGCGGATCGGATTGCTGTCGATCGGCGAGGAAGAGAGCAAGGGCAACGAGTTGACGCGTGAGGCACATCGGTTGCTGAAGGCGTCCTCGCTCCGCTTCATCGGCAACGTGGAAGGCAGAGAGATCTACAGCGGCGTGGCAGACGTCGTCGTCTGCGATGGCTTCACCGGCAACATCGTCTTGAAGACGAGCGAGGGGCTGGTCGAGACGGTTGAAGCGTTGCTCGAAGACGAGCTTCAGGGGACGTTTTCGAGTCAGGTGGGGTATCTGCTTTCGAAGCGGGCGTTCCGGCGCTTCCGCCGGCGTGTGGATTACTCGGAGTATGGCGGCGCGGCGCTGCTCGGCGTCTCGGGCCTGGTCATCATCGGGCACGGTCGTTCATCCGCGCGTGCGGTGCGAAATGCGGTGGCCATGGCGTACCGCTTTGCGACCAGCGATTTCATGTCGCGCGTTGAGCACGGCATCGGCGAAGCGGCTTCTGTCCGACACTGAGGATCTCGACGCGTGATTGCGTTCATTTTTCCAGGGCAAGGTTCCCAGAAGGTCGGCATGGGCAAGGCGCTCGTCGAGGCGTTTGGCGAAGCGCGTGCTGCCTTTCAGGACGCCGACGCCGCGTTCGGCGAGGGCGACACGGTATCTCCAGCGCTCAGCGCACTGTGCTTCGACGGACCCGCCGATCGTCTCGCGCTGACTGAAATCACGCAGCCCGCGCTTCTCGCCACCAGCATTGCGGCGTGCCGCGTGCTCGAATCGAAGGGCGTCCGTCCCTCGTTCGTCGCAGGACACAGCCTTGGAGAGTACTCGGCGCACGTTGCGGCCGGCACCTTCGCGTTGGCTGACGCCGTGCGGATCGTCCGCCGTCGCGGCCGGTACATGCAGGAAGCCGTTCCCGTCGGCGAGGGATCGATGGCCGCGATCGTCGGCACGACGCTCGAGGTCGTGCGCCAGGCGTGCGAGGAAGCGGCTCAAGGTCAGGTCGTGAGCCCGGCCAACATCAATGGCCCGCAACAAGTGGCGATCGCCGGGCACACCGCCGCGGTGAAGCGTGCGAGCGACCGCGCCAAGGCGCTGGGCGCCAAGTTGATCGTGCCGCTGCAGGTCAGCGCACCATTCCATTGTTCCCTGATGAAGCCAGCCGAGACTCGTCTCGAGCCGGAATTGCGAGCGCTCGACGTCCACGCTCCCAGGGTTCCTGTCGTTGCCAACGTCGATGCCACCCCGAAGACGGATGGCGCAGCATCGATCGATGCGCTGGTGCGGCAGATCTCGTCACCCGTTCAGTGGGATGCGCTCGTGCGGCGCCTTGCGTCTGAGGGCGTCACCACGTATGTTGAGGTGGGTCCCGGAACGGTGCTCGGCGGTCTCGTCAAGAAAATCCACCCCGACGCGCGCATCCTCAATTTCGGATCGCCAGAACAACTCGACGCGGTCATAGCGGCATGTTCGATCTGAGTCAGAAGGTCGTGATCGTTACCGGTGCGTCCCGCGGAATCGGACGCGGCATCGCCGAAGCGCTCGCCAGTCTCGGCGCGCACGTCGTGGCCGGAGCGCGTGCCGAGAATGCGGCGGGCACCGTCGAGGCCATCACGGCCGCCGGTGGTAAAGCCGAGGTCGCATCGCTGGACGTCACCGACGGAAGCTCTGTCGACGCACTGGTCGACGGCGTCATGGAACGTCATGGCCGCATCGACATCCTGGTGAACAACGCCGGCATCGCCCGTGATCAGCTCATGCTCCGTATGAAGCGCGAGGAATGGGACGAGGTGATCGCGACCAACCTGACGGCGGCATTCACGTGCGTCCATGCCGTGCTGAAGCCGATGATCAAGAAGCGCACCGGCCGCATCATCAGCATCAGCTCCGTCGTGGGGCAGATGGGCAACCCGGGTCAGGCAAACTACGCAGCGTCGAAGGCTGGGCTTATCGGCTTCAGCAAGGCGCTGGCGCGTGAAGTGGCGTCACGAAATATCACGGTCAATGTGGTGGCGCCCGGCCTGGTTGACACCGATATGACGAAGGCCGTGGCGGAGAAGGCGCAGGCGGAGTGGAACTCGCTGATTCCATTGCAGCGCCTGGGCACACCGCAGGACATTGCATCCGCCGTGTGCTTTCTCGCGTCGGATGAGGCAGCGTATATTACAGGTCAGGTGATCGCCGTCAACGGCGGCATGTACATGTAGCTCGGTGAGTGGATGGTGGATAGTGGATCGTGGGATGCCCCCAAAGATCACGAACCACCAACCACCAACTACCAACCGAACTGGAGGGATTGAATGGCGGTTTCAGACAAGGTGAAGAGCATCATCGTCGAGCAGTTGGGCGTCGATGAAGAAGAAGTGACGCCGGACGCATCGTTTGTCGACGATCTCGGAGCTGACTCGCTCGATACCGTGGAGCTCGTGATGGCGTTCGAAGAGGAGTTCGGGATCGAGATTCCGGACGAGGACGCTGAAAAGATCACCCGCGTCAAGGAAGCGATCGACTACATCGAGGCTCACGCCAAGAGCAAGAAGTAGCGCGCTCGAGAGGCAACGGAGGGGTATTGACCAGGCGGGTCGTCATCACCGGCATTGGTCTGGTGTCGTCGCTCGGCATCGGAACGGAAGCCAACTGGAAAGCGCTCGTCTGCGGGACGAGCGGCGTCGATCGGGTCACCAAGTTCGATGTCACCGGGTACGCAGCGCAGATCGCGGCGGAGGTACGGGGATTCGACCCTCTCGACTTCGTCGAGAAGAAAGACGTCAAGAAGATGGACGTCTTTATTCAGTACGCCATCGCGGCTTCGCAATTCGCGATGGACGACTCCAAGCTGGCGATTACCGAGTCGAACGCGCCCGACATCGGCGTCTTCATCGGCTCGGGCATCGGCGGGTTCCAGACGATCGAGCGCGAGCACAGCGCGCTGCTCAACGGTGGTCCGAGGAAGATCTCGCCGTTCTTCATCCCCTCGGCCATCATCAACCTTGCCTCCGGTCAGGTGTCGATCCGGTTCGGTGCCAAGGGACCGAATCTTGCGACGTGCACGGCGTGCTCCGCGTCCGCGCACGCCATCGGCGAATCGTACGAGATCATCCGGCGCGGCGACGCCGAAGCGATGATCGCCGGTGGATCGGAAGCCGCCATCACGCCGATGAGTCTCGGCGGGTTTGCCGCGCTTCGAGCGCTCTCGACCAACAACGACAACCCCCGCGGAGCCAGCCGTCCGTTCGATCGCGATCGTGATGGCTTCATCATCGGTGAAGGCGCCGGCATCGTCATCCTCGAGGAGCTCGAGTTTGCGCGGCGCAGGAACGCGCAAATCTATGCCGAGGTCGTGGGTTATGGCTCCTCGTCGGACGCGTATCACATCACCGCGCCGTCGGAGGACGGCGACGGCGCTGTCCGTGCGATGAAGATGGCGGTCAGGAAGGCCGGCATCCGGCCGGATCAGATCGAGTACGTCAACGCCCACGGGACGTCCACGCCGTACAACGATCGCCTCGAGACCATGGCGATCAAGAAGTGCTTCGGAGATCACGCACACAAGATGGCGATCTCGTCCACCAAGTCGATGACGGGTCATCTGCTGGGTGGAGCCGGGGGACTCGAGGCCGGCATCTCGGCTCTCGCCGTGTACCACCAGGTCGCGCCACCGACAATCAATCTCCAGAATCCCGATCCCGACTGCGATCTCGACTACGTGCCGCATACCGGGCGTCAGATGCCGATCACGTATGCGTTGTCGAACTCATTCGGCTTCGGCGGCACCAACGCCACTTTGCTGTTCAAACGATTCGAGCAGTAAGTCGGTCAATCTTTGATTTGCGATCTTCGATTGTTGATTCGTTGTTGATTTGACGATTCACGATGTCGATTGGTCGAGCCTGAATCAACGATCGAGAGTCAACAATCAACAACGAATCGCCAATCCACGATCACTTAATCAATAATTGATTGATGGCCATGAAGATTGCCGTCTGCATCAAGCAAGTCCCGACGCGCGAGTGGCAGCCTCGGCTGAACGACGCGAAGACGTGGATTCGCGAGCAGGATGCCAGCTACGAGCTGAACGAGCCGGACGCCTACGCGCTCGAGGAAGCGCTGCGTCTGCGCGAGAAGCACAACGGGGAAGTGGTCGTGTGCGCGGCCGGTCCGACGCGCGTGCAGCAGGTCATCCGCGAGGCGCTGGCGCGTGGAGCAGACAGGGCGATTCACGTCGAGGACGAGTCGCTGGCGAGTGCTGATGCCGCGATTACCTCGGCCGCGCTGGCCGCCGCGATGGCCGACGAGCGCTTCGACCTCGTGCTCACCGGGCTGCAGTCCGACGATCAAGGTCACGCCCAGGTCGGCGTGATGCTCGCCGAGCGGCTGCAGATGCCGCACTCGACGATCATCATGGAGGTCCAGATCGAATCCAACCGTCTGCGCGTCAAGCGCGAGCTCGAGGGCGGATGGTTCCAGTGGATTGCCATTCCGCTGCCGGCGCTGCTCACGATCCAGAGCGGAATCAATCAGCTTCGCTACGCGACGCTGAAAGGCATCATGGCCGCCAAGAAAAAGGAGATTAAGAAAGTGGCGCTCGCCGGCGGCCTGGCCCCAGCGCAGCAGATCGTCGCGCTGGCGCTGCCAACCCGAAGCAAGCAGACACACATGATTGCGGGCTCGGCGCCTGAAGCGGCCAGGGAGCTCGTGAAGCGCCTGCGTGAGGAGGCGCGAGCCCTGTGATCCTGGTCGTGGCCGAGCAGCGCGACGGCAAACTGAATCGCGCAACGTTGGAAACAGTGGCGGCCGCACAGGCGCTGGCTGGAGGCGATCCCATCAAGGCGGTCGTGCTCGGGCAGTCTGCCGGCGCCGTTGCCCAGGAACTGGCTGACACGGTCAGCGAGGTTCTGCTGGTCGAGCACGCCACGCTTGCGGTCTACACACCTGATGCGTTTGCGTCCGCGGTGCAGCAGGTCGTCGCGTCGGCGAAGCCGACCTACGTCCTCTTCCCGCACACCTATCAGACTCGCGACTTTGCTCCCGTCGCGGCGTTGCGAATGGGCGGCGCGCTGATCACCGATGCGACCGGCATCAATGGCACTGGCGCGGGAGCGACGTTCTCGCGGCCAATGTTCCAGGGCAAGCTGTCCGCCGAGGTGCGTCACCAGGGCGATGGTCCGCGATGCGTCACGATTCAGATCGGCGCCTTTCGTGCGGATGCCGTGAAGCGTGCCAGCGCAGGTCCCGTCACTCCTGTGGCTGTGGACATCGACGCATCGGCGATTCGTCAGGCCCCTGAGGCGCCGTTCAAGGAAGCGAAGCAGGCCGTCGATCTCGGGCAGGCCGAACGGATCGTTGCCATCGGTCGCGGCATCAAGTCCCAGGAGAACATCGCGATTGCCGAGCGGCTCGCAAAAGTGATGGGTGCGGAGATCGCCGCGTCGAGGCCGATCTGCGACAGCGGATGGCTTCCGATGGATCGTCAGATCGGCAGCTCGGGCCAGACCGTCGCCCCCAAGCTCTACGTGGCACTCGGCATCTCGGGCGCCATCCAGCATCTCGTCGGCATGAAGGGCGCGCGCACGATCGTGGCGATCAACAAGGACGCCGACGCGCCGATCTTCGAGGTCGCCGACTACGGGATCGTGGGAGACCTGTTCGAAGTCGTTCCTGCGCTGGTGACTGAGCTCGAGAAGTCGTAGGGCGGGTCTTGTTCTTCAGACCCGCCGGATGCGGTCGACGCGAGACGCCGGGTCTACACATCAAGACCCGGCTACACTGTCGTAGACTGCGTACCGAATGGCCGAGACTCTCGAAGTCGATGTGTTGATCGTTGGCGGCGGCCCCGCCGGGCTGTCGGCTGCGCTTCGTCTCGCGCAGTTGCAGAAGGCGAGCGGCGGTGAGCCGTTGTCGATCGCCGTACTCGAGAAGGCGCGCGATGCAGGTGCCCACTCCCTGTCCGGCGCAGTGCTCGATCCGTCAGCTCTTCGTGAACTGATTCCAGATTGCGAAGCGAAGGGCGTTCCCTTCGCAGTTCCGGTCCACCGCGATCACGTCTATTTCCTCTCACAACAGTCGAAGTTCCCGTTTCCAATCATCCCGCCCCCGCTGCAGAACCACGGTCACTTCATTGTCTCCTTGAACGAACTGGTCAAGTGGATGGCCGCGCAGGTCGAGAAGGAGGGCATCGATCTGTTTACCGGGTTTTCCGGACGCGACGTGCTGTTCGACGGGTCGCGGGTGATCGGGGTGAGAACCGGCGATCGCGGCGTTGCGAAGGACGGGTCGAAGAAAAGCGGATTCGAGCCTGGCGTCGAGATCCTCGCGAAGGTGACGATCTTCTGCGACGGCGTGCGCGGGAACCTGACCAAGGAGCTCGTGCCGCGGCTCGATCTCGCGAAAAACAGGGAGCCGGAGCAGTACGCCGTCGGCCTCAAGGAGCTGTGGGAGGTTCCGGAAGGCCGGATCGAGCCTGGCACCGTGATGCACACGCTCGGCTATCCGCTCCTGCAGGATCAATTCGGTGGCGGCTTCATCTACGCGATGCCGCATCGCCGTGTCGCATTGGGGTTCGTTATCGGGCTCGACTATCATGATCCGCTCTTCGATCCCCACATGGCCTTCAACCGCTTCAAGCAGCATCCGTTCATCACGAGCCTGTTGAAGGACGGTTCGCTGATTCGCTACGGCGCAAAAGCATTGCCCGAAGGCGGCTGGAACACCATCCCGCAGACGTACATGGACGGCGGCCTCATCGCAGGAGACGCCGGCGGATTTCTCAACTCGATGCGACTCAAGGGCATTCACCTCGCGATGCGCACGGGGATGCTCGCTGCCGACGCCGCGTTCGAGTCGATTCGCGAAGGGGATACGTCCGCGGCGAGCCTGAAGCGATACCAGGACAAGATCGACGCCGGGCCGGTGCGCGCCGAGCTCTATCCTGTGCGCAACGTTCACCAGGCGTTTGGCTACGGTCTCCTTGCCGGCCTCATGTTCTCGGGACTGACGCTCGCCATGCGTGGGCGCTGGTTTGAGAACCTGCACGGCAAACCCGGCCACAAGCGCATGAAGATGCTGGCGTGGTACTACGGCCTCGACGTGCCGGCCTCGCGAACCAGTAATGCGACGACGATCGACCGGAAGCTGACGTTCGACAAGGTGACGAACGTGCACTACTCGGGCACGTCACACGTCGAGGATCAGCCGTCGCATCTGCTCGTGCAGACCGAGGTGTGCAGCTCGATCTGTGGACCCGAGTACGGCCACCCGTGCGTGCGATTCTGCCCGGCGAACGTCTACGAGATCATCCGCGAAGCCGGCCATCCGCCACGCCTGCAGATCAACGCTTCCAACTGCGTGCACTGCAAGACGTGCGACATCATGGATCCTTACCAGGTGATCACGTGGGTGCCACCTGAGGGTGGAGATGGCCCTCAATACAATGGGATGTGATCAACTCCCAACTTCCCACGTCCAACTCCCAAGAAGAACTATGCGCGACTGTTGGGAGTTGGGAATTGGGATTTGGGGGTTGGCGAGCGCAGCGCTATGAGGGAGTGGCGTTCATCCTGGCAGAAGAGGGTACAAGTCGCTGCGATTGCTGGTTTCGGTTATCCCCTGATTAATGTCCTCGGCCACACCCTGCGTTGGCGTGTCGAGGGCCTGCATCACTTCGACGCCATCCTCGCCTCGGGCCGGCAGCCCGTAATGGGCTTCTGGCACGGCCGCATCCTGTCTGCCACCTATTACTTCCGCCGCCGGGGCATCGTCGTCATCACGAGCGAGAATTTCGATGGCGAGTGGATCGCCCGGATCATCGAGCGGTTCGGATACGGAACGGCGAGAGGGTCCACGAGCCGAGGCGGGCTGAAGGCGATGCATCAGCTCGTGCGCGACATGCGAGAGGGCAGGCCCGCGGGGTTCACGCTCGATGGCCCTCGCGGTCCGGCAAAGGTCGCCCAGCCTGGAGCTGTCTGGCTCGCCGCGCGCACGGGCAACCCGCTATTGCCGTTTCACCTGGAAGCCTCGTCCTACTGGAGCGCGCGAAGCTGGGACCGGACGCAGGTCCCGAAGCCGTTCAGCACTGTGGCGCTCGTTGTCGGCGAGCCAATCGAGATCGCGAGGGACACGAAGGACGAGGCGCTCGAAGTCGCGCGGATGGACCTCGAGCGGCGTCTCGCATCTCTCGAAGAGCGTGCGCGGGCCCTACTCGTAACGTAGGGCCACGACCGGGTCGACGCGAGTAGCGCGGCGCGCTGGCACATAGGACGCCATGATGGCCACGCCCGCCAGGATCACGCCGACTGTAACCATCGTCAACGGATCGCGCGCGCCGACGCCGAACAGGAGTGTCGCCATCAGGCGCGTGAGCCCGATCGCGCCGCCGACGCCGATGGCGAGTCCAATCAACGTCAAGCGAACACCGCGATCGAGGATCAATCGCAGCAGGCTTCGCTCCGTTGCTCCGAGCGCCGCGCGAATCCCCATCTCGCGCGTGCGTTGCGCGACGTTGTAGGAGATGACGCCGTAGATTCCGAGGCCAGCGAGGATGAGGGCAACCGTGGCAAACGTCCCGAGCAGCACTGAGACGAGGCGACGACCGCCCATCGATTGATCCTTGATTTGATCCACGCTGCGCACATCGCTGATCGCCTGGTCCTTGTTGACGCTGCGAATCGCCGCCGTGATCGGCGTCTGAAGTGTCAGCGGGTTCAAGCGGGCGCGGATGTTCAGGACCATGGCGTAGACGGGGGTTTGTTCGTTGGAGACATATACCCCGGCGGATTGGATGTCCTCTGGACCCCCGATCTTCTCGTCGGCGATGACGCCGACGACTTCCCAGGCGATGTCGGCACCCAGTTCGGTCTTCCCGGGGACGATCTTCTGGATCAGAAGGCGTTGTCCGATGGGATCCGCGTCGGGGAAGAAGCGTTTCACCATGCGCTCGTTCATCACAAGCACAGGTGGTGAATTACTCGTATCCGTGTCGGCGAGCAGTCGGCCCTTGACCGGCTTGATCCCCAGCGTCGAAAAGTACGAGGGGCTGATGACTTTGTAGAAGCCACCGTCCCGTCTTGCGAGATCGACGAGTGGCTTGTTTGCCGCCTGCATCGGCATGCCGTAACACGTTCCCTGCATCGGCGCTGCGCAGCTCAACGCCGTTTCCCGCACACCCGGCACCGCTTCCACTGCCGTGCGCACCTCGCGCAGGTAGCGATTCAGTTGCTCGGGATCGGGAAACTGCTCGACAGTGATCGGCAGCCGCATCGTCAGGAGGTTGGTCGAATCGAAGCCGGCATCGATGTTGAGGAGACCGACAAAGCTGCGCATCATGAGCCCGGACACGACGAGCAGCATGAACGCGAGGGCGATTTCAGCGACGATCAGCGAATCGCGAAGGCGACGTCTTCCGACGCCGCCGCTCGACCCGCGTCCTTCTTCCTTCATCGCTGCGGCGAGATCGGGCTTGGTGGCCTGCAGTGCGGGTGCCATCCCGAAAAGAATGCCGGTGACGACTGAGACGAGCGCCGTGAAGAGAAGAACACGGCCGTCGATGTTCGCGTTGATTTCGCGTGGGAGCGTGAACGGTGGCAGCATCAAGCCCATCGCCTTCATGAGCCCGTAGCCGATCGCCAGCCCGAACAACCCACCGCAGATCGAGAGGAGGACGTTCTC
>Ga0310810_10002520_pt1 | contig 19718 bp, 16 predicted proteins | sample NCmetagenome_FD_207641 | JGI IMG/M metagenome (GOLD analysis project Ga0310810, IMG submission 207641) | Soil microbial communities from experimental microcosm in Duke University, North Carolina, United States - NC | ecosystem: Engineered > Artificial ecosystem > Soil microcosm > Unclassified ...
CCGTACGCTCGACGCGTTTCGCAAGCTCGCCGGGCATGACGTCACGATCTACAACGATCACGTGCAGGACGTCGATCGCCTTGCGGCGCGGCTCGCCGATGCCGAAGCGCTGGTCCTGATCCGCGAGCGCACGCACATCCGCGCCCCGCTGCTCGAGCGGCTGCCGAAGCTGCGCCTGATCAGCCAGCGCAGCGTCTACCCGCACATCGACATCGATGCCTGCACGCGGCTCGGCATCGTCGTTTCGTCGAGCCAGCATGCGGGGACACCATCGTACGCAGCGGCCGAGCTCACGTGGGCGCTCGTGCTCGCCGCGATGCGCGCGATTGCGCAGCAGATGAATGCGCTGAAGGCCGGCCGATGGCAGATCGGCGTCGGCCACACCGTGCGCGGCAAGACGCTCGGCATCTACGGTTACGGACGCATCGGCGCGGTCGTCGCGGGCTACGGCAAGGCGTTCGGTTGCAACGTCGTCGTCTGGTCGCGCGAGGCGTCGCGCGAACGCGCGCGCGCGGACGGCTACGCCGTCGCCGACAGCAAGGAGACGTTTTTCGCGCAGGCCGACATCGTGACGCTGCACATGCGGCTGGTCGACGCGACGCGCGGCATCGTGACGCCGGCTGATCTGGCGCGAATGAAGCCGACCGCCCTTCTTGTCAACACGAGCCGCGCCGGCCTGATCGTCCCGGGCGCGCTGGTCGGAGCACTTCGCAACGGGCGGCCCGGCATGGCCGCCGTCGACGTCTACGAGACAGAGCCGCTGACCGACCCTGCCGATCCGCTGCTCACGCTCGACAACGTCGTTTGCACGCCGCACATCGGCTACGTCACGCGCGACGAATACGAGGTGCAGTTCGCCGAAATCTTCGAGCAGATCGTCGCTTACGCGAACGGTGCGCCCATCAACGTCGTCAATCCCGCCGTCCTCGGCCATACGCGGCATCCCTGACGGTCGATCCGTGCCGCATCTCGAGCTCGCCGCGCTCACGAAGCGTTACGGCGACGTCGCCTCCGTCGACGCCATCGACCTTGCGGTCGAGCACGGTGAATTCATCTGTCTGCTGGGTCCGTCGGGTTGCGGCAAGACGACGACGCTGCGGATGCTGGCCGGCTTCCTCGCGCCCGACGAAGGCGAGATCCGCGTCGGCGGCAGAACGCTGTCGTCGCCGACGTCGGTCGTGCCGCCCGAGCGGCGGAACATGGGTATGATTTTCCAGAGCTACGCCATATGGCCGCACATGACGGTGCGCGAGAACGTCGGCTACGGCCTGCGGATGCAGTCGCTGCCGGCAGCCGAATGCCGGCGCCGCACCGACGCGCTGCTCGACGCGACGCGGCTGCGGGAGCACGCGGATCGCTATCCCGGCGAGCTTTCCGGCGGCCAGCAGCAGCGCGTTGCGCTCGCGCGCGCGCTCGCGCCCAATCCCGGCATCCTGCTGCTGGACGAGCCGTTGTCGAATCTCGACGCGAACCTCCGCGGCGAGATGCGCTTCGAGATCCGCCGCCTCCACGACGAATATCGCAACACGTCGATCTACGTCACCCACGACCAGGTCGAGGCGATGACGATGGCCGACCGGATCGTCGTCATGAACCGCGGGCGCATCGAGCAGATCGGCACGCCGGAGGACGTCTTCGACCGTCCGCATTCACGGTTCGTCGCGCGTTTCATCGGCGGCAGCAACATTCTCGAAGGCACGCACGCCGACGGCACGCGCGTGCTCGTCGCCGGGCACGCGATCGACGTCGCGCACGGCGAGTTCGCAGGTCCCGGCAAGCCGATGGCCGTCTGCGTGAAGAACCACGACCTCGACATGATGGCCGATGGTGCGCTCGACGGCGCGAACGTGCTGCCCGGCGTCGTGCGCAGCCAGGCTTATCTCGGCAGCCACCGCGACTACCTTGTCGACGTCGGCCAGCCGCTGTTGATTGCCGCACCGGCATCCCTCAACATACCCGCGGGATCGAACGTCGGCGTCCGGTTTCGTCCCGACCGGTGCCGCGGCATCATCCGATAACGGGCCCTTGACGCGGCCCTGCGAGCGACAGGAGGAAACATGCGATTCACCCAGCTTGCGGCGCTCGTCGCCGGGCTTTGCGCGTCCATCGTCGCCATCGCGGCGGCCGGGCAGGAAACGACGCCGGCCATGCTGGCCGCGGCCGAGAAGGAGGGCAAGGTCGTCTGGTACACGGCGGTCGACGTCAAGGTTGCCGAGGCCGTCGCAAAGGTATTCCGCGAGCAGTATCCGCGGATCGCACTCGAGGTCGAGCGCTCGGGCTCGGAACGCGTCTTCCAGCGGATCACTCAGGAATTCCAGTCGAACATCCACAACGTCGACGTCGTCAATTCGTCCGACGCTTCGCACTTCCTGCTCTGGAAGCAGCAGAACCTGCTCGCGAAGCACACGCCCCCCGACGTGCAACGGTTCGCGGCTCAATACAAGGATCCCGACGGCTACTACGCGGTCTGGCGCGCGTCGCTGTCGGTGATGGGCTGCAACACGAACCTCGTGAAGCCCGCCGATGCGCCGAAGGGCTACGCGGACCTGCTCGATGCGAAGTGGAAGGGCAAGCTCGTCAAGTCGCATCCGGGCTACAGCGGAACGAGCCTCACGGGCACCTACGCGCTCGAGAAGGCGCTCGGCTGGGATTACTTCGAGAAGCTCGCGAAGCAGAACGTGCAGCAGCTCCAGTCGACGACCGCACCGCCGAAGAGCATCGCGAGCGGCGAGCGCGCCGTGATGGTCGACGGCAACGAATACAACATGTTCATCGAGATCCAGGCGAAGAGCCCGGTCGCGATCATCTACGCGAAGGAAGGCACGCCGTTCGTCACGTCGCCGACGGCGATCTTCGCGAGCGCGCCGCATCCGAACGCGGCGCGGGTGCTGCAGAACTTCCTCTACACCGCGAAAGTCCAGCAGCTTCTCGTCGACGACGGCGGCCTGCGCTCGGTGCATCCCGACGTGAAGGAGCCCGCGAACCGCACGCCGCTCAAGGACATCAAGCTGCTGGCGGACGATCCCGCCGCCATGCTGCCGCACATCGCCGAGATCAAGCAGCGTTATACGGCGATCTTCGGCAACTGATGCGGTTTCGCGCCATGCGCGAACCGTCGCGCTGATGGGTTCCTCTGCGCATCCGCTGGCAGGCGGCGTGCGACGTGCATCGCAGTTGCGCGTCGCCGCGCGGACGTTCGATGCGAGCGCGCCGCTTTCGACGGCCATCGCGCTTCTGCTGGCGGCGCTCGTGCTGATGCCCCTCTTCTGGCTCGCCGTGACGAGCGTGCAGGACGACGCGAAGCGGCTCACGCTCGCGCATTACCGGCAGCTCATGACGGATGCCGCGTTCGTGAAGCCGCTCTGGACGACGTTGTGGACGTCGGCCGCCGTCGGCGTCGCGTGCGTCGCTTTCGCGGCGCCGATGGCGTGGCTCGTCTCGCGCACGGACCTGCCGGCCAAGCGCTGGTGGCGCACGCTGATCCTCGCGTCGTTCGTCACGCCGCCGTTTCTCGGCGCGTTCGCATGGGTGCTGCTCGGCGGTCCCAACGCGGGACTCGTCAACCAGGCGTACTACGCGCTGCGTGGCGTGAAGCCGTTCGACGTAGCGCCACTCGTCGACATCTTCTCGGCGTGGGGGATGGTGTTCGTGATGGCGCTCTACACGTTTCCCTACGTCTTCACGTTCGCCGCGAACGCGCTCGACGCGATTCCGACCGAGCTCGAGGAGGCGTCCGCCATCCTCGGCGCGCCACCGTGGCGTACCGCGACGCGCATCACGTTGCCACTCGTGCTGCCCGCGCTGCTCGGTGGCTTCCTCGTCGCATTCCTCCAGGCGATGACGCTGTTCGGCACGCCGGCGATCCTCGCGTTGCCGGCTGGCGTCGATACGATGACGACGAAGATCTGGAGCCTGTTCCAGTTCCCGCCGCGCCTCGGGCTCGCCGCCGCCGCTTCGCTGCCGCTTCTCGCGATCACCGTCGTGCTGCTGCGCGCGCAGGCGGCGATCATGGGCCGCCGGGGCTACTCGGTGCTCGGAGGAAAACGCGGCAGCTCGGGACAGCCGGTGCGCCTGCGCGCAATGACGCTGCCTGCGCTCGCGCTCTTCGTCGTCGTGCTCGGCTGCTCGATCCTGCTGCCGTATGCGGTGCTCGGCCGCACCGCCTTCGTGCGCAACTGGTCGGCGCCGCTCGACGGCAACCTGTCGCTGATGCACTGGCGCTTCGTGTTCCTCGAATTCAGCCAGACGCGGCTTGCACTGCTCAATACGTTCGTGCTCGGCGTGACCGCGGCGACCGCGGGCACTGCGCTCGTAACCCTCGTCGGTTACCTGAGCCTGCGCAAGCTCGTCGTCGGCCATCGCTACCTCGCGTTCCTCGCGACGGCACCGGTCGCGATTCCCGGCATCGTCCTCGCGGTGGGCCTGTTCCTGAGCTACACGCATCCGCCGCTCCTGCTGTACGGAACGCTGACGATCATCTTTCTCGCGTACGTGACGAAGGAGCTGCCCGTCGGCTACCAGCAGATCACGAGCGCGATGCGCGCTGTCCATCCCGAGCTCGAGGATGCGAGCCGCATCCTCGGCGCGACGCGTCTGCGGGCGCTCGTCGACATCACCTCGCCGCTGATCCGCAACGGCGTCGTCGCGACGTGGATCTTCATCTTCATCGGCTCGATCCGCGAGCTGTCGGCGACGATCCTGCTCTTCACCGCGCGCACGAAGACGGTGTCGGTCACGATGTTCGATCTGCGCGAGAGCAACGACTGGGGCCCGATCGCCGTGCTGTCGCTGACGATGCTCGCGATCACGTTCGCGCTGGTCGCGGTCGTTCACCGCTTCACCGATGCGAGGCTGCGATGAGCGATACCCTGCCACGCCTCGGCCTGATGCTGGGCGATCCGACAGGGATCGGGCCCGAGCAGTGCGCACGGATCCTGGCCGACGGAAGAATGCATTCGACGGCGCGACTGCTCGTCGTCGGTGATTCGCGCGTGCTCGCGCAGGGCATGCGGGACGCGGGTGTCGATTTTCCCGTGCAACGCGTCGAGACAGCCGCTGACGCTGTCTTCGGCACGCAGGCCGTGCCGCTGCTCGATGTTGCGAACTTCGATCCGGCGAGCGTGCCCCGCGGCCGCGTATCGCCGGACTCGGGGCGCGTCTGCGGCGAAACGCTCGCGACGATGATCGCGCTCGCGGATGCGGGCGAGCTCGACGGCATCGTCTTCGCGCCGCTCAACAAGGCGGCACTGCATGCGGGCGGCTGGCGCTTCAGCGACGAGCACCAGATGTTCGCGCATCTCGCTCGCCATCAAGGGTACTTCGGCGAAATGAACGTGCTCGACGACCTGTGGATGTCGCGTGCGACATCGCACGTGTCGCTGCGGACCGCCCTCGATCAACTCACCGCCGCACGGATCGACGAGGCACTGACGCTTGCGGATGCGACGATGCGCGGCGCCGGCATCGCCGAGCCGCGGATCGCCGTCGCCGCATTGAATCCGCACGCCGGCGAAGGCGGTCTGTTCGGGCGCGAGGAAATCGACGTCATCGCACCCGCGGTCGCCGCCGCGGCGGCGCGCGGCATCGCGTGCACGGGCCCCTACCCGGCCGATACTGTCTACCTGAAGGCCTTCGCCGGCCAATTCGACGGCGTGCTGTCGATGTACCACGACCAGGGCCAGATCGCGACGAAGCTCAAGGGCTTCAACCGGGGCGTCACCGTCACCGCGGGCCTTTCGACCGTGTTCACGACGCCGGCGCACGGCACCGCGTTCGACATTGTCGGCAAGGGCGTCGCGAGCACCGGCGCGCTCGAGCAGGCCATCCGCCTGTGCGCGCGCCTGGCGCGAGAATCCGTTCAGGTTTCGTAACGCGTAGCCTCCGCCGACTCTGCAACGCTCCGTTCAATCCACCCTCGATCACGACCATGCCCGATTCGACCCCCACGTTCCCGCCCGCTGCCCCGATTACCGATTACGTCGCGGGCTTCATCACCGGGATCGACGCCAACGCGATCCCTGCCGACGTCATGCACATCGGCAAGCGCTCGGTGCTCGACGGCATCGGGCTCGCGCTCGCCGGGAGCGCGTCGAAGACGTCGCGGATCGTTCGCCACTACCTCGTGTCGCTCGGCGTCGAGTCGGCGCAGGGCGGCACGATCGTCGGCAGCGAACGCCGCGTCCCAGCGCGCTTCGCCGCGTTCGCGAACGGCGTCTCGATCCACGCCGACGACTACGACGACACGCAGCTCGCCGTGCTGAAGGATCGCGTCTACGGACTGCTGACCCACCCGACGGCGCCCGCGTTGCCGCCGGCGCTCGCGCTCGCCGAGCGCGATCGCAGGAGCGGCCGCGACCTGATGACCGCGTATCACGCCGGCGTCGAAGTCGAGTGCAAGGTCGCCGAAGCGATCCTGCCGCGCCACTATCAGCACGGCTTCCACACGACCGGCACGGTCGGCGCGATCGGCGCCGCGGCGGCCGCCGCGAAGCTCCTCGGGCTCGATCGCGACACGACGCGTCGCGCGCTGTCGCTCGGCGCAACGCAGGCGGGCGCGTTGCGCGAGAACTTCGGCACGATGACGAAACCGTTCCACGCCGGACGTGCGGCCGAGGCCGGCGTCGTTGCCGCGGAACTCGCCGCGCTCGGCTTCACCGCCTCGCCGAACGGCCTCGAGGCCGACCGCGGCTTCTTTCGCGCGGCCGGCGGCGGCTACACCGTCGAAATGATCGACGGCAAGCTCGGAAATCCGTGGACGTTCGCGTCGCCGGGCGTCTCGATCAAGCCGCATCCGAGCGGCTCGCTCACGCATCCGGGCATGGCGGTCATGCTCGACCTCGTTCGCCGGCACGACCTGCGGCCGGAACATATCCGGCGCGTTTCGGTCGGAACCAATCACAACATGCCGAATGCGCTGATTCATCATCGGCCGCGCACCGAGCTGCAGGCGAAGTTCAGCATGGAGTTCTGCATGGCGATCCTGCTGATCGAGCGCAAGGCCGGCCTCGGCGAGTTCACCGACGAGGTCGTCAACCGTTCCGACGTGCAGGCAATGATCGCGAAGGTCGATTTCGGCACGCATCCGGAAGCGGAAGCGGCGGGCTTCGACAAGATGACGACGATCGTCGAAGTCGAAACCGACGACGGGCGCGTCGTCAAAGGCGTTGCCGATTTCGGCAAGGGCAGCCCGGCCAATCCGATGAGCGATGCGGAGCTTTCCGACAAGTTCCGCCAATGCGCCGCGTGGGGCGGCTTCGACCGCGAGCGGACCGAGCGCGTGCTCGACCTCGCATGGCGCATCGAGACGCTGAACGACGTCGGTGAGCTCACGAAACTGTTGCGTTTCGAGGCGGCGTCGCATTGACGTCGCGCGCCACAGCGCCGCGTCCTGATCGCGGCATCCCGCGATGACGTGGTCGGCGCGCCAGTACGTCGCCTTCGAGGACGAGCGCACGCGGCCCGTGCGCGACCTGCTTGCCGCCATCCCGACGCGCAACGTCCGCGTCGCCGTCGACATCGGCTGCGGTCCCGGCAACTCGACGGAGGCGCTGCGGACGCGCTTTCCGAACGCAGCGGTCGCCGGCCTCGACAGCTCCGCCGACATGCTGGCGGCGGCGCGAAAGCGCCTGCCCGACGTTCGCTTCGATCAGATCGACATCGCGACGTGGAGCGACCCGGGACCGTTCGACGTGATCCTCGCGAACGCGGTGCTGCAATGGCTTCCCGATCACGCACGCGTTCTGCCTGCACTGGTCGCCAGGCTCGCGGCGGAAGGCAGCCTCGCCGTGCAGATGCCGGACAACCTCGACGAGCCCGCGCACGTACTGATGCGCGAGGTTGCGGCCAACGGGCCGTGGTCGAGCAAGCTCGCAGGCGTCGCGGGCAAGCGTGCCGCGCGTCGCGGCACGAGGTGGTATTACGAGCTCTTGCGGCCGCACTGCAGCAGCGTCGACGTCTGGGTCACGACGTACCATCATCGCCTGGCAGGCGGGGCGCACGGCGTCGTCGAATGGTTCAAGGGCAGCGGCCTGCGGCCGTTCCTCGATCCGCTCGACGACGGCGAGCGCGGTGCGTATCTCGAGCGTTACACGCGTGCTGTCGGGCAGGCGTATGCGCCGCTTTCCGACGGCGCGGTGCTGTTGCCGTTTCCGCGCCTTTTCATCGTCGCGACGCGATGAGCGCATGAGCGGCGCAGGGCCGCCCCAAGCCGCGAATCCCGCCCCCTCAGGGGGCAGCGCAGCGGCGAAGCCGCAAGCGTGGGGGGATCGCACTCGCGGCGTAGGGCCGCCCCAAGCCGCGAATCCCGCCCCCTCGGGGGGCAGCGCAGCGGCGAAGCCGCAAGCGTGGGGGGATCACACTCGCGGCGCAGGGCCGCCCCAAGCCGCGAATCCCGTCCCCTCGGGGGACAGCGCAGCGGCGAAGCCGCAAGCGTGGGGGGATCACACTCGCGGCGCAGGGCCGCAAGCGTTGAGCGTTCGCGAGGCGTTCCGGGAGGTCTTTCCCGGCGTGATGGTCGCGATGTTCCTGGCCGCCGCGGACCAGACGATCCTCGCGACCGCGCTGCCGACGATCGCGAGCCATCTCGGCGGCTTCGAATATCTGTCGTGGGTCGTCGTCGCGTATCTGGTCGCGGCGACGATCGCCGCGCCGCTTTACGGCCATCTCGGCGATCGCTTCGGGCGCCGTCGCATGCTGATGGTCGCACTCGCAATCTTCACGATCGCCTCGATCGGCTGTGCGGCGGCGCCGACGCTGCTCACGCTCGTCGTCGCGCGCGCCGTACAGGGCGCCGGCGGCGGCGGCTTGATGACGCTCGCACAGGCGTTGATCGGCGAGCACGTGCCGCCGCGCGAGCGCGGGCGTTTCCAGGGCTATTTCGCCGGCGTCTTCGCGCTCGCCTCGACGTCCGGGCCGATCCTCGGCGCCTATCTCACCGAGCACGTGAGCTGGCGGTCGGTGTTCGCGATCAACCTGCCGCTCGGCGTGCTCGCCGGCGTGCTCGCGCAGCGCATTCCCGACATCGTCGCGCCACACGATGAAGGTTATCGTCCCGATGTCGTGGGTGCGCTGCTGTTCTGTGCGGCCACGCTCGGATTCCTGTTCGCGTTGTCGTCGGCGGGACATGCGCTTGCGTTCGATTCGTGGGGACTCTACGCGCTGATTGCCGCCGTGGTGATCGCCTTCGCGGGCCTCTACCGATGGGAGCAGCGCGCCGCGCAGCCGGTGATTCCGGTCGCGCTGCTGCGAAGGCCCGAGATCCTGCGCGCCGACGTCGTCGTCGCGTGCTTCGCGGCGACGCTCTTTGCGACGGTGCTCTATCTTCCGCTGTACCTGCAGGCGGGGCGCGGTCTCGCCATCGGCGTATCGGGAACGCTGCTTCTGCCGATCACGCTGTCGATGGTGACGGGCGCGACGGTGACGGGCCGGCTCGTCACGCGAACGGGCAAGGTCACGATCTTTCCGATCGTCGGGCTCGCGCTCGCCACGTGCGCGCTCGTCGCGCTGGCCGCGATCGTCACGTTCGCGCCGACATCGGCGCTCCTTTGCATGACGGCACTCACCGGCTTCGGGCTCGGCATGGTGATGCCGGCGCTGCAGGTCGCCGTGCAGGCGGCGGCCGGTCGCCACGCGCTCGGCTCGGCGATCGGCTCGATGTCGCTGTCGCGCTCGATCGGCGGCGCAATCGGCGTCGCGATTATCGGCGCGATCGTGTTCGTCTCGGTCGGCCGGCGCGACGGCGGCGCCGCCACGCTGCTCGCGCGGCTTGTCGAACAGGGACCCGAAGTGCTCGGTCAGCTCGCGGCCGCCGACCGCAGCGCGTTGGCACGCGAGCTCGATCGCACGTTCCGCTCCGTTTTCCTGAGCATCGCCGTCATGGCGGGGCTCGGCGCGTTCGTCGCGACGACCGTGCCGAAGCCACGGCTGTAGCTTCGGGCACGAGCGTCGCGTTTCGACTCACGCGCGAGCACATTGCGCCCAGTGCGAGACACGCGCAGCGTATGCCGGCGTTTTTAAGCAGCCGTCCAACAGACCCGTTTGCAATCGACATGACCAAACTCCCTCGAAAGTGGCAGGGTCGCCGAAACGCCGAGCCTGTCCTTGTCAGCCTGTTATGTTGGGCGCAAGCCCGGCGCTTCAGCCGTGGCGACGCAAAAAATGTACCGAATGGAACATTTAACGGCGCAGCAATGGATAGGCAACGAGACCGACCACTGCAGCGCCCGCGACGACCAGCGGCTCGGGCAGCTTCCTGACCTTCCACAACAGCAGCAAGGCGATCGTCGCGATCGCGGCCGTCGGCCAATCAACGATCGTGCGTTTCGCGAGAACGATCGCAGCGCCCGAGATCGCGCCGATCGCCGCCGCCGTGACGCCGTCGACGAACGCGACGAGCGCCGGCCGCCTGCCGTACTTCTTGAAGTAGGGCGCCGGAACGATCGTGAACAGATAGCACGGCAGGAACGTGCCGAGCGCGGCGACGCACGCGCCGGGAAGGCCCGCGACGAGATAACCGATGAACCCCACCGTGATCACGACGGGTCCGGGCGTGATCATCGCGACGGCCACCGCATCGACGAACTGGCGCTCGGTCAGCCAGCGATGCTCGGTGACGACGCCGCCGTAGAGAAACGGCACGATCGCGAGGCCCGATCCGAACACGAACGCGCCGGCCTTCGCGAAGAACGCGCCGATTTGCGCGAGGAGCGGCCAGTCGACGCCCGACAGGACGCCCGCCGCGACCGGCGCCTGCATCGCAACGGCGGCGCCGATTCCGCGCGAGCGCATCCAGCGCGGCGGCGTCCGCCACAGCCACGCGACCAATCCTGCCGCGACGAAGAGCGCGACCCACTCGTTTTCCGTCACCACGGTGGTCAATGCGGCGACGACATAGATCGTCCACAGCAAACGATCCCTGCCGATGCTGCGCGTCGTGAGCTTCCACGCGCCGATCGCGATGATGCCGATCACGGCCGCGCCGACGCCGTAGAACACCGCCTGCATCCATCCGAGCCCGCCGTAGGCGACGTAGGCGATGCCGAGCGCGACGACCATCACGAACGACGGGACGACGAACGCAAAGCCGACCAGTGTCGCGCCGACGATCCGGTAGTGCACGTAGCCCATGTACATCGCAAGCTGCGCGGCGAGAGGACCCGGCATGAGCTGCGCGAGCGCGAGACCTTCCTTGTAGTCGGCGTCTGCAATCCAGCCGCGCGCATCGACCAGGTCGCGCCGCATGTAGCCGGTGAGCGCGACCGGACCGCCGAAGCCGAGCGCGCCGAGACGCAGCATGTAGCGGACGAGCTGCCACAGCGTATAGCGCGGCGGCGCCTGTGGCTCGTCGGACGAAGGAGAAGTCGAATCGGCGGTGTCCATAAGCGAGCCCATGGGAAAGGCTGCAGGTTTGGACGGGACACCGTCTTCGGTCGCGGGACCGCCGGGGATCTGCGCTACCCCGGTCGTCCAACGATACGCCGATCGAGCGCCGTCACGCAAGCGACGCCGCGCGACGGCGTGTGGTGCGCCGCTAGAATGTCGCCATGGATCCGCCGGTTCCCGCCGGGCTTCAGGCCGCGTTCGATCGCGAGCGCAAGGGCGCCCGGACGCAGGAAGCGCCCGACGCAGCGGCGGCGCGCGCGCAGACCGTGCGCATGTACGGCCGCATCGCCGAGCTGCAGACCGCGACGGCGTCGCAGCATCGTGTCACGTTCGCGTGCGCGCGCGGTTGCAGCTATTGCTGCCACCTGCGCGTCGAGATCCGCCCGCACGACGCGTTCGTGCTCGCCCATCACGTCGCGACGAAGCTTCGCGCCGACGAGCGCGCGCGCGTCGTCGCGCGCATCGACGAGAACCGGCGGCGCATCGCCGCGTTGACGCCGGCCGCGCACGTGCGGGCGGGCATCGCCTGCGCGTTGCTCGAAGACGGCGTGTGTCTCGCCTACGATGCGCGTCCCGCGACGTGCCGCAAGTATCACTCGCTGTCGGTGACCGTTTGCCGCAAGGCGTTCGGCGACACGTCGGCGCCGCTCGAAGGCGACATCGAGCACGAGGCGGTGCGCCTCGCCGGCAACGCGATCGCGCTCGGCTATGCGAAGGGGCTCGAAGATGCCGGCTACGACGCGTCGCTCTACGAGCTGCACGATGCGCTGCATCGCGCGCTCACCGATCCAAAGGCCGAAAGACGCTATCGCCGGGGCAAGCACGCGTTCGTGGGTTAGCGCAATTGGCCGACCAGAGCCTGTGATACGTTCAAAGGTTGGCGATGAACGCGACCATGCGCTTGCGCTGACCGGCATCCGGCAGCGGCCCGCGCATCGCACCCAGGTTGTCGCGCATGTGCGCGGCGCTGGTCGTGCCGGGAATCACCGCCGTGACGCGCGTATCGGCAAGCAGGTATTTGAGAAAGAACTCCGCCCAGCTACCCGCGAATGGCCGCGCCCAGTCCGGGATCTCCTTCCCGCGCACGGCGCGAAAGAGCCGGCCGCGGCCGAACGGCAGCGCGGTCAGCACGCCGGCGCCGACGTCGGCCGCGAGCGGCAGGATCTTCGCCTCGACCGTCCGCTCGTCGAGCGAATAGTCGATCTGCACGAAGTCGGGCTTCTCGCGCGCGAGCACGGCTTCGACCGCGTCGAAGTGGTTGTGATACGTCGACGTGATGCCGACGTAGCGGCAGACGCCCTGCGTTTTCCAGCCGCGAAACTTCGCGAGCGATTGCCGCGTGTCGTGCACGTTGTGAAGCTGCAAAAGATCGAGCTTCGGCGTGCGAAGCCGCGCGAGCGAGCGCTTGAGCTCGTCCTCGTCCGGCTCCTCGAGCTTGGTGGCGACGAAGATCCGCTCGCGCAGGTTATCGGCGGCCATGACCTTGCCGAGCACGATCTCGGCATCGCCGTACGTCGATGCGGTGTCGATCAGCCGGCCGCCGCCGTCGAGCAACGCGTGGACGACCTCCGTAGCGGTCTTTCGCGTTGCGTCGCCGTCGCGATCGAACACACCGGCAGTGCCGAGGCCGACGGTGGGCAAAGGTTCGCCACTTCTGGGTATCGCGCGCATCAACGGCGACGCGCCGTCCTTTTGCGCGAACGCATGCGGCGCGAGCACGCAAGCGCCGACGAACGCCGCGAACTGCCGACGGGTGAGCGCAATCATCGTCAATCTCCCTGAGCGACGGCGACCTCGCGCGCGGCGCGACGCGCTTGGGTGCGGCCGAGCGCGATCGACAGCACGAGCCAGCCGGCGACGACCGGCAAACACCACAGCGCAATGCCAGCGAGCTTGAGACCGAGTGCCTGCAGGGTGTCGAACACCCAGCCGTAAAGCGCGTCCGAGCCGCGATAGATGACGACGTCGATCAGGTTCTTCGCCTTGTATTTCTCCCCGCGCCCGACGACGGTGAAGAATACCTGTCGTGCGGGATTGGCGATCGCGAAGTTCATCCAGCGCTGCACCACCTGGAACACCAGCACGACCGCGAGCGTCGGCACGATTGCGAGAACGGAAAAGCCGACGACGTACACGGTGGGCAGCGCGGCCGCCGCAATGCCGACGCCGAAGCGCTCGAGCACACGGCCCGTCGCGAACACCTGCGTCGCGAGCGTCAGCAACCCGACCGCGAGATCGATGCTCGCGAAGATCCGCGTCTGCGCGCCGGCGCCGTGGACGCTCGCCGCGACGACGTTCGCCTGCTCCAGGTAGAGCATCGTCGCGCCGAACGACAACAGGCTCACCCAGACGCCGACGCCGAGCAGGTACGGCGAGCGCACGAGTTCGGGCAACGCTGCGAACGCTCCGCCGCCGACGCGACGCTCGCGGGCGCGCGACCCGGGATGGGCCGCCGCCGCGCGCTCGAGGCGATGCGAGCAGAGCACCGCGAGCTCGAGGAACGCGATCGCGGCGATCAGCAGGTTCGCCGGCCCGAGCGGCACGGACAGCCCGATCGTGATCACCGGCCCGAGCAGCGCGCCGAGCGTGCCGCCCGCGCCGATGAAGCCGAACAGCCGCTTGCCCTGCTCGCTCGTGAAGAGATCGGCCATGAACGACCAGAACACGGCGACCGCGAAGAGGTTGAAGACGCTCACCCAGACGAAGAACACGCGCGCGACGAGCGTCGTTTCGATGCGAAGCGTCAAGAGCAGCCAGAACAGCGCGAGATTGAGCGCGAAGAAGTGATAGACGATCGGAATGAAGCGCGTCCGCGGCAGCCGCGCGACGAGCGCGCCGTAGATCGGCTGCGCGACGAGCAGCGCGACGAACGTCGCGGTGAAGAGCCATGGCAGCGTCTTCACGCCGCCGGCGATCCCCATCTGATCGCGCAACGGACGCAGGACGTAATAGCCGGCGAGCAGCGTGAAGAAGTACGCGAACGACCACAGCGCCGCGGCGCGCTCCGCCGGCGTCGCCGGCAGGAAGCGGTCGATGCCGGGCAATTTCACGGCGAAAGCGAGAGCGTCCGCCTGAGCTCGGCCGCGGTGACGTTCTGACCGTATCCCGGCCCGCCCTGCTGGAAGCGCGACGCGTCGGCGAGCTTGCCGACGACGACCGGCTCGAAGCCGGCATCGCGCACGAGCTCGGACGCGATCTGCACGGCCTTCGGATCGTCGCCGGCGATCGGTACCGCGAGCCTCGGGTCCGCGCGGTTCGCTTCGCGCGCGAAGATCATGTACGACATCGTATTGAACGCGCGCACGACGTGCGTGCCCGCGAGATATTTCTGAGACGTGACGCCGATGCCGTTGCGGTCGACCTCGTTGCGCAACTCGGCGCCGTCGCGCGACGCGACCGCGTTGCAAGCGTCGAGCACGATCTTGCCCTTCAACGCCGCGCGGTTCTCCTCGCCGATCGAAGGCAACGCGCGGTACGGCACCGCGATCAGGAGCGCGTCGCCGAACGCGATCGCTTGCGCCACGCTTCCCGCCTTCGCGAGCGGTCCGAGCTTCGCGACAAGGTCCTTGAGCTCGTCGGGATGCCGCGACGAGAAGAGCACCGGGTGGCCGGCCTTCACCCACAGGCTGCCGATCGTGCTGCCGATGTGTCCCGAGCCGATGATGCCGATCGGCATCTTCGCGGCACCCTGGGCGACTGCGCGACCTGTCAGGAGCCCGGCGCCTGCGAGCGAGATGCCGCCGGCAACGAGCAGCCGGCGGCGCTTTTCATCGAACGGGATTGCGTGCATGCAGACCTCCAAACTTTTGAAAGCGGCGCTGCCGCGGACGGCGCCTGCGAAAGCGAGCTAACACGGCCGTTTCGACTGTTATTTCAGCGGCCGGTTTCGCGCGCATCGTAACAGCGCCGGATGTCGATCCGGCGCGCGTCCGATCGACCATTCGTGCGGGTCCCGGCGCCAATACCCGAACCGCCGTAACATCTGCTTACCATTCGAAAGGAGAAAGCCATGCAGAAGATCACCCCGTTCCTCTGGTACGCGAAGGAAGCCGAGGAGGCCGCGCTGTTCTATACGTCGATATTCCCCGACTCGCGCATCACACGCATTTCCACGCTGCCCAGCGAATCGCCGAGCGGGCCACCGGAGTCCGTCAAGGTCGTGGAGTTCGCCCTCTTCGGCCAATCCTTCGCGGCGATGAGCGCCGGACGGATGGAGCCGTTCAACCACGCGATATCCCTCGTCGTCGATTGCGACGACCAACCCGAGGTGGACCGTTACTGGAACGCGCTGCTGCAAGGCGGCACGCCCGAGGCATGCGGCTGGCTCAGGGATCGCTACGGCGTGTCCTGGCAGATCGTGCCGAGGGCGCTGTTCACGATGATGGCCGACCCCGATCGCGCGAAGGCGAAGCGCGCAACCGACGCGATGCTGAAGATGGTGAAGCTCGACCTGCCGACGCTGCAGGCGGCCTTCGACGGCAAGTAGCCCGGTGGAAACGCTCGATGACATCGTCTGGCGCACGCTCGCGGGTCCGCATGCACGGTTCGCGACGGGAACCGCCGAGGCGCGCCGCTATGCGACGGGCTTCTCGCGGATCGTCGGCTTCGCGAACCGCGCGGAGCCCGACTTCGCGGCGCTCGCGCCGTTCTGCGAGGACGGCGAGCAGTTCTACTGCGACGGCTGGTCGAAACCATCGCCGCGCGGCTGGCGCATCGAGGTCGAGGACGTCATGCTCAAGATGATCTGGGATGCGCCGATGCCCGCCGACGAGGCGCCCGACGCGATTGTGCTCGGCGCCGATCACGTCGAGCAGGCGCTCGACCTCGTCGCGCGCACGCATCCCGGGCCCTTCGGCCCGCGCACGCTCGAACTCGGCGACTACTTCGGCTGCTTCGACGACGGACGCCTCGTGGCGATGGCCGGCGAGCGGCTGTCGGCGCCGCCGCTGCGCGAGATCTCCGGCGTTTGCACGGATCCCCGCTACCAGGGACGCGGCTACGCACGGCGCCTGATGACGAAGCTGATTCGCCGCGAGATACTACGCGCCGAGACGCCGTGCCTGCACGTGATGCGCGCGAACGAGACCGCGTCGCGGCTCTATCGGCGCATGGGCTTTCGCTTGCACCGGGAATCCGTGGTCCGCGTCATCACGAAGGAGGCAACGTGACGGCATCGAAATCAGACACCCTGTTCGCGGGCTCGATCCCGCAGCTTTACGAGCGCTACCTGGTGCCGCTGATCTTCGAGCCCTACGCCGTCGATCTCGCGGTGCGCGTCGCGTCGCAGTCACCTTCGCGCGTGCTCGAGGTCGCGGCCGGCACCGGCGTGGTGACGCGCCGGCTCGCTGCAACGCTTCCGCGGAGCGCGACGATCGTCGCGACCGACTTGAATCGCGCGATGCTCGATCAGGCAGCAGCCGTCGGCACCGCGCGCTCCGTCGAATGGAAGCAGGCCGACGCAACGAGCCTTCCGTTCGCCGACGCGTCGTTCGACGCCGTCGTCTGCCAGTTCGGCGCGATGTTCTTTCCCGACAAGCCGAAGGCCTTCGCCGAGGCGAAGCGGGTGCTGCGCGACGGCGGCAGTCTGATCTTCAACGTATGGGATCGCATCGAGGACAACGAATTCGCCGACGACATCACGCGCACGCTGGCGACGCTGTTCCCGAGCGACCCGCCGCGCTTTCTCGCGCGCACGCCGCACGGCTACCACGACCCGAGCGCGATCGCGCGCGACGTCGCCGCCGGCGGTTTCACCGCTGCGCCAGGGATCGATGTCGTCACGAAGCGCAGCCGCGCGCCGTCGCCGCGCGAGCCCGCGATCGCGTATTGCCAGGGCACGCCGCTGCGCAGCGAGATCGAGGCGCGCGACGCGTCGCGCCTGGCCGAGGCGACCGACCTGGCGAGCGCGGCGATTGCGAAGCGATTCGGCTCGGGTGCCGTCGACGGGAAAATCCAGGCGCTCGTCGTGACCGTAAAGCGGTAGCGCAACCGCGATCTACGCGATCTCGAACAAGCCCGCGGCGCCCATTCCGCCGCCGACGCACATCGCCACGACGACGTAGCGCGCGTGGCGGCGCTTGCCCTCGACGAGCGCGTGCCCGACGAGCCTCGAGCCCGTCATGCCGTACGGATGACCGATCGCTATCGCACCGCCGTCGACGTTCAGCTTGTCGGGATCGATGCCGAGGTGGTCACGGCAGTAGAGCGTTTGCACGGCGAACGCCTCGTTCAGCTCCCATAGGTCGATGTCGTCGATGCCGAGTCCATGCTGCGCGAGGAGCCTCGGGATGGCGTAGATCGGCCCGATACCCATTTCCTCGGGTGCGCAGCCGGCGACCGCGATGCCGCGATAAATGCCGAGCGGCTCGATCCCCCGGCGCTGCGCGAGCTTCGCGTCCATGAGCACGCACGCGGATGCGCCGTCGGAGAGTTGGCTCGCGTTGCCGCCGGTGATCGTTCCCCCTTCGATCACCGGTTTCAACTGCGCAAGCGTGTCGTAGCGCGTATCCGGCCGGTTTCCTTCGTCCTTGTCGAGCGTCACGCCGTGCGTCGAGACTTCCTTCGTTTCCTTGTTCGTCACGAGCATCTGTGCGTCGACCGGCACGATCTCGGCGTCGAAGCGGCCCTCGCGTTGCGCGCGCGCGGTGCGTTGCTGCGACTCGAGCGCGTAGCGGTCCTGCGCCTCGCGCGACACGCCGTACTTGCCTGCGACGAATTCGGCGGTCTGCAGCATCGGCATGTAGGCGTGCGTCTCGCGCGCGATCGCGTTCGGATCCGTCTCCGCCTGCACCCACTCGAAGTAGTGGTTCTGCACCGCCGAGATGTTCTCCTGGCCGCCGCCGACGACGATGCGCATGCCGTCGACGATGATCTGCTTCGCCGCGACCGCGATCGCCATGAGGCTCGACGCGCATTGGCGGTCGATGGTCTGCGCGGGAACCGTGACAGGCAGGCCCGCCGCGAGCGCGGCATAACGGGCGACGTTCATGCCCGCCGTTCCGGCGCCGAGGACCGTTCCGAGCACGACGTCGTCGATCTCGGCCGGCTCCACGCCGGCGCGTTCGACGGCATGCCGAATGGCGTGTGCGGCGAGCGTCGGCGACTTGACGTTGTTCAGCGACCCGCGAAACGCGCGGCCGATCGGCGTGCGCGCCGTCGATACGATCACGGCATCGTTCATCGTGTCCTCGTCAGGATGCGCCGGGCGCGATCACGAATTGCGCGCCCAGCACGAAGGCCGCAAGCGCTGCGGCCTCGATGACCAGCAGCGCGAACGCCCGCGCACCGACCCGCTTCAACTCGAGCGGCGAGGTCTTGAGCCCGACGGCCGCGATGGCGACCACGAGGCAGGCGCGCGCGATTGCGTTCAACGCCGCGCCGGCCGCCGCGGGAACGAGTCCGAAGCTGCCGGCCAGCACGAGCGCGGCGAACACGAGCAGAAAACGCGGCAACAGCGGGTCGCTGCCGCGGCGCGTCTCGACGCGGCGGAATCGATGGCGAAGCGCCAGCGAGATCGCGACGACGACCGGCAACAGCATCGCGACGCGCAGCAGCTTCGCGAGCACCGCAAAGTCGCCGGTATCGGGCGAAATGCTGTAGCCGGCACCGACCACCTGCGCCACGTCGTGGATGGTTCCGCCGAGAAAGAGACCCGCCTGATGCGGATCGAGCCGTGCCGCCGTGACGATCAGCGGGTACAGGATCATCGCGAGCGTCGACAGCAGCGTGATGCCGGCGATCGTGAAGATCAGCTCGCGGTCCGACTTGTCGTCGCGCGGCAGGACCGTCGCGATGGCGATCGCGGCCGAGGCGCCGCAGATCGCGGTTGCACCGCCCGTCAGCACGCCGAGGCGCCGCGACAGGCGGAGCGCCCGCGCCGCGACGATGCCGAAGGTGATCGTGACGACGATGCCGGCGACGATCAATGCGGCGCCCCGCCATCCGAGCGTGCCGATCTGCTCGAACGTGATCCGCGCGCCGAGCAACGCGACGCCGGCGCGCAAAACGTTGCGCGCGGCGAGATCGACACCCGGCCTCGCCTTGCCTTCCATCGCGACCGGGTTGAGCGCCATGCCGAGCAACAGCGCATAGAGCAGCGTCGGTCCGCCCCGGCTTTCGGCGACGAATGCCGATGCGACGGCGATCACGACGGCGAGCAGCAAGCCGGGCCACGCGCGGCCGAACGCGGCCGGCCACTGCCGCGGCCCGTTGTTGCGCCACGATGCTCGCAATGTTTCGCGAGGCTTCGGCCGGTCGAGCATGATGTCCACGGTTTGCGCGTCGCTCCAGGCGAAGATCAGCGGCAAAGCTCGCCGACGAGCGACTCCGCCTGCTGCCAT
>Ga0310810_10002521_pt1 | contig 19714 bp, 16 predicted proteins | sample NCmetagenome_FD_207641 | JGI IMG/M metagenome (GOLD analysis project Ga0310810, IMG submission 207641) | Soil microbial communities from experimental microcosm in Duke University, North Carolina, United States - NC | ecosystem: Engineered > Artificial ecosystem > Soil microcosm > Unclassified ...
CGCCGCGCGCGGCGACCTCGCGAACTTTCAGCCGGCGGTACTGGATCACTACACGCTGTGGAACGCGGACCAGCTCTATTTCACGCCGCAACTGGCGGGGCAACGTCGATGAGCATGCTGGCCAGGGCTCTCGACGCGCGATCCGGTCCTCGCAACGACCGCGAGCTGGTGGCGGCATGTCTGTCAGGCGATGAGCAGGCATGGAGCGAGTTGATCGACCGCTATAACCGGTTGATCTTCTCGATTCCGCTCAAGCAAGGGCTCAATCGCGACGAAGCCGCCGACATCTTCCAGGCTGTGTGCCTCGATCTCGTCGCGGAGCTTCCTCGTCTACGCGATCCACAGGCCCTGCCGGCCTGGTTGATCCAGACGACGCTGCACAAAGTGTCGAAGTGGCGACGCCGCACCGATCGATACGTGCCTGATGAAGGCACGTATGCGGAGAACGCTCCGGCGCCTGAGGCCGACATGCCTGACGCGCTCATTCGCGACGTGCAGCAGACACAAGCACTGCGTGATGCCGTCGCTGGGTTGTCGGATCGCTGCCAGCGCATGGTGCAGATGCTGTTCTTCGAAACGCCCGTCCGTCCGTACAAGGACGTCGCGTCAGCGCTTGGCGTCGCGACGGGATCGATCGGCTTTCTCCGCAGCCGTTGTCTCGATCGCTTGCGGTCGGCGCTCGAAGGGATCGGTCTGTGCCGGTAGCCGTTGCTCCGGGCAGCCTGGGGGCTGCCTTCAAGCGGCCTGGCGGCGTTGCGCAGGCCTGCCCTGAGCAAAGTCGAAGGGTGCAGCGACTCATCGAGCAGTCTCGTGAGCTGCTGCGTGTGGACTTCCATCGAGCACTCACCTGTGCGCAGGAAGCCGCGGCACTTGCCACCGAGATCGGCGACCAACGCCTGCTCGCAATCAGCACGCGCGCACAGGCCAATGCCCTGTCGGTCGGCGGCAATAATCAGCTCTCGGTCGAGCATCACATCAAGGCGATTGCGGCGTTCGAACAGCTCGGTGATGACGCCGAGCTCGCCCGAACGTTAAGCGCGTCGCTTCAGCCGCTGCTGCTGATTGGCCGGTATGACGAGGCTCTGGCCTCGGCCGAACGCGCGCGGACGCTGTTCGACGTTCAGGGCGACGCGGTTCGCATCGCACGACTCGACGTGATGATCGGCAACCTGCTGCACCGGCAGGATCGCTTCGCCGACGCGATGGTCTGCTACGAGCGCGCACACCAGGCATTGGCGCACCTCGGCGACGCGGACGGCGTGCTCTCGGCCATCCACAACAAGGCCGTCACGCTGACAACGCTGAACAACTTCCGCGACGCATTAGCTGCGTATACGGAAGCCCGCCGACTGGCGGTCGACCGTGGCCTCGACCAGGCGGTCGGCCAAGCCGATTACAACATCGCCTGGCTCTACTACCTGCGAGGTGAATACAGCCGCGCCATCGAGCTGCTCCACACAGCAGCCGGCACGGCGCGTCGTACCGGCGACGGCTATCACGCCGCCCTCTCGCTGCTCGATCTCTCGGAGATCTATCTGGAGCTGAATCTGAGCGTAGATGCGCGCGAGATGGCCGAGCAGGCGCACACCCGTTTCAACGATCTCGGGATGGGCTACGAAGCGGCGAAGGCGTTGGCCAATGCCGCGACCTCGTACGGTCAGGAAGGCAAGGTCTTCAAAGCCATCGAGCTCTTTGCCGAGGCGCGACAGCGGATGGTCCGCGAACACAACCAAGTGTGGCCATCGCTCATCGACCTGTATCAGGCCATCTTGCTTGTGGACGAAGGTCGTCTGTTCGAGGCCCGTCGTCTTGGCCTCGCTGCGCTCGAGCAGTTCGACGCATCTGGTCTTTCGGGCAAGGCCGCTCTCTCCCTGTTGCTGCTGGCCCGCATCGGCCTGCGCCTTGACGATGCCCCGGAGGCACAGCGGCGCTGCGAGGCGGCGATCCAGACGCTCGCGAACGTTGAGAGCCCGATCCTCATCTATCACGCGCACCTGCTGCTCGGACATGCGTTGACCCGCGTCGGCGACTCCGCGGGCGCGTTCGCATCGTATCAAGTCGCACGCGACGCGCTCGAAACCCTCCGCAGCCGCCTGAATGGCGAGGAACTCAAGATCGCCTTCGTCAAGAACAAGGGCGAGGTGTATGAGCGGCTCGTGCAGTTGTGCCTCGATGGAGAGGACGGCACTGGCGGATTCAAGGAGGCCTTCACGCTGGTCGAGCAAGCCAAGTCGCGCACGTTGTTCGACTTGATGTTCCAGCCGGTGCATGCGCTCGCGCGTGAAGAGGGCTCTGAGAGCCAGCTTGCCCATGCGATTCGCGAGCTCCGCGAAGAGTTGAATTGGTACTACCACCTGGTCGAGCTCGAACAACTGCGGCCCGGTGACAACTCCGAGGAAAAGCTCTCCGCCTTCCAGCGCGAGATCGGCTCGCGCGAAAAAGAGATGGCGCGAACGGTCCGTGAGCTGACGCTGACCGGCGCACCGCAGTCAGATCTCCTCGCACCGTCGGTGTATTCGCTCGAAGACATTCGCGCCGTGCTTCCGGCCGACACCACGCTCGTCGAATTCTTCACTGTCGAAGACCGCATCATCCTGTGCCTCGTCGATCGAGACCGGGTCGAGATGGCGCCTGTCTCGCTGATGTCGCGCGTCGCGTCGCAGGTCCGGATGCTGCAGTTCCAGTTCTCGAAGTTCCGGCTCGGAGCTGATTACATCAAGACCTTCGAACGCGCATTGTTGACGACGACGCAGGCGCACCTGCATGGGATCTTCAAGGAATTGTTGGCGCCAGTGTGGCCGCAGCTGCGCGGCCGGCGACTGGTGATCGTGCCGCATGGCGCGCTGCATTACGTGCCGTTCCATGCGCTCTACGACGGCGAGCAGTACGTCACGGATCTCTGTGCCGTGTCGTATGCGCCAAGCGCCAGCATCTACGCGAGATGCCAGCAGCAGGCGAGCGGCGGTGGCAAGGGCGCGCTGGTGCTTGGTGTCGCCGACGATCAGGCGCCGCTCATCGACGCCGAAGCGAAAGCGGTCGCAGCAGTGCTCCCCGATGCCCAGCTCTGCATCGGACGCGATGCGACAGAACACGTGCTCCGCACCGCCGGTCGCCACAGCCGCATCGTCCACATCGCATCGCACGGCTACTTCCGTCCTGAGAACCCGATGTTCTCCGGCATTCGCCTTGGCGACACGTATCTGAATGTCTACGACCTGTATCGTCTGCGACTGCGAGCAGACCTCGTCACGCTGAGCGGCTGCGCCACCGGCGCCAATGTCGCTGCGGCTGGCGACGAACTGCTCGGCATTACACGCGGGCTGTTCTGCGCAGGTGCGCACACGCTGCTTCTGAGCCTGTGGAACGTCCATGATGAAAGCACGGCGGCGTTGATGACGCGGTTGTATCGACGCATTGCCGATGGCTCCGCGCCCGTGGATGCGCTGCGCGACACGATGCGCGACGTCCGCAACGAGCATCCGCATCCGTATTACTGGGCCCCGTTTGTGTTGACGGGCAAATCTGCGCACGCCTGAATTTTTTATGCGCCCCCTCTATTTCCAGCTCAGCTACCGGCCCCTCTCTCATGAGCAGTGGTTTCTCCGATGACCGAACACTTTTCATCGCCGCAGTGGGTTGACCTGGTGCGGGGACTGCTCAGCGAGGACATGAAGACAGAGATGGACCAGCATCTGCGCGCCGGCTGTGGGGAGTGCCGCGAGGCATTCGCCGCCTGGTCGGGATTCGCAACGTTCGCTGAGACGGAGACAGGCTTCGAGCCCCCCCGCGAGGCTGTTCGCGTCGCGAAGACCTATCTCGCGCAGCAGCACGTTCGCGAAGGCCGGCAGGTGACGCGACACCGCTCGTGGGGGCCGTCGATGCTGGCCACGCTGGTGTTCGACAGCCTGCAGACATCGCCGGCGGGCGTCCGCGCCGGCAGCGGGTACTCACGACACCTCTTGTTTTCTGCACATTCAATGGCCATCGACCTGCACATCGAGACCGCGTCGAAAGCCGGATGGTTCCTGCTTGCGGGTCAGATTGCCGACAGCAGCCGCCCCGATCAGTTGCCACGTCCGATCGTGATGTCCCTGGTCCAGGGTGATACCGAAATCAGCACGTTTACGACCAACGAGTTCGGCGAGTTCCAGTGCACCTTCGATCGGCGAAACGATCTCACGTTGTTGTTCGCACTCGAAGGCGGTGACGTCGCCCTGCCGCTCGATGCGCTGTTCACCCCGTCTAGTTCGGTGAAGTCCTCGTCCACTGATTCGCAAAGGTCTTGATGATGAAGCGCCTCCGATTCACTCGACTGGTTTCCACAGTGCTGCTTGCCGTGCTTCTGCTGGGCATGCCCGCGCGGGCATCGGCCGAACAGCGGATCATCGTGCGAACCGGCGGCCTGCTGAGTGGTCTCACGGTCGTCCAGTCCGCATGCAAGCTCCTCGGATGCAAGGTCCTGTATGGGCTCGATGGCTCCCTGGGGAAACTGTTCCTCGTCTCCGTCGATGACTCGCTGGACGTGTCGATCGTCTTCAAGCTGCTCGGTGGCGTCCTTGGCGTCGTCGGCGTTGAATACGACCGCACCGTGTGGACAGAGGGCGGCGACGGAAACGGAAGCCAAGTGCCGCCGGCGCTGCTCGACAACGACCCGGTGAGCTACTACGGCACGTCGGTCCGCGGAGGCTACGCGCGCCAACCCGCCTTTGGCATTGTCGGCCTCGAGGAAGCGCATAACCGCTACGGACTCACAGGTCGCAACGTGACGGTGGCCGTCATCGACACAGGCGTCGACCCAAACCACCCGGTGCTCGCGGGTGTCCTGCTGCCGGGATACGACTTCACCCGGAACCGCGACGGCGGCTCGGAACGCAGCGACGTGAACCAGTCAACGATGTCCATCCTCGACGGCAACGCAGGCTGGGTGAACCAGTCGACGATGGCCATCCTCGATCAGTCCACGATGGCGATCCTCGACGGTCCGGACTACGCAGCGTTCGGACATGGGACGATGGTCGCCGGCATCATCCACCTCGCGGCGCCGAAAGCGAAGATCCTTCCGCTCAAGGCATTCAACGCCAACGGCAGTGGATACAAGTCCGACGTGTTGAGGGCCCTTTACAAGGCATCGTCTCAGGGCGCGAAAGTGATCAACATGAGCTTCAGCTTTGACGAGCCGTCGAAGGAGCTCGAGAAGGCGGTCGAATATGTGACCAGCCGAGGGGCGATCGCAGTGGCGTCGACGGGCAACGACGGCAAGAAGACCAACGTCTACCCGGCGTCCTACTCGACGGTGATCGGCGTCGCTTCGACGACCGATTGGGATGCGTTGTCCAGCTTCTCGAACTATGGGACGAGCGTGGCGTGGATCGCGGCTCCGGGTGAAGCCGTCGTAACGACCTATCCGTTCGGTAGCTACGCAGCCGCGTGGGGAACATCGTTCAGCACACCGTTTGCTGCGGGCACGGCGGCGTTGCTCTCCGAAGGCTCGAGCTCGATCAGCAACTCACAAGCGGCCGATGCGGAAGGTAACGGTGTGTGGATTTCGTGGGAGGTCGCAAAGGGCCGGCTGCATGCCCCCACGGCCATCCGCTCGCGTTAGTTTCATGCTCAACGCACCGTCCTGGAGTCCGGAGAACATCACGGTCAAGGAGCTGCAGTCGCAGCTCCTTGCCGTGCGTACGTCGGTGATCTGCGCGATGAATCAGCTCCTCGACCTGAAGGATCTGAACACCGGCGTGCACTCGACGCGGCTCGCTGAATGGGCCGTTCGCATCGGCCGCGATCTCGGACTCGATGACGAGTGCCTGCGCGACCTTGAAGCGGCGGCGATCCTTCACGACATCGGAAAGATCGGCGTTCCCGATGCCATCCTGCGGAAGCCGGCGAAGCTGACCGACGAGGAATACGCGGTCATCAAGAAGCATCCCGAATACGGGTGGGCGGTGTTGCGCGCAGTGCCTGGCTTCGAGCGCGTGAGTCTCTTCGTCCTGCATCATCACGAAGCGTTCAACGGCACAGGCTATCCCGCCGGCTTGCGCGGCGATGAGATTCCGATCGGCTCGCGGATCGTTTCGGTGATGGATTCGTTCGATGCGATGGTCTCGTCGAGACCGTATCGGAAAGGTCTGCCGCTCGACGAGGCCATCCGCAGGCTGGAAGCCGACATGGGCAAGCAGTTCGATCCGATCGTCACGCCGAAGTTCATCGCGCTGGCACGTGCCGGCGCAACGACGGTGTTCGATGCGACGGGAGCCAGCCTGGCTTCTGCGTTGTAGCCGTTAACGGAGATCGCGGAGGTGACGGATTCTCCGCCTTCTCCGTTCCCCTAGGGAGCTTTACAAACAAAATTCGCAGCGTCGTTCGTACTGCCCACGCCTTTGTAGACCGCGACCTGCGGATACGGACAGAGCGGCCGCGTCATGTCCACGCGGTTGTTCGTGACGCGCGCCGCCTCGAGGCGATCGGGCGCAGTCCCGGATTCACGCCAGCGTTCGAGCGCCGCCATCCAGTTCACCTGATTCGGGCCAGGTCCACCGCCGCAGTGCTGCATACCCGGCGCCATGAACAGGCGGACCCAGTCGTCCTGCTTCCCGCCCATCTTCGACACCACGCTCTGGTAGTAGTTGATGGTGTTGCCGGCGGAGATCGCCGTGTCATTCCAGCCGTGATACAGAATCAGCTTGCCGCCGCGCGCTTTGAACGCGCGGAGATCGGGATTGACCGCGTTCACGATCGACCCGACCTTCTCGTCGACAGCCTTGAGATCTTTATCGAGGTCGAACGTCTTCGGATCCCAGTTCGCATCCTGATACGCGACCTGGAACGACCCCACTGACACGCCAGGCGCCTGCTGGCTGCCCACGAACCCTCCCCAACCGGTCTCGCTGCCCGGATCCTTGCCGGGGAACACGAGCTCGCCGTTCGCGGTCTTCGCGGCCGAATACGCACGCTTGGCTGCGGCGACCTGCGGTGCTGTCAGACAGTCTTCCGCGTCGCCTGCCTTGCACTGGAGCTTCGCGACGTCGAACGAGCAGGTCCGTGGGTCGTTGATGAGGCCGTCGGTAACGCCGTCACGCGCATCGCAGGCATTCAGCGCCGCTCGATTGATCATCGCCAGCTTCGATGCCGGTATCGCCGCGCTGGAATCCTTCACCACCGGAACGGCGACAGATAGGTCCCACGCGTGCAGATGGGTCTGATAGTTTGCCGGCGCACCGGCGAGGATTGCGTCGAAGTCTTCGGGATACTTCTGCGCCGACATGAGGCCTTGACGTCCGCCGGTCGAGCAGCCGTTCCAGTACGACAGACGCGCCGACCGGCCGTAGTACGACGAGATGATCGACTTCGACTGCACCACCATCTCGTGAACGGCGCGATAGGCGAAGTCGGTCAGCTTCTCGGGATGCCCGATGGCGAACAGCGCGTTGCCACCCTTGTGACCAGTGTCGTTCGATGCGGCGGCATAACCCTCCTGCAGCGCCGAGGCGAGCGCAGGATAGCTGATGACGCCCGCCCATCCACCGTTGCCCACAGCCTGAAACTTGCCGTTCCAGTTCTCGGCCGGCAGCCACACTTCCATCTCGATATGTGAATCAGACGACGGCTTCAGCACGACCTGCACGCGACAATGCGCGGGCAGAACGATCTGCGGCGCGGGCGGACCACCGCCTCGTCCACCAGCGGCACCGCCGCGACCCTGTGCATTCGGTGCGACGGGACCTCCGGGCGGTCCTTGCGGAGCCGGCGGCGTAAAGGGACCGGCGGGGACGAGCTGCGCCGACGTAATCGTGGTGTTCGGCAGCGCGAGCGATGCGAGCTTTTCACAGGATGGCTGCGCGGTCTGCGCGGCGAGAAGCATGACGCTGAGGATGCTGAACATGGCCGGCAGTGTACCCTAAGCACGCCATGTTCACTCGCCCCGCGCTCATCCTCTCGATCGCTGCTGTCCTCGCGTCCACATTGCTCGCGCAATCGCCTGCACCGGCGCGCGAGGCGACGGCCGACCTGTCAGGCGTCCATCTGTTTTTCACTGACAGCGGCGGCAACGGTGAGCCCGTGGTGTTCGTGCACGCGGCCACCGGTAGCAGCCGCGTCTGGGAGTATCAGCGGCCGGTCTTCGCCAAGCGCGGTTATCGCGTGATCACCTACGACCGTCGTGGCTACGGACGATCGGTCGCCGATGCGTCAGGCCCGCAGCCAGGAACCGGCGCTGACGATTTAAACGCGCTGATCGATTACTTGAAGATCGATCGCGTCCATCTCGTCGGCACCGCAGCGGGCGGCTTCGTGGCGTGGGACTACGCGCTGTCTTTCCCGAAACGGCTGCGCAGCCTCGTCGTCGCCAACAGCATCGGCGGCGTGCAGGATCCCGAATATCAGGCAGCGATGCAACGACTCAGAACGCCAGACTTTCTCGCGATGTCTCCCGACATGCGCGAGTTGGGACCTGCGTATCGTGTGTCGAATCCAACCGGCGCCGACCGATGGCGAGAACTGGAACGCACCGCGCGTCCGACCAGCGCGCAGCCGCCGGCGCAGACGTTTCGCAACAAGGTGACGTTCTCGCTGCTCGAGACGATCGCCGTGCCAACGCTCTTGATGACCGGCGATGCCGACATGTACGCCCCGCCGCCGATCATGCGCATGTTCGCCGCGCACGTGAAGGGGTCGAAGGCAGTCGTGATTCCAGAAGCGGGTCACTCGGGATATTGGGAGCAACCGGAGTTCTTCAATCGCACGGTCTTGGAGTTCATTAGTCGGCACTAGGAATCAGGAACAGATGCCGGACGTTGCAAGGTGGCGTAGCACGTGGATGGGGCTTGGAGTCGCTCGGCCCGACGAACAGCTCTTTGCGGAGGTGATGGGTCGCTACGCGGAGCCGCATCGCAGCTATCACACGACACGCCACCTCGACGAATGTCTGCGTCGGCCTGCCCTGTACCACACCGAACACTTCCGCTTTCGGTACGAGGCGGCGGCGCGGGCCAACCTGACTCGCTCGATCCACCAACTCGAGTCGTAGGGAAGATGAGGAACGCAGCATGACGAAGAGGACGATGCGAACGATCTGGTACGCCGTGTTCGTGATATCCGCGATGATCGGAGCCCATTCGCTCCGGTCGGCAGGCAAAACACTCGACTTCTATTTCGTCGACGTCGAAGGCGGCCAGGCCACGCTCATCGTCTCGCCCGACGGGCGCACGCTGCTGATCGATACGGGCTTTCCGGGGAGCGGCACCTTCCAGTCCACGCCAGGCGATCCCCGTGCTGCCCGCGACGCCCAGCGCATTCTCGCGGCTACACGGAGCGCCGGCGTCGCGCGAATCGACACGCTCGTCACCACGCACTTTCACGCCGATCACGCCGGCGGCGTCGTCGAGTTATCTCAGTTGTTACCAATCGCGAGCTTCGTCGATCACGGCGCGGTGAACCCAGAGGCCGAGACCAACGTCAAGGGCACGCTCGATGTCTTCGCACGCTATGCCGCAGTGCGCGCGAAGGGCCGCCATACCACCGCAAGACCCGGCGAACGTCTAGAAGCCGATGGCTTTGACGCAGTCGTCGTGAGCTCCGATGGGCGGACTATCAGTAGGCCCCTGGCTAAGGCCACAGGGCGGAACCCAGCGTGCGCAGCGGCGCTGCCGCCGCAGGATATCTATGAGAATCCGCGCTCGGTGGGGTTTCTGCTTTCGTTCGGCCGGTTCACGTTTCTCGACCTTGGCGACCTGACCGGCGCGCCGCTCTTCGCGCTGGCGTGTCCCGACGATCTCCTCGGCCACGTCGACGTCTATCTCGTGGCCCATCACGGCGGCCCCGATGCCGCCGATCCTGCGACGTTGAGTGCCTTCACGCCGCGCGTGGCCATCCTCAACAACGGCCGAACCAAGGGCGGCGGTGCGCCGACGTTCTCGGCGCTGCACAGGGCATCAGAGGCTGGACCCTCCCAGCTGGCCGACGTCTGGCAGCTCCATCGATCTTCGAATCAGGGCGCGCAGAATTTCGACGACGGCCGCATCGCGAATCTGGACGAATCGACGGCACACTGGCTGAAGCTGAGCGCAAGCGACGATGGATCGTTCAGCGTGACCAACAGTCGGACTGGCGAGACCAAGACCTATCCCGTTCGCTGACGCGACTCGAGCCAGATATCGGTCAGCATCGCGATTGGACCGACGATGAACAGCGCGTAGAACGGCGCGTAGAGGACCTGATTCAACCGGAGGATCATCTCGACGAACGCGATCAGGAAGACGACGACGCACTGCCAGAACTTCGAGCGGACCGTCGTCTTCGGGTCGGTGACCATGAAGAAGATGAACAGCTGATACATCGGTCCCGTGATCGGAGCCACGGTCGCGCTCCAGGCGTTGCCGGTGATCAGACTCGTCACCCACGAGAAGAACAGAAACGACGCAACGTAGGTCGCCGAGATGTGAGCCCGGCCTACTCGCCAGACGATCACCGAGCCGAGCACCCAGATGATGATCATCGGCGCGAGGACATTGCCCCACTGAATGCTCAGCACCGTGACCGTCGCCGGCGCCAGGAATGCAGCGGCGCTGACGCCGAAGTTCGTCGGGTTCCAGATGTGACGGCCCTTCACCCGCAGCACGTATTTCGACGTGATCGAGACGAGGCTGACCAGGAAGTACGGCCAGAGGAGCGGCGACCGCACGAGAATGCCGGCGCTGATCCCGCTGATGTAAGCGCTGGCCGGATGCGGCCATTTGCCGTACGTGACGCGGCCCATGATTAGCTCGGCGCCGATCGCGGTTCCGATGGCCAGCGCGGTCGTGTACCAGGCCTCGAGGATCCCGTAGGACAGATGCGCGCCGAGCAGGATGCTCGTGATGAGCAGCGGCGGCAGATACCGATTGTCGAGCGTCACGAACCGGCGACGCGCATCCGGAGTCCGATCCCGAACGATCGCCCCTCGACTGCGCTCGGGGCGGGGTGGCGCGTCAGTGGACACCGGGCTTGGGCTCCGTTACGTGATGCAGCTTATCGACGGCCGGGTGTTCGATGGTCTGCTTCTGACCGGACGGCCAGCGAATCACGACGCGGTCGACGGCGTTCGCATCGCCCAGGCCGTAATGCAAGCGGCGTTGATTCTGCGCGCTGAAGCCGCTCGCGGCGGTGACCTGCTGCACCTGCTTACGATTCTTCCACTGCAATTCCACCTGCGCGCCGATCGCGCTCCGATTGCTCGTCGTCCCCTCGAGCTCGAATTGAATCCAGTGGCGGCCAGGCGCGACGGTGTTCTTGTAGATCAGCAGCGGCCCCTTCTGATTGGCGACGATCACATCGAGCACGCCGCGATTACCGAGATCGGCGAGCGCCACGGCGCGGCCATCGTAGGTGTCACGCGCGCCGACCACCTGCGCCACATCGGTGAATCTGCCAAGCCCGTCATTCAGCCACACGCGCTTACGCTGATACCCAGAGAGACTGCGTCCCTTCATCGCCGGCCAGTTTGTCGCATCGCCGATGATCTGACTGTGGCCGACTGCGATCACGGCGAAGTCATACCAATAGCTACTACGCTCGCCCGCTGATACGTAGCCGTTGGTGAGATAGAGATCCTGCGCGCCGTCGTTGTTGACATCGCCAAACTGCGCGCCCCAGCTCCACCCGCCGTAATCGACGCCCATGCTCGAGGCCAGGTTCTCGTACTCGGCGCTATCGCCCTTCGGCACCCACAGGTCGTTGCCCTGCACCAGCACACCGGCTTCGGAGATGTTGGTCTTGTAGATCGCCAGGCGGCCATCGTTGAACACATCGCCGATCGAGGCATTCATGCCGCTCTTCGGCGAGCGTCCGACGCCGCTCGTTTGCGCAACGTCGACGAAGTGCTTGCCTCCCTCGTTCGCGAACAGCTCCGACACACCGTAGTCGTTCGACAGAAACAGATCTGGATAGCCCGTTCCGCGGAAATCGCCAGCGATGACGGCGAGGGTCCAGCGGCGGCTGGTGATGCCGAGCGCCGCGGCCTTGTCCTCGAAGGTGCCGTCGCCGCGATTGTGCAACAGGTACTTACGCCCGCCGTTGGTCGCGTACTCGAAGCTCTCCGGCATGATCTTCGTCGTCTCGAGCTTCCAGAGATTGATGTCGTCGGCCCAATAGCCGGCGAGAAAGAGATCGAGACGGCCGTCGCGGTCGTAGTCGAGCCAGGTCGCGCTGTTCGCGTTCACCCACCTGGGCAGACCCGCATGCTCGCCGACTGCGACGAAGCGCTTCCCCTGATCGTTGTGAAAAAGCTCAGGCCGGCCGTAGCGATACAGGAACAGATCGTCCCAACCGTCGTTGTCGTAGTCGCCCCACACCGCGCCCATCGACACGCCGGTCTCACTCCGATTGACGTCGGCAACACCCATCTCCGCCGCGACATCGACAAACGTGCCGTCGCCCTTGTTGCGATACAGCCGATTGAAACTGCCCTCGCCGCTATTGGCGACGTAGAAGTCCTGCCACCCGTCACGATCGAAGTCCGCGACGGCAACCGCGGCGCCCATCGACGCCACCTGCGGCATGATGTGCGCGAGGCGACTGTCAAACGTCGGACCCTGGTGCACGAAGTCCACGCCGAGCGCTTTCGCGGACTCTTCGAGCTTGAAGCCAAAACGTGCGTCGGCCGGCGCACCGCCGGTACTCTCGTGCGCCGTCGCGGTCGCTTGCGAGTTCAACACGCGAATGGCAACCAGGGACGACACGAGCACGATCGTCCACACGAACCAGGCAATCCGCTGTCGTTTATCCGATGTCAATGCTCAGCTCTTGGGTCGGCGGGCCAGTTCTCCGGACTGGCCTAACAGTCATAATCACACATCGGGAGTCGCTTCAGGCCCATAGTGCTTTCAGACTAAGCCTACAGACCATGTTGAACCTTGACGTCCGCTCCGCGAGTGACTCTGATCGTCATACCGTCATCGGCGTGATCACGCTCGCGTTCGCAACTGATCCGATGGCCCGATGGGCCTTTCCCGATCCCGCCACGTATCTCGCCGTGATGCCGCAAATCGCTGCCGCGTTTGGCGGCAATGGATTTCCGCACGGCAGCGCGCATCTCATCGACGGCGGAATGGGCGCAGCGATGTGGCTGCCGCCCGGTGTGGCTCCAGATAACGACACGCTGGGGGCGCTCACAGATACGCATGCACCCAAGGATCGCATCGGAGACATGATGCAGGTCTTCGAGCAGATGGACCGCTACCATCCTCCAGGCCCGTGCTGGTATCTGCCGCTGATTGGTGTGGACCCTGCGCATCAGGGACGTGGATGCGGATCGGCGTTGCTGCAATACGCACTCGCACGGTGCGATCGCGACGGTGTTCCGGCGTACCTGGAATCCTCCAACCCGCGGAACGTGTCGCTGTACGAGCGGCACGGATTCGTGGCTATCGGGAAGATCCAGGCGGGATCATCGCCGACGATGTTGCCGATGCTGCGGCATCCGCGCTGAGTGAACCGATCTGAGGGACTCAAGGGCGCGACAAGCCCCTGACAAACGCACGAGGCGTCACGAAGCGCGTGTGGTACTCGATCCAGTCTTCAGGATGACGCTGGTAGATCGGATCGTGCGCGAGCGTCAGGCTGGGTGTGCCCGCGCCATAGTCCGGCCGATCGTGTGACGGCAGTGGCAGCACTGTCTCGGAGTAGCCAGTGTTGTAGTCGCCGTCCTTTTCCCAGCCGTCCCCAATCAGTACAAAGTCGCGCCGCCACCCGGTCGGGGGCGGCTGCTGCTCGGCAAACCGCAGTCGCAGTTCGTCGCCGGCGTTCATGATCACGTATCGATCGTCGACGCTCGCGAGCAACGGATTCACATCGCCGAACCGCGTGTAGTAGCCGACGAGATCGCGCCAGCGCTGCGTCGTATTCGCGAGCCGCTCGTAGATCGGTGTCTCCGGCGCATCGCCCCGCGGTGACGTGGTCTGCGAGTAGCCGTGAAAAGTCAGTTCAGCGCTCGACGCCTGCAGGCGTGTGGTCTTGATCTGGGTCGCACGTCGCTCGGACACGCCCAGCATGTCCCAATAGATCTCGAGGTTCGTCCGCAGTCTCAGCCGATCGGCCTGTGCCGGCACGCGCGCGAGATCGACGAGCATCGTCTTGTTCTTGCCGGCCGGGAATCCAAGATCCGGGTTCACGGTGACCCACTGTCCGGCAACTCTCGCCTCGAGCGCGAGACCGCTTGGTGTGACGTGCCCACCTTGCCCGATGGCGACGTTGATGCTGCTGTCGGTTGGATAGATCCAGCCGCTCGCGACAAGTGTAGAGTCCGCGGGTGTAGTGCCCGCCTTTCCTGGGCGCCGTAGCGCATCGCGCGAAGGCGGCAGGCGGACCTCAGGGACCTCAAACTCGACGAAGTGCTCCTTGGCGATCCCTTGATACGCTCCACGCTCGAACGTCGCGAGATAGCGCCCATCGCGGCGAGTCACCAGATCGGTCACATCTTCCCCGTGGTCATCCCAGGCGCGCGCAACCGGCGTGACTGCGCTCATGACGTTCACGGCTAGCGACGGCGGATGCGCTGGAGAGAACCGCTCATCCACGAACACTTCGCTGTCGGCCGGATGGTCGACCACGAGCAGCGCGACGTGATCGAAGAAGTGCGTCTCCCACAACTCCGCGGTGATGCGGACGTCGTACGTGCCGTTGCGAGGCACGAGCTGCTCGCCCGCGATCCGCACCCAGTCTTCGGTCTGCGTCACACCCGCGGTGTCTTGCGCGTTGATGCGCAACCCAAGCGGCGATCGCCAGAGGAAGTCGGTGACGAATGCCATGCGATTGCCGTCCCAGGCAAACACCCACGGGCACGAACCCTTCAGCCGCTGCTCCGCCACAATCGCATCGTCAACGCCGCCGCGGAATTCGGCCTGCGCGACACCATTCGGCCACACGATGCGCGCGACGTCAATCGCCGCGTGCGTGCCGAGACCGAAATGCAGCGGCGCACCGGTGAGCACCTGTGTCTGCACGAGTAATCCCGATCGGACCTGGATGTCGCCACCGACGCCAAACGAGTTGATGCGTTGATCGCCGGCATTCTGCTGTGCACGCGGACGGATCACTTTCCAGTGATAGCCGGCCGAGCCCTTGCCAAGCCATCGCGTCGGCCGGCCGTCGGCCACGCCGACGAGATCGAGCATGCCGTCCGAGTTCAGATCGACGACCGAGAACACATCGCCGCTTGGTGCTGCCGCACCGAGCGGTTGCAATTGGTGACTGCCGTCGGCGAGCCAGATCCGCGTCTGCCCACCTCCCGACCCCATCAGATCGAGCGCACCGTTGTTATCGAGATCGGCGGCGATCAGGCGATGGCCTCCCGGCGAGGCGCCGGCAAGACCATCCCATCGCGCGACCTCGCGCGTGACCCACATCTCGCCGGGCTTCGACGTAATGCGGACCACGCCCATCGTGTCGAGCGTGACAACGTCAATCGCGCCATCCGCATCGATGTCGGCAACGGCCACCGACACAACATTCGTTGGCCCTGCCAGATCGGCAACACGAGCGAACATCCCGTTCTGACGGTTGATGTAGATATGCAGGTTGCCGGACGCGTCGACGAAGACCGCATCAGGATCTGCATCACGATCCAGATCGGCCCAAGCGAACGCGCGCGCGTTGAATGTGCCCGCGAATGGTTGCTGCGCCTGCCACGTGCCATTGCCGTTGTTCCGCAACACGACCGGCGCACCTTCGCGAACGCCGACGACCAGATCGAGGTCGCCATCCATCTCGATGTCAGCCGGCCAGGCGCTCACACAGTCGTAGGTGGGAAACGTCCCGGTGTACGCACGAGCGGTGACGTCGGCGAACGTTCCGTCTTCGTTCTGCAGCAGTAGCGACACACCGCCGGAACCGCACAAGGCGAGATCGGTTCGGAAGTCGTGATTCCAATCGAGCGGCACGATCGAGTCGCCCATCGGTGGAACACTCCCAGGGGCTTTCCCCACCGGGAGCGACCATGTGCCGGGCGCACCGTCGATCCTTCGAGCGCTGGCAGCATCGGCGCCTACGAGCGCAGCAGTCCCCTCAACGTTCAGAGGGAATGCCATCGCGACCGTCATTTGCTGGCCGCCTGCCGCACCAATCGGCTCCGCCGTAAACGTCAGTGAGGTGTCCGGCACTGACGGCGTTGACGGGGGGGACGCGAGCACCAAGAAGCGATCGAAGGGCTCGGCAATCAGTTCTGCCGGCGTCCTCACCGCCATCAGGCTTTCCGAAAATGCCGGCACCGGCGCCAGCACATTCCTGAGGATCGTCGTCGCACGCGGGGCGTCATCGAAGTTGCCGTCGGTCGCGGCTTTCTGCACGACCGCGAATTGTTGCATCGCCTGCTCTGGCCACGACGCCGAGTCGCGGCCGATCGCCTCGACAGACTCGCGAAGTCGTTGCGCATCGCGCAACTTCGCTGCGAGCCGCGCGCGCTCGAGTTGAATCGCAATGTTCGTTGGCGCTCGCATCGCCAGCTCGTCGAGCAACATTTGCGATTCTTTGTCGGCCTCCGGAGTGTTCAGTCGCGAGAGTTCCTCGGCCAGCGCGAAACGCGCGCGAAGACCACGTGTGTCGAGGTTGACCGCTCGACGCAAGCCGGCGATGCCTTCATCCAGTCGTCCCCGCGCCGTCTCCATGCGCGCGGCGAGCAACGCCATGTCACTGTTGCCTGGCTCAAGCGACAGCGCACGTTGGATCGGCTCCGCGGCCGCATCCAACTCACCCAACCGCATCTGTGTCAGTCCGAGGTTGGCCCACGACGCCGGCTCGCGCGGTACCAGCGTCGTCGCGCTGGTGAATTGTTGACGCGCGTCGTCGAGCAGGCCGACCTCGAGCGCAGCGAGCCCGTGATAGAACGCGCGCGTCGTTTGCTCGTATGTGTCCGTTCCCGGCTCCGGAAGCGATTGCCGTCGCGTATAGATCACGACGCCGATCGCGAGAACCGCGATGACGACAATGGCAACGATCCAGGGAGTCCGTTTAGTCGAGGCCAAGGTGCAGCTGACGCTCGAGCTCCGCGAAGCGGCGCTCCTCGGATGGTACCGGACGCAGGAGCGAAACGCCGATCGCGACGATGAACGAGAGCGGAATCGTCACGATGCCCGGATTACGCAGCGGAAACCAGGCTTCGGCGTGTTTGAGAATGTCGATCTGAATCGTCGGCGACAAATAGATCAACAGGAGCGTCGACACGGTTCCAGTGATCATGCTGACCTGCGCGCCCGCCGTCGTCAGCCGTTTCCAGAAGATCGACAGCACCAGCGCGGGGAAATTCGCACTGGCGGCAATGGCGAAGGCGAGACCGACCATGTAGGCGACGTTCTGTCCCTTGAACGTAATGCCGAGCACGATCGACACGATGGCGAGAAGAATCGTCGCGCCACGGGCGACGAGGAACTGCTCGCGCTCACTGGCATGCGCACCGCGGATCACGTTCACCCACAAGTCATGCGACAGCGTCGCGGCACCCGAGAGCGTCAGACCTGCAACGACAGCGAGGATGGTCGCGAAAGCAACCGCGGCGATGAAGCCGAGGAATGGCGTGCCTCCGACCACTTCAGCCAGCAGGGGCGCCGCCATGTTGCCGCCCGCATCGACCTTGGTGATCGCCTCGCGGCCAACGATGACCATCGCCCCGAAGCCGAGGATGAATGTGAGCAGATAGAAGAACCCGATGAAGGCCGTCGCGTAGCCGACTGACGTGCGCGCCGTCTTCGCGTCGGGCACCGTGTAGAACCGCATCAGGATGTGCGGGAGGCCTGCGGTGCCAAGCATCAGCGCGAGGCCGAGTGAGATCGCGTCGATCGGATCGGTGACCTGCCGTCCCGGCGCAAGGACGCCCGGGCCATAAGTCGCGGACGCCTGCTCGAAGAGCGCCAGCGGATTGAAGCTGAATCGCATGAGCACAAGGCCCGCGAGAATCGTCGCGCCCCCGAGCAGCAGCACCGCTTTCACGATCTGCACCCACGTCGTCGCAATCATGCCGCCGAACAGCACGTAAGCCAGCATCACCACACCGACGATGACGACTGCTGCTTCGTACGGCAGGCCGAACAACAGCCGGATCAGGTTGCCGGCGCCCACCATCTGCGCGATGAGATAGAACGCGATCACGGCCAACGCGCCAATCGCCGCGGCTATGCGAATCGGCGTTTGTCGCAGTCGCGTGGCGACGACATCGGCGAACGTATAGCGGCCCAGGTTCCGCAACGGTTCAGCGATCAGGAACATCACGATCGGCCAGCCGACAAGGAAGCCAATCGAATAGATCAAGCCATCGAATCCCGACACCGCCACCAGACCCGCAATACCGAGAAAGCTCGCCGCGCTCATGTAGTCGCCGGCCAGTGCGAGTCCGTTCTGGAACGCAGTGACGCTGCGGCCTGCGGCGTAAAAATGATCAGCCGTGCGCGTCCGACGGGAAGCCCAGACGGTAATGCCGAGCGATAGGACGATGAACAATCCGAAGAACGCGATCGCCGTCAGGTTGGGTTCGCCGATTGCCGACGTCATGACCTGAGGCCCCGCAGCGAGGCGTCATAGTGCGTGTTCGCCCATCGGACGTAGATCCACGTCAGCACCCATGCCGCGACGATCACGAGCACACCCAGCAGCATGCCGATGCTGAGACCTGGAATGAGTGGCGTGCCGAGGAGTGGTTTGTTGAAGGCGACGAGGATCGCCATCCGCCAACGTGCGGCGGAGACAGCTTCGAGTGCGGGATCGACTGTCTGAGTGGGGTTAGACATGTGAGGCCAAAGCATACTTTGGCCTCACGTGTCCTGTTTACTTACTTCTCGGGTCTTTCGTCCGGTGCACCCGTGCCCGACGAACCGACGAACAACTTCTTGCCATCCGGGAATGTGATGTCGCGGCCGTTGGCGCGATTCGCACCGTCCTTGGCCTGGAAGCCCTCGACGAGGATCTCGGTGCCCTCGGTCAGCGACTTCTTGTTCCAGCCGCGGCGCAGCAACGCGTTCGGCGCGCCACCCTCGACCATCCAGCGCTCGACCTTACCGGTCTGCGGATCCTTCACATCGATGTGGATCCAGGAGTGCGGGTTGATCCATTCCATCTTCACGACCGTGCCCCGCAGCTTGACCGGGCGCTTCGCGTCGAATTCCGCCGCGAATGAATGGTGCGCGGACACCTGCACAGCGGCCACCGACACCAGAAGCGCGGCACCGGCTACAACGCTGAAGAGTTTCGTTCGCATCGGATTCATCTCCTACAAGGTATTCAGGACCTTTAGATTCTACCTCGACTTCGCCGGGCCGTCACTCGCCGTTCACTGGGGAATTTTCGGCCCTAAGCGCTTGCCAAAACAGGGTGTTGCCCTACTCGGTCTTCTTCTTCAGATCCCCGTAGAGGAGCTCCTCGGAGAACTCGACGCACTTGAACTCGAGCAGCTGGACGTTCGGCTCCATGCGGCGATACAGCGGCATGCGGATCGTCCACGGACGCGAGAACGTCTTCGGGTCTTCGATCGTCGCGGAGTAGTTGATGTGGTTCCCGCCCGGCGCGAGCTGGTAGCGCTCAGTGACCTTCAGCTGATCTGAGTGGTGGTTCCCCGAGCGATCGAACCACGTCGAGTCGTTGTTGCCGGTCACTTCGATCACGAGCGTGTCGCCATCCCACTTGCCATCGGACCAGCCCATCCAGCTGTCCACCGGCGGCTCCTGATGGTTGACCATGTGCACGATGCGGTTCGAGCTGG
>Ga0310810_10002522_pt1 | contig 19709 bp, 18 predicted proteins | sample NCmetagenome_FD_207641 | JGI IMG/M metagenome (GOLD analysis project Ga0310810, IMG submission 207641) | Soil microbial communities from experimental microcosm in Duke University, North Carolina, United States - NC | ecosystem: Engineered > Artificial ecosystem > Soil microcosm > Unclassified ...
GCCGCATCTCATGCAGGACGACGCGTACGCCAAGCGACGCGGCCTGCCACGCCGCCTCACTTCCGGCCAGTCCTCCGCCAATGATGTGTACGGTCTTCAACGGTCCAAGGGCATTGTGCCCTATTCGCGGCCGCTCAGGCTTGTGCCGACTTTCGAGCCCCGCGACGCGATGACTTCGCCGCACCCGCGGAGCGTCGTCTCGATCCACCGCGAGGCGGCGACGGCGCAGCGCCACGGCGCGCGGCGATCAACTCCTCTGCTTGCGCGTAGGTCAGCTCGTCGGGGTTCATCGTTTTTGGCAGCGACGCGTTGGTGCGTCCGTCGGTGACGTAAGGACCGAAACGTCCAGCGAGTAACTTGAGCGTAGTACCGTCGTGCGTCAGCTCGCGCAGCGTTTTCTTCTGCGCGCCCTGACGACGTCGTGACTGCTTCGGCGCGCGCAACAGCTCGAGTGCGGCGTCGAACGAGATGTTGAACACGTCGTCTTCCGACTCGAGCGAGCGGAACTCGTCGCCGTGCTTGACGTACGGGCCGAAGCGTCCGAAGTTTGTCGTGATCGGCTCGTTGTCGTCCGGATGCAGGCCGACGATGCGCGGAAGCGCCAGCAGCTTCAGCGCTTCTTCGAGCGTGACCGTCTGGTCTGTCATGGCGCCCTGGAGCGACGACCGCTTCGGCTTGTCCACCGCAGCTGCCTTCTGCCCCTTCTTCTTCGGCGGGGGCTCCGGTGTTTCTCCGAGCTGCACGTAGGCGCCAAAGCGACCGTTCATCACATAGACGTTCTGGCCCGTCTTCGGATCGACGCCAAGGGTGCGTGGACCTTCAGCCTTCGCCCGCACGAGTTCAAGCGCCTTGTCGACGGAGAGGTCGGCGGGCGCGATATCGTCGGGCAGCGAGGCCGTGCGCCCCGGTCCACCCTCTGCCACCTGGACGAACGGACCGAAGCGTCCGATGCGAATGCGAACCAGCTCGCCGCTTTCCGGATCGGTTCCCAGATCGAGCACCGGATAGTCCGCGCGAGACGCGCCGTGCTCGACGGCAGGCAGCAGACCGCGATGCTTCTTGTCACCGAAATAGAACTCACGCAAGAACGCGATCCACTCACGCTCACCGCGGGAGATCTCGTCGAGATCGTCTTCCATCTCCGCAGTGAAATCAGTTTCGACGAAGTCGCCGAAGTGCTCGCGCAGCAGCTTCGTGACGGCAAACGCCGTGAAGCTCGGAACAAGCGCCTTGCCGCTCCTCAACACGTAGCCGCGCCGCACGACAGTCGCGATCGTCGGCGCATACGTTGACGGCCGACCGATGCCGAGCCGCTCGAGCTCTTTAATCAGCGACGCTTCGGTGAATCGGGCCGGTGGCGATGTCTCGTGACGCTTGGCATCGGTACCGAGCAACGTGATGGGCGTTGCCGGCGTCCCGCCCTCGATCTGAATGCGATCGCCGACGGCGCACTGTGGAAGGATGGCTTCCTGCTCCTCGAGTTCAGCGGCAGGATCGTCGCTGCCTTCGACATACGCTCGGCGGAAGCCGGCGAACTCGATGGCCTTGCCACTCGCGGTGAGCACCGCGGTTTCGCCGTTCGGACCCTTGGCTGAAATCTCGAGTGTCGTGCGCAGGACGCGCGCATCCACCATCTGCGACGCCATCGTCCGCTTCCAGATCAGGTCGTAGATCTTGAAGCTGTCGGAATCGAGAATCTTCTCGAGCTGACTCGGTGCGAGGCGGAAGTCGGTCGGACGAATCGCTTCGTGCGCTTCCTGCGCGTTCTTCACACGCGTCTGATAGCGGCGCGGACTGTCGTAGTACTCACCACCGAACATCTCGCGAATCACGCGCGCCGATTCGTTGAGCGCCTTGTCCGACAGCGTCGTCGAGTCGGTGCGGTGATAGGTGATCAGACCTTCCATCTGATCGTCACCGACTTCGACACCCTGGAACAGCCGCTGCGCCACCTGCATCGTGCGCTCGGCGGAGAAGCCGAGTTTGCGACTGGCTTCCTGCGTCAGCGTGGATGTTGTGAAGGGCGGCGCCGGCCGTTCGACACCCGGCTTCTGTTCAACGGACGTAACCGTCCACGGGACGTTGGCGCGAATGGTCTCGACAAGCGTGGTTGTCTCTTCTTCCCCCAGCAGCCGCGCCTTTTCATTCTTCAGCGCGCCCGTCTGCGGATCGAAGTCCTTGCCGGTGGCGATGCGCTGATCACCGAGACGGACCAGCGTCGCGATGAACTCGCGTCCCTCGCCTTTGAGCCTCGCCTCGAGATCCCAATACACCGCGGCGTTGAATGCGCGCCGCTCTTCTTCACGCTCGACGATCAGGCGGACGGCGACGCTCTGCACGCGGCCCGCGCTGAGTCCGGTCTGCACTTTCTTCCAGAGCAGCGGCGAGAGCGTGTAGCCATAGAGACGATCGAGAATGCGCCGGCTCTCCTGCGCTCGCACGAGGTTCTCGTCCACGTCGGCCGGATTCTTGAGCGCGTCCTTGACGGCCTCTTCCGTGATCTCGTGAAACACGATGCGCCGGACCGGGACCTTTGGCTTGAGGATTTCTTTGAGGTGCCAGCTGATCGACTCGCCTTCGCGGTCAGGGTCCGTCGCGAGCAACAGCTCGGAGGCGTCCTTGATGGCCGCCTTCAGATGCGCGACCTGCTTTCGTTTGTCCGCCGGGATGACGTAGTAGGGCGTGAAGTCCTGTTCCACGTCGACGCCAAGACGCCCCCACTCCTTGTCTTTGATTTCCTTGGGAACCTCAGAAGCCGACTCCGGGAGATCCCGTACGTGACCGTAGCTCGCCTCGACCCGGTATTTGTTCCCGAGGAAACGGCCAAGAATCTTCGCCTTGGCGGGCGATTCGACGATGACGAGTGGCTTCGCTGCCAAACCCAATAACCTCTGCTTTTTCCTACGCTATTGCCTTGGAGGCTAGCACGTTCATGACGGGCGGACGAAACGGCCCCCGCCCTGGCGACGGACAAGACCGGCTAATTCCAGCTCGATCAAGCGGGGCAACAGACGACGCGCATCGAGCCCGGATCGGCTGGCAAGAGCATCCAGATCGTAGGGCTCACCCGCGATCATCGCCCGCAGCACCGGATCGGCAGAACATGCTGTGGGAGAATGACTTGCCTCTGAGTTGACCGGTCGATCCGCCGTCGGATCCCACCCAAGACCCTCCACGATATCGTCCGCTGTCTCGACAATCTTTGCCCCGTCCTTGAGCAGGGCATGCCCGCCCCGGTTCCGGCCGCTCAACACATTTCCCGGAACGGCCATGACCTCACGTCCTTGTTCCAGTGCACATCCAGCGGTGATAAGCGACCCCGACTTCTCCGACGCCTCGATCACGACGACGGCGAGAGAGAGTCCGCTAATCAGGCGATTCCGTAGAGGAAAGTGATGCGGCAAGGGTGCGGAGCCTGGCGGATGTTCGCTCACGACCAGGCCCGCTTCCGCGATCTGCGCGGCAAGCGGCTTGTGCTCGGGCGGATAGATGTAGTCCACGCCTGAGCCCAACACCGCGATGGTTCGACCTTTCGTGAGCGCGCCGCGGTGTGCGGCGGAATCGACTCCGCGCGCTAATCCACTCACGACCGTCACGCCACGCGCCGCCAAATCAGCCGCAAGACGGGCAGCGGTGTCCACCGCAACCGAACTGGCCGCACGCGATCCGACGATCGCAATCATCGGGGAATCAAATGATCCCAGGTCGCCGCGATACCAGATCACCGGCGGACAATCGGAGATCGCCGACAGAAGCGAAGGAAACGACGGCTCGCTCCACGCGAGTGCACGAATGCCCGCCTGCTCTGCGCGGCCGCGAACATCGCGTGCCTCCTCGAGACGCGACGTCGCGAGCTCGAGCAGCTCCGGGTCGTCGGACAACAGACGGGCTGTCAGACCGGGCTTGGGAAGCTCGTCATCGAGCAGGGATAACGCCACCGCGTGATCGAGTGTCATCACCGACTCCTGCCCCGTAGAGGCATTGGCAGGCGTCGTCCAGCGCGGGGCGCTTGTGCCTAGGGCCGGCTTTGGCGGCCAAAAACCACGAAGGGCCGGGCGCACGTGGACAGATCGCCACCTGGTGCACCCGGCCCGACTGTCTGAATTATAGGCAACGGACTTTCGAAATCGCAACAAACAGACGACGGTCCACGAAAGAACGGGGACACTTCTCACGGGGATCACGGCAGCAATCCGGCCAATTGGAGGTCGTGCCGTGGTACATGGCTTGCTCCGCCCAGCTAAGCTCTTGGCGCGAAAAGCGATGCGCCGCGCGTAAGCGGCCCTTGCAGATCGCGCAAGCGAGTGACTATAGTGGTTGCTTACTCACTCCACATGCGTACCGCCGCTCTCCTGATCGCCGTTTTGGCGCTTGCGGCCGCGCCGCTCGCCGCAGATGCCCGCGACGACGCGAAGAAACAGGTGGAGTTTGGGATCTCGGTGGCGCAGCGCGGATTATGGCGCGAGGCGATCTACCGCTGGGAACGTGCGACCCAGATCGATCCGACCTACGCCGCCGCGCATAACAATCTCGCCATCGCGTACGAGCACGAAGGCGACCTCGCAAAAGCACGAGCCGCGTATGAGAAGGCGCTCGAGCTCGAGCCAGGCAACGCGCTGATCAAGCAGAACTACGAGCTGTTTAAGGAAATCAATGATCGCACGACGCGTTAGTCTGCTCGCGAGTGTCGGCGCAGCGCTGGTCGTCGTTGCCTGCACCAACTCATTTGAGATCCCGATCGAGACGCCCATCCGCCCGAAGCTGGATGTCGCGGCCTTTCAACGCGTGCTCGTCGCCGGATTTATTGCGGGCGGCACCGAGGACGTGGACGGAAACCTCGAGACCACGCGGCTGCTCCGCAGCCAGTTGCGCACCAAGTCGGAGCTGCGCGTCATCGACTCCGACGTACTCCCGCTGCAGGACGTCGCGAATGAAGGCCGCAACGGCGACAGCGGCGGTGGTGGTGGTGCCGCGGCGCCCGCGCTGGCGCCCATCAAGGAACAGAAAGACCTTGACGCGTACGAGCACGTCTTCGCGAACGTCGAGTACTGGAAGCGGATCGGCGAGGAGTATCAGCAGCCACTCATCGTGACTGGCACTGTGCTCTTCACGCCGCTGCAGCGCAATCAGATCGTCCAGCGCGAGCAGGAGGTCTACGACTCCTTCGGCCGTCGCCGTGTGGTGCCGGTTCGCACGTATCAGGAGCGCAAGGGCTTCAGCCTCGACGGCCGGTTCATCTTTATCGACGGCCGCAGTGGCGCCACGCTGCACTCGGAGAGCTTCAACGAGCAGATCCTCTATAACGCGAACCAGACGACGCCGGCGCTGTCGTCGTATTTCGAGTTGATGGATCGCCTGATTCCGAGCTTCCTCAGCACCCTGAGCAGCCAGAAGATCAAGGGCACCCGCATCCTTCTCCAGTAGCGACGGGGTCCTAGGGGGCGGGTCTTTAACCCGCCTTGAAAACCGCTCGTTTCTTGCCTCGTCAGCAGCGGATCTGTTAACCTTTTATGTTTGCGCGGGCCGGCCGGACGCCGCCTGCAGTCACAACGTCCCCATTGAGGTATTGCTCGTGTACGCGATTGTCCAGACCCGTGGCCGGCAGATCAAAGTGACGCCCGGCGCCGTGATTGAGATCGACGGCCCCCCTGGCGAGCACGGCTCCGCCTTCACGTTCGACCAGGTGCTGCTCATCGAAAAGGACGCGGGCGACATCGTCGCCGGCGCGCCGTTTGTCGCCAACGCGAAGGTCGTGGGCGTGGTCGATGGCGAGGCGCGCGGTCCCAAGCTGCGCGTGTTCAAGAAGAAGCGCCGCAAGGGGTTCCGCAAGACCCGGGGACACCGCAGCGTGCTGACGCGCGTGCGCATCACCGAGATTCAGGCGTAAAGCAATGGCTCATAAAAAAGGACAAGGCAGCTCACGCAACGGCCGGGACAGCAATTCGCAGCGTCTCGGCGTCAAACGTCACGACGGGAACCTCGTCACCGGCGGGTCGATCCTCGTGCGTCAGAAGGGGCGCCGCTTCGAGCCAGGCCTCAATGTCGGGCTCGGTAAAGATCACACGCTGTTCGCCAAGATCGACGGCAAGGTCCGCTTCGAGGACCACGGCCAGCACGGCCGAAAGATCTCCGTCATCCCCGTAGAATAGAAACCTTGGCTTTCGGCTTTGGGCTTTCGGCTTTGGGCTCACAAAGCCAAGAGCCACAAGCCTAGAGCCATCAGGTTATGTTCGTCGACGAAGTCGACATCCACGTGACCGCCGGTGCCGGCGGCAACGGCTGCCTCAGTTTTCGGCGAGAGAAGTTCGTCCCGCGCGGCGGACCTGACGGCGGGGACGGCGGCGGTGGCGGCTCGGTCTACGTCACCGCGATCGCCACCAAGAACACGCTCGTCGACTTCCGCTATCACCCCGATTTCAAAGCGCGACGCGGGCAGCACGGGAAAGGGTCGAACCAGACCGGTCAGACGGCAGAGGATCTCGAGATCACGGTGCCAATCGGCACGCTGGTGTTCGAGAGCGATGGCGACGAGCGGCGCCTGCTTGCCGATCTCGCGGAAGAGGGACAGCGCGTGCTCATCGCGCGCGGTGGACGCGGCGGCCGCGGCAATGCCCAGTTTGTGTCGTCTACAAATCGCGCACCACGACGCACCGAACCTGGCGAAGAGGGCGAACAGAAGCAACTACATCTCGAGTTGAAACTGCTCGCCGATGTTGGTCTCGTCGGTTTTCCCAACGCCGGGAAGTCCACGCTGATCTCGCGCATCTCCGCGGCGCGTCCGAAGATCGCCAACTATCCATTCACGACGTTGACGCCCAATCTCGGCGTGGTCTCCCTGAGTGACAACCGGAGCTTCGTCGTCGCCGACGTGCCCGGTCTGATCAAGGGCGCACACGAAGGACATGGCCTCGGGCATCAGTTCCTGCGTCACATCGAGCGCACAAAGATCCTTGTGCATCTGGTCGATGTCTCGAGCGCGTCGGGGCGCGATGCGGTGGAGGACTTCGATACGATTCGCGACGAACTGCGCCGCTTTGACGAGCGCGTGGCCGCGAAGCCGGAGATTGTCGTCGCCACCAAGATCGATGCGCTCGACGAGCCCGAGCGCCTCGATGCGCTGCGTCGTCACGTGAAAAAGAAGCGGCTGCCGTTCGTGAAGATATCGGCCGTCACCGGTGAGGGCCTCGACGAACTGCTCGAGAAAGTGTGGCGCGGCATCGTTGCGGCGCGCGAGGCGGCTGCCGATGCAGAGCCTGAGCCGGCGGACGAAGGGATCGACCTGATCACGCCGGCTCGCCTGCGACACGACGCATGATCGCGTCGCGCCGGCTCGGCATCCTCGGCGGCACCTTCGATCCGATTCATTTCGGACACCTCGATGCCGCAGACGCGGCTCGCCGCGCTCTGCACCTCGATGAAGTGCTACTGATCCCGTCATCCGATCCGCCGCATCGGCCGGCGGATCCACTCGCATCCGGGTTCCATCGATTCGCGCTCGTCGCTCTCGCCATTCAGGACGACGACGCACTCCGTGCGTCGGATATGGAGCTGACGCGAGCCGGACTGTCGTACACGGCCGACACGCTTCGCGCCGTGACGCGACAAGGATGGCTGCCATCGCAGATTTTCTTCATTCTCGGCAGCGATGCGTTCGCAGAAATTGCCACGTGGCGTGAGTTTCCGACGGTCCTCGACACGGCCAACTTCGTCGTGATCGCTCGGCCTGGCACAACGCTCGACGCGGCGGCCGCGAAAACGCCGGCACTACGTGGCCGGCTGCGCTTCCCCGAGGAAACGTCCGGCACGTCCGGTACGTCTATTTATCTCGTGGAGGCGCGCACGCGCGACATCTCATCGAGCACGATCCGCGCCCGCCTTGCGGCACGGCAAATGATCGATGACCTCGTTCCCGCCGCGGTCGCGCGGCACATCGTCGCGCATCACTTGTACGGAGCGGTAGACGACTTGCATGGCCAAGACACAGCGATCTCGAAGTAGTGCGACGAAGACCCCGACCCGGAGTCCACGCGCGCGGACGACCAGCAAACGCACGTCGCCGAAACTGCCCAAGCCGGTAGCCACTGCGGTTCGTGCAGCGCGCGACAAGCAGGCTCAGGACATCATCGTGCTGGACCTGCGCAACGCCGGCGGCTTCACCGACTACTTCGTCATCTGCACTGGCAACAACGCTCGTCAGATCACCGCGATCGCCGATTCGGTGCGCGAGACGCTCAAGAGCGAGCTCGACGAGCGGCCGGCGTTGACGGAAGGCGTGGATCGTTCGGAATGGATTCTGCTCGACTACTTCAACTTCGTCGTGCACGTTTTCAGCCGTGAGTGCCGGACCTTTTACGGACTCGAGCGGCTCTGGGGTAACGCCGAGCGGCACGAGTTTGCCGACGAAGCGCACCCGTAATGCGCTCCATGCCGCTGCAAACGCCCTCGTCGCCGTCGTCCTCGCACCGGCATGCGCATCGTGTGCGCGCGTTCTCGAACACCCGCTCGATGGCCCCGTCTGCCCGCACTGCTGGTCCAGCGTCACTCGTCTAATTCCACCGTTCTGCCGGACATGCGGCGGCATGCTGCCGTCGTGGCGTGTCCTCGATCCACCGCGCGCCATGTGCCCGGCCTGCCGGCGACGACCGCCAAGTGCTGTCGAAATCGCGCGAGCCGCCGGGGACTACGACGGCGCACTGCGGCAGATCATTCACGCGTTCAAGTACGACCCACGCCGTTCGCTTGGACGTCCACTCGGCCAGTTGCTGCGCGAGGCGGGCAGTGATCTCTTGGAAGAAGCCTCGTGTGTGGTGCCTGTGCCCCTGCATCCGTGGCGCCGGCTGTATCGTGGTTTCAATCAGGCTGCCGATCTCGCCGCGACGCTGCCGATTCCCGTCGTGCATGCGTTGTGGCGGCGCCGAATGACGGCGCCGCAAACAGGTCTTGCTGCAGGCGCGCGACGCCGCAACGTGCGCGGCGCATTTCGTCTCTCACCGCTCCTGCGACGCAGCGTGATTCAGACGATGATTGTCGTACTCGTGGACGATGTGCGGACGACCGGCGCTACGCTCGACGCGTGCGCACACGTCCTCAGGGACGCTGGCGCGAAAGAGGTGCGCGCGCTGACTGTCGCGCGCGCCGACATTCATTTTCCGTAGTGTCCGGCTTTAGCCGGACCGTCTCACGGTGCACAATGACAGCACCGATGAGTGCCCGCGACGCGCTGCCCGTCCTCGCTCTCTGCATTAGTTTGACAAGCGGCTGCGGAACCACACCCACCATGACCCCTGCGCCACCACAGACTCGCGCTGAGAAGACCCACTACGAGGAAACAAGCCGATACGACGACGTCCTCGCGTTTCTCGATGTACTCGCGCGACAGACGCCGCGTGTGCGTGTCGAGACGTTTGGCACATCCGAAGAAGGTCGCGATTTGCCATTGGTCGTCGTCGGCGATCCACCGGCTTCTGCGCCACCTGCGCGATCCTCCCGCCTCCCCGTCGTCCTGGTGATGGCCAATATCCATGCCGGCGAAGTCGAGGGGAAGGAAGCCGCGCTGCACCTGATGCGGCGACTCACGCTTGGCGATCTGCAGCCGCTGCTGCCATCAGCAGTGTGGCTGTTCGCGCCCATCTACAACGCCGACGGCAACGAGGAGATCAGCCTCGACCACCGTGTCGAGCAGAACGGCCCGATCGGCGGCGTCGGCACTCGCGAGAACACGAAGGGGCTCGATCTGAATCGAGACTTCATGAAACTCGAATCGTCCGAAGCACGCGCACTCGTGGCGCTGTTTACGCGATGGGACCCCGATGTCCTCGCGGACCTACACACGACGAACGGGTCGTATCACGGATATCACCTGACCTACGGACCGCCCTTCCCGCCCAACACGGACCCGAGAGTCGCCGCATTCACGCGCGACTCGCTGCTGCCCGTCGTTCGAGAGGCCATGCACACGCGCCATGGCTTCCGCACGTTCGACTACGGCAACTTCACGACAGCCGACGCGATCGACGAAGAGCTGGAGGGTTTCAAGCCCGGTGAGACGCGGCAAAAAGTGTGGCGCACGTTCGATGCGCGGCCCCGCTTTGGCACAAACTACGCCGGCCTCCGCAACCGTATCGCAATCCTGTCTGAGGCGTACAGCTATCTCGACTTCGAGCGGCGTGTGAAGGCCACCGAAGCGTTCACCGAAGAGATCATGCGCTTCGTGGCGACAAACGGCGACGCCATTCGCTCGTTGACCACGCTGGCAGATGCGAACTGGGTCGCACCCGGAAGCGGCCGCGAGCAGGGCATCGCATCGAAACTGCAGGCCTTGCCGAAACCCGTGGACGTGCTCGTCGGCGCGATTGACAGCAAGGTGAATCCCCGCTCGGGAAAAAGCATGCGAACCATGGTCGAAACCACCGCGATTCCGACCAGCATGCTCGTCTACGACCGGTTCGTCTCGACCGCCTCGCGCCGTGTTCCTGCCGAGTACATCGTCCCGGTCTCAGGCTACGGGCTGCACGACATCGTCGAGCGCAAACTCCGTGAGCACGGCATTCAGGTCGAGAAAGTCGAGACGACATCGCGCAGGCCGGTCGAACAGTTCGCGATTACGCAGGTGCGCCACGCCGAACGAGCGTTCCAGGGTCATCAAACCACTTCGATCGAGGGTCGATTCGAACAGCGCGACATCAACGTGCCAGCAGGATCACTCCTCGTGCGCACGAAGCAGCCACTCGGCCGACTGGTCTTCTATCTGCTCGAACCCGAAAGCGATGATGGCCTGACGACGTGGAACTTTCTCGATTCGAGTCTGAAAGCGGGTGGCTTGCACCCCGTCCTTAAATCGACGCCGTAGCCATGGGGCGGGTCTTGTTCTTTAGACCCGCCGTTCGACGGCCGTCCACACATCCGTCGCAACCAGCAATCGATCGCGATCGGCGCTGAGACGCACCCAGCCATCTTTCTCAGCCAGGCTGAGATAACTGTTTCGCACACGACCGAGCAGAGCGAGATCTCGCTCGTATTTGTCCCGATCGGACGTCTTACGCCGCGCCGACACCTCTGGGACGATGTCGAGCAGGAACGTGAGGTCAGGCTGCGGCAGGTGACGTTGAATTTCCAGCAGCCACGTCGGGTCGAGGCCCTGCGCCTCGCCATACGCCACACTCGACGCGAGGTAGCGATCGCAGATCAGAATTTCGCCGTCACTGCGCCGGCGTTCGATCTCAGTGCGCCATTCGTAGCGATTGGCTACGTAGAGCAACTGCATCACGTCGGGCGCGTAGTTGCGCGCGCCCCGCAGCGCTCGCTCGATCTCCTCGCCGATGGGTGTGCCGTAGTCCGGGAACGACAGCAGAAACACACTTCGGCCGGCGGCGATCAGCCGATCGCGTAGCAACTCGGCCTGTGTCTGCTTGCCGCTCTGATCGAGGCCTTCGAAGGCGATGAGCAGGCCTGCCCTGAGCGAAGTCGAAGAGCCGTGCGTCACGTCTCGAGCGCCAGCACGTCGTCGATGGTCTGGCGACGCCGAATCACGGTCCACTGCGTGTCATCGACGAGAACTTCCGGCGCGAGCAAGCGGCGATTGTAGTTCGACGCCATGACGGCGCCATACGCGCCGGTGTCGAGCAGGGCGACGGCATCGTTGACACGCAGTTCCGGCAGCAGGCGATCGCGGGCGAACACGTCGCTGCTCTCGCAAATCGGTCCGACAACGTCCCATGCAGTTTCCGGACTGTCTCGTGGCTGCACTGGCACGATGCGATGGTACGAGTTATACAGCGCCGGCCGCATCAACTCGGTCATCCCGGCGTCAACCACCGCGAATTTCCGGCCGTCTGGATTTTGTTTGGTGTCAACGACGCGGCAGACGAGCGCGCCGGAGTGCCCCACCACGGCGCGTCCCGGCTCGAGCACGACGGGCACACCCAGCCGCTTCAGTTCGGGCACGACCGCGGCCGCATATTCGGACGGCGTGATCATGGGCCGGCCTTCATAGGCGATCCCGAGTCCGCCGCCGAGATCGACGTGCTCGATACTGAAACCGTCCTCGGTCAGATCCATCGCCAGCGAGACCAGCGCCTCAGCGGCGCGACGCAGCGGCTCCGCCGTCGTGATCTGCGATCCGATGTGTATGTGTACGCCGACAAACTTCAGGCTGGTCAGGCGCCGGCGTTCGGCGTAAATCGCGCGCGCATCGTGCAGCGGCACGCCGAACTTGTTGCTCTTCAGACCGGTCGAGATGTTGGCGTGCGTCTGCGCATCGATGTCGGGATTCACACGCAGAGCCACGCGCGCCACGCGGTACAGGCCGCGCGCCACTTCCGCAATCCGATCGAGCTCGCCAGCCGACTCCGCGTTGATGGTACCGACGCCCTTCGCGATGGCCATCTCGAGCTCATCGTTCGTCTTGCCGACGCCGGTGAAGACGATGTCCTTCGGGTCGAACCCCGCGCGCAGCGCCACCGCCACCTCTCCACTCGAGTTGGCATCGGCCCGGCTGCCGAGCGAGCGCAGCAGCCGCACCAGGGCGAGCGTCGAGTTCGCTTTCAGCGCGTAATGGATCGCGTGCGGGTAATCGGCGAACGCCGCGTCGATAGACTGATATGCATGACGGATCGCCTGCGCACTGTAGACGTAGACCGGCGTCCCGACGCGATCGACGATGGATTGCACGCTGACGCCGTCACAGACGAGTCCCTTCGCAGAGGCTTGGAACGGTAAGTACACTAGTGGTCCGTCTCAATTGGAAGCGTACTATGCACAACAAGCCTTCGATGACGGACCCATGGCCGCGGCATCGGAGCGGCCAGTCCCGCGTGTGGAAAGACGTACCACCAAGCTTCGCATGCTATCATGCGCACATTCTCGTCTTTCCTCCGTGCACGTCCCGCTCGGTCCTTCCCGGACATCACATCGCACATGTCCGCTGACGGTTCGTCTGCGCCGCCTCCGGCCACCGACGAGATTATCGAACGCTGCCTGAACGGCGATCAGGCGGCGTGGGAATCGATTGTGCGGATGTATCGCCGCAAGGTCTTCAACGTCGCCTATAAGTTCGTGGGCCGGCACGATCAGGCGGAAGATCTCACGCAGGACGTCTTTCTCAAACTGTACAAGTCGCTCGATACCTTCGATCGCCGCGCCAACTTTCAGACGTGGCTGATCAGCGTCAGCCGCAATCTCTGCATCGATCACTATCGCGCCGTTCGCAAGGAGCGCGAGACGATCAATCGCGACGTCGATCCCGCTGACTTCGCGCCAGTCTCACCGGATCCACGGGCCGACACGCTGCTCGAACAACGCGATCGCGTGCGGTTGTTGCGGCAGGCGCTCGACAAGCTGGCGCCCACGCTGCGCACGGCGGTGATGTTGCGCGATATCCAGGAGCTCACCTACCAGGAGATCGCCGACAAGCTGCACCTGCCGGAGGGCACCGTCAAGTCGCGTATCAACCGCGGACGGACCGAGCTGGCGCGGCAGATTCAAAAGCTGCGCGATCAGCAAGACGCCATTCCGAAAACCGGAGTATCAGGATGAATCTGACGACCGACCGCAACCAGGACGTGTCCATCGTGCGGGTGAACGAGACCCGCTTGATGTATCCGATCCTTTCGGAGTTCGCCAACACCGTGACGTCGTTGATCGGCGGTGGTGATCGCAAGCTCCTCCTCGACCTGTCCACCGTCACGTATGTGGATAGCGCGACGATCGGCTGTCTGATGGATCTGTATCGTCAGGCGAGCGCAGCGGGCGGAAAGTTGAAGCTCTCCGGCGTGCAGAAGCGAGTCGAGACGATGCTCTCGATGACCGGCGCGCAGAACTTCCTGGAAATCCACGCCGACGAAGCGTCGGCGATTAAGAGCTTCGGGGCCTGATCATGCGCACGATCAAGACGTCGACCGGCGCCGAGATCCCACTCGATGGCGATCTGCTCGCCATTATGGAAACGCTGTATCGCGAGGTCACGGCCAAGCGCGAGCTGGAACGCTCGTTTGAAGATCTGATGCGCGAGATCACCCATCTCATCGAGCAAATGGATGAATCGGATCGAAAAGCCTACCTCCTCGAGAGCCTGTTCCTCAATACGGTCAAGTACGAGAACGACAAACTCGAAGCGTATATGAGGAAGCTCACAAAATGACCTGTGGGATTGTCGATTGACGAGGGACGATTGACGGATTGCCGAACAGCAATCGCCAATCAATGAGTCAATCGGACTTCGTAATCGTCGATTTCAGCGAAACCGTTAGTTCGCGCGCGCGATGCCAGGCACCTGCACCGGACCGGTTGCGTCGCCACTGACCGGTTCAACTGCGCTCTCCACCAGCGTCCACGCGTCGCGCTCTTCGAGCACCTGGGCGGCAAACGCTGTGTGCAGTGCGTGTCCGCCCCGGTGCGCGACGAGGTGGCCGATGATCGGGTACCCGACGAGCGCCATATCGCCAATCACGTCCAGAATCTTGTGCCGGACGAACTCGTCATCGAACCGCAGCGCGTTGTTCAACACGCCGGTGTCGCCGATGACGACGGCGTTCTCCAGTGAACCGCCCAGCGCCAGGCCCTGCTGACGCAGCATTTCCACTTCCTTCAGGAACGTGAACGTGCGGGCGGGCGCGATCTCATCGACGAACGAATCGCCGGTCAGACGGATCGTGCGCGACTGATGCCGCAGCAGCGGATGATCGAAGGCGATGCTGTAAGTGACCTTGAAGTGGTCCGATGGATAGAGCGCAATCCGCTTGTCGCCGCGAGTCAGCGAAATCGGACGACGAACCTTGAGGAACCGGCGGGGCGCCTCGAGCGCTCTGACGCCAGCCTCCTGAATCAGGTACACAAACGGCGCTGCGCTGCCGTCCATGATCGGCACTTCCGGTGAGTTCAGCTCAACGATGACGTTGTCGATCCCCAGGCTGACCAGCGCCGCGAGCAGATGCTCGACGGTGTCCACGCGCACGGCATCGCGCATCAAGCCGGTCGCGTAGTTAATGGCGCCGACGTGGTTCACGGCAGCCGGCACCTCGAGACCACCGAGGTCAGAGCGCCGGAAACGAATGCCGGAGCCGGCGATAGCGGGCTTGAGCGAGAGGGTCACCTTACGACCCGAATGCAGACCGATCCCCGCGCAGGATGTGGGTCGTTTCAGTGTCCGTTGTGCGCTCATTCGGCTCTCTTGGCCTTCCGGGAGTTGAGGTTCAACGAGCAAGCCCGGTGCCAAAAGGACTTATCGGCCGTTTTCTAAAGCTAACTAGTAGTAGAGCATATGTTTAGGATCAGATACCCAGATCCGCCCGTCTGGCGATGGGTAGAGAAAGTGGCGAGAAGGCCACATGAAATCGCGGGCAATCTGTGGCGAATAGGCCACAGACTAGGACGCGGATGGCTGGAGCAGCGGTCGCAGGAATTGGGCAGTTGCCGATGTCCTGTGCGCAGCAATGACTTCCGGCGATCCGCAAGCCACGACTCGTCCGCCGCCGCCGCCCCCTTCCGGTCCGAGATCGATCACGAAATCCGAGCATCTGATCACATCGAGGTTGTGCTCGATGACGACCACCGTGTTGCCCTGGTCAACGAGTTTGTTGAGCACATCCAACAGCTTGCGCGTGTCCTCGAAATGAAGGCCAGTCGTTGGTTCGTCGAGAATATAGAGCGTTCGCCCTGTGCTGCGCCGCGAGAGTTCGCGGGCAAGTTTTACGCGCTGCGCCTCGCCTCCGCTTAAGGTCGTGGCCGACTGACCAAGCTCGATGTAGCCCAGGCCGACGTCCTGCAGCGTCCGCAGCTTGTTAGCGATCGGCGGGAAGTTCTCGAGCAGCGGCAACGCCTGATCCACCGTCAGGTCGAGCACCTCGGCGATCGACTTGCCTCGATACTGAATTTCGAGAGTCTCCCGGTTGTAGCGCCGGCCCTTGCACTGCTCGCAGACGACGTACACGTCCGGGAGGAAGTGCATTTCGATCGCGATCACGCCATCGCCCTGGCAGGCTTCGCAGCGGCCGCCCTTCACGTTGAACGAAAAACGTCCTGGCTTGAACCCGCGCGCCTTGGCCTCCGGCATCATCGCGAAGAGCTCGCGAATGAACGTGAACATACCGGTGTAAGTCGCCGGGTTCGAGCGCGGTGTCCGTCCAATGGGCGACTGATCGATCTCGATCACCTTGTCGATCAGCGCGACGCCGTCGATGCGCTCGTGCGCGCCGGGTTCGGCCGCAGCGCGATAGATCGATTTGGCCAGCGAGCGATACAGGATGTCGTTGACCAGTGTCGACTTGCCCGAACCGCTCACACCGGTGACCGCGGTGAGCGTCCCGAGCGGAATCGACACGTCGATGTTCTTCAGATTGTTGGCTCGCGCGCCACGGATGACGATCTCGCCCTTTGAGGTCGGACGCCTCTTCGAAGGCGTGGGAATCGAGCGCTCGCCACGCAGATACGCCCCCGTCAGCGACCCATTGCCGTTCTGCAGCAGTTGTGCAGGCTCACCCTGGAAAATGACGTGGCCGCCGAGCTCGCCCGCGCCAGGACCGAGGTCGATCACATAGTCCGCCGTGCGAATGGTCTCCTCGTCGTGTTCGACGACGACGACGGTGTTGCCAAGATCGCGCAGTCGCGTGAGCGTGGCCAGCAGCTTGCGGTTGTCGCGCTGGTGCAGACCGATCGACGGCTCATCGAGCACGTACAGGACGCCAGTGAGATTGGCGCCGATCTGCGTGGCCAGTCGTATACGCTGGCCCTCCCCGCCTGACAGCGTGGCGGCGCTGCGGTTGAGGGTGAGATATCCGACACCCACGTCGTACAGAAACCGCAAACGCTCGCGAATCTCGCGCAAGACGCGGCTGGCGATCATCGCTTCGCGCTCGGTGAGTTCGAAGGCATCGAATAGCTCGACCGCTTCGCTAATCGGCAGGTTCACGTAATCAGCGATGCCGCGTCCCTTGACCTTCACCGCCAGGGTCTGCGGCTTGAGACGAAGACCATGGCATGCCGGGCACTCGCGCAGCGTGCGATACGGTTCGAGATCCTCCTGAACCGTCCACGAGCCCTCTTCATACCGGCGGCGGAGATTCGGAATCACGCCTTCGAATCCTTTGCCGAACGGATCGGGCACGCTCGCCTCGCGGCCGCTCGACCGTCGCTTCGGGAGCTCGAACTCCTCGTCGTCCGAGTCCTCCTCGTCTTCTTCGACAGCCGGCTTCCCTTCCTTCGGCGCGGTCTTCGCCGCCTTCACCGTGCCGGCCGGCCCATACAGCACGAGATCGCGATGCTTCTTCGGGAGCTTCGCGAACGGCGCTTCCGGATCGATGCCGTAGGTTTTCGCCAGGGTCATCACGGCTTCACGCACGAGCTTGCGATCACCACGCGCCCACGGCGCGATCGCACCGCCGAGCAGCGACAACGATTCATCGGGCACGATGAGGTGCGGATCGAAGTCGTAGGTGGCACCGAGCCCCTGACAATCGGGACATGCCCCGTGCGGCGAGTTGAACGAGAACGCGCGCGGTGTCATCTCCGGCATCGAGATGCCGCAGCTCACGCAGGCCAGACGCCGCGAAAATAGCTGGTCGCCGCCCTCGAATGTGTTGACCACCACGATGTCGTCGGCCAGGTTGAGGGCGATCTCGAGCGATTCCGAGAGCCGGCGCTCAATGCCTGATTTCACGATCAACCGATCGACCACGACGTCGATGTTGTGGTTGCGGCGGCGGTCGAGCTTGATGTCTTCTTCGAGCGATCGGAACTGGCCGTCGATGCGCGCCTTTGAGAACCCGCGCATGCGCAACGACTGCAGCTCCTTCTTGAACTCACCCTTGCGGCCGCGCACGATCGGCGCCAGCACGTTAATGCGGGCGTCGGTCGGGTAGAGCATCACCAGATCGAGAATCCGCTCGAGCGACTGCGACGAGATCTCCCGGCCGCAGTTGTAGCAGTGCGGTGTGCCGATGTTGGCGAAGAGCAGCCGCAGATAGTCGTAGATCTCGGTGACGGTACCGACCGTGGACCGCGGGTTCGACCCGGTGGTCTTCTGCTCGATAGAGATGGCAGGTGAGAGGCCGTCGATGAGATCGACGTCGGGCTTCTCCATCTGCTCGAGGAACTGGCGGGCATAGGCCGACAGCGACTCGACGTAGCGACGCTGCCCTTCCGCGTAAATCGTGTCGAAGGCAAGCGACGACTTGCCGGACCCGGACAGACCAGTGATGACCACCAGCTGATCCCGGGGCAGATCAACGTCGACGTTCTTGAGGTTGTGAACGCGGGCGCCTCGCACCGCGATCCAATCGTGCGCCATACCCACAGCCAGGAATTTCCCGAAGACCCGAAACCACCATGATATCAAATAGGCGCAATGTCGCCTCGATGGCCAGCCGCCGGTCCTGGCCTGCTCAAAGCCGGCGCGGCCGTGGTTTTTGCTGCGGTCTGGGCATTCCGCTGGCTCTCACTGGGCGCGGTTGAGAACGATCATTTCGTCGCGCTCGCGCGCGCTCATCAACTGCTGCACGGCGACTGGCCGGTGCGCGACTTTGCCGATCCCGGCCAGCCACTCACGTATCTGCTCTCCGCCGGTGCAGCATGGCTCTTCGGCCCGACCCTGCGAACCGACGTCACCCTCGCAATCACGTTGCTCGCGCTCGCCGCGTCACTCACCTACCTGCTCGCGGTGCGTGCGTCCGGCAGTCTGATCATTGCCGCAGCGGCCGTCGCCGTCGAAGTCGTCGCAGCGCCGCGGTTGTACAACGCGGGCAAGATTCTCATTCCGCTCGCGGGCATCGGCCTCGGCTGGCGATATGCGGATTCGCCGTCGAGTCCGCGGCTCATCGCGCTAGCCGCATGGACCGCCGTCGCCTGTCTCTGGCGCCATGACTTCATCGTCTACATGGCGATTCCCACGATCGCTCTGCTCGGCGTATGTCACGAACGCCCACGAGCGATGCGGCTCGCGACCGTGTATCTCGCTGTCACGTTCGTGTTTCTACTGCCGTGGTTCGCTTACGTGCAGTGGGCTGGCAGCATCGCGTCGTACCTCGGCGCGGCGTTCCGATTCACGGCGACAGAAGCGCAACGAACGGTGACATGGCCCGGGAACGCATGGGCGATGTTTGCCGCGATCATGGCGATTCCGGTGCTCGCGATCGTCCTCGGGCGCCGTTCGAACGAACGACTGTCATTCGCCAGCAGCGAACGTGTTTCGTTCGCCCACGAACGTGTTTCGTTCGCCAGCGAACGTGTTTCGTTCGCCCACATCGTGTTCGCAGCCTCGATGGCGTTGATGGCCAACTTCGTGCTGCTTCGCGACGTGATCGCCACACGCCTACCGGACGTCATCGCTCTGACCGCCGTACTTGTTGCGTGGATCGCCGGACGGGTGATCCCGACACGCGTGCTCCGGACATCGGCCGTTGTCGCAATCCTCTTGGCAGTCGTGCTGGTCGGCTGGCGACTCAAGTCACAAGGCTTTGGTGTTCCGACGCCAGGCAAGGTCGTGCGCCGGTTCGCCACCGTGTCGAACATGCTGCGAGATGAGGCGCCAGAGGTCATTCCCAACCATGAGCGGCTGCCGCTGATTCGCTACCTCTCGTCGTGTACGCCTGGCTCGTCACGCGTGTTCGTCGCGGGATTCGCGCCGGAGATTCCGGTCTTGTCGCGACGTCCGTTTGCCGGCGGGCTCCCTTCGTGGATTCCGGGGTACTACATCAATGCGAGCGACGTGGAACGCGCCG
>Ga0310810_10002525_pt1 | contig 19703 bp, 25 predicted proteins | sample NCmetagenome_FD_207641 | JGI IMG/M metagenome (GOLD analysis project Ga0310810, IMG submission 207641) | Soil microbial communities from experimental microcosm in Duke University, North Carolina, United States - NC | ecosystem: Engineered > Artificial ecosystem > Soil microcosm > Unclassified ...
CGCAGCTTGCCCAGGGTGGCCTCGAGGATCCGGCCGGGGTCGGTCTCCTCGATGAACTGCACCAGGGGCTCGATGTCGTCGCCAAAGCGCACGGGCCTGTGCATGACGTCTCTCCTCTCGCTCCGGTTCGAGGGCGCGGCGCCAGAATCCTACCGCGGGCCCGGACCGTACGCAGCAATCTTCTACAGGAGCTGGGCCAGCCGGCGGACGCCCGCGCGGATCTCGCTTTCCGTGAGCGCGGCGTAGCCGAAGAGGAGGCCCGCGCGCGGCGGGGGCTCGGCGTAGGACGGCGCCACCGAGTAGATCCCCACCCCGGCCCGGGCCGCCCGCGTGATGAGGGCGCCGAGCTCGCGCGGCGGCACGTCGTTCAGCCAGACCACCAGGTGCACGCCGGTGTTCTCGCCCGCGATCTCCACGCGCCCACCGAGGCGCTCGGCCAGCGCCTCGATGAGGGCCCGCCGGCGCGCCGCGTTCCGGGCGCCCGCGCGCCGGAGGTAGCGCTCGAACTGGCCGCTCGTGATCAGCTCGGCCAGCGCCTCCTGGTAGAGCGGGGCGGAGAGGCGGTCCGCCGCCCACTTGGCGGCGAGGAAGGGGCGCACCAGGGCGCGCGGCAGCACGAGATAGCCGACGCGCAGCGCGGGGAACAGGGTCTTGGAGAACGACCCCATGTAGATCGCCCGCTCGTCGCGGTCCAGCGACTGCAGCGCCTCCAGCGGACGGCCCTCGTAGCGGAACTCGCTCACGTAGTCGTCCTCGACGACCCAGGCGCGGACCCGGGACGCCCACTCGAGCAGGGCCAGCCGCCGCTCGAGCGGCATGATGACGCCGGTCGGGAACTGGTGGCAGGGCGTCACGTAGGCCAGCCGGGGGCGCGCCGCGGCGGGCGGGAGCCGGGCCGGATCGAGCCCGTCCGCGTCCACCGGCACCCGCAGGAGGCGCGCACCCACCGCCTCGAAGGGAATGGTGGCGCCGGGGTAGTGCGGCTCCTCCACCACCGCGCCGTCGCCGGGATCGAGCAGCACGCGCGCGACCAGGTCCAGCGCCTGCTGCGCCCCGTTCACGACCACGATGCGCTCCGGGTCGCTCACGACGCCGCGCGCCCGGCCGAGGTACTCGACGAGCGCCTCGCGTAGCGGGCCGTGGCCGGCGGGCGAGCCGTAGCCGAGCGCGTCGGACGAGGCACGTCGGGCGTGGGCGCCGAGGAGCCGGCGCCAGATCTCGCGCGGGAACTCGTCCACCGCGGGCCGGCCGTAGCGGAAGTCGTAGCGGAGCGCGGGGCGCGGGACGGACGGGGCCGAGGGCGCGAGGTCGAGCCGCGCGGTGAGGCGCCGCGCGTAGGCGGAGACCCGCGCGGGGCGCTCCGTCGCGGGGCGAGCGGACGCGGGCGCCGCGCGCGGCCGGGCGACGCCGGCCACCGAGGTCGCGGCGCGGTGGCGGCTGACCAGGTAGCCCTCCGCGGCGAGCTGCTCGTAGGCGAGCATCACGGTGTTGCGCGACACCCCGAGGTCCCTCGCCAGGGCGCGCGTGGACGGGACCCGGGCCGCCGGGCCCAGCCCGCCGGCCCGGATCTTGGCCTTGAGCGCCAGGTAGACGCGGCGATGGAGCGGCCCACCCGCCTCCCGCAGGTTCAGCAGCATTCGATCTGGCCCCTTCCAATCTCGAAAATCTGGCCCTTCCCAGGTGCCAGCACCGGGTCTAGGATAGCCGTGCTCGAACGACGACGGAAGGAGGAAATGACATGGCGAGCACCGTGGACGATCCCGAGACGCTCGAGGGCCTGAACCGGGGATATCTTCTCGCCGCGGAGAGGTCCGACGTGGCCTGGTACGCCCTACACCTGGCCGAGGACTACCGCGCCACCAACCCCGACGGATCCTTCGTGGACAAGGCGGGCTTCCTGGCCCGCATCGGGCGGGCCCACGCCTTCAAGAACTTCCGGGCGCCCCAGGTCGCGATCCAGCGCGTGGGGGGCGACCTGGCCCTGATCCACGCGAGCTTCGAGGACACGCGACCCGACGGCAGCCACGGACGGGGGCGCTACACCGACATCTGGCAGCGGCGGAACGGGCGCTGGCTCTGCGTGTCCGCCCACTTCACGAGGTGCTGACCATGGCCACCGATCAGGCGACGCTCGAGGCGCTCAACCGTGAGTACATCCGATCGGTCAGCGAGGCAGACGTGCGGTGGTTCGACGCGAACCTCGCGGAGGACTTCGTCAACAGCAATCCCGACTGCTCGCTCCTGGACCGGGCGGGCTTCCTGGCCCAGATCGCGCGCGGGTCGACCGTGAAGAACCTCGCCATCGAGGACGTGCTGATCCGCGTGCTGGGCGACGGGGCGCTCATCCACGCCCGCACCGTCTACACCAAGGCGGACGGGCAGCCGGGTGCCGGGCGCTACACCGACGTGTGGGCGCGGCGCGGGAGCGGCTGGGTGTGCGTGGCGGCCAACGTCACGCGCCTCTGACGCGACTCACCCGCCGGCGGCGCCCGTGCCACCGACCCGGTGCCGGTACCGCGGCTCCAAAGAAGTCGACGTAGCGCGGCTCGCGCTCTCCGCGGTGAGCGCCCCGAGCAGCTCGACATCGAGCGGGCGTGCGGAGGTGTACACCGCCAATCCGACCGCCGCGACCAGCCCGAGGAAGATGCTGCCGACGCTGAACGCCACGAGCCTGACCATGGGCCGCCTCCCCGGTCGCCTACTCACCTCTGTAAACGTCCCGTGCGACCATCCGTTCCGCCAGGCGGACAACCGAGGCCATGGCCTTCCCGCCCCCTGCCCCTCCTGCTACACTCGCGGGCGCGGTTCGGCCCGACCACCAGGGGAGGACGCGATTCCGACCAGAGCACAATCGGCAGGACGGGCGAGCCGGTGACCATGCACGTGGAGCGCGAGACGATCCGGGGCGGCGGCCCGGACCTAGCCGGTTGACGCGAGACCTGGGGGCCCAGGAGCGGCTGGACGCCGCCTTCGCCCGCGAGGAGCGGCGGGGCCTGATGGTGGCGGCCGCCGCGCGCTCGGCGGCGGTGGTGTTCATCCTGGGATGGCTCGCGGTGGCGAGCCCCGAGCGAGGGCCGGCCTATGCCTGGGTCCTCGGCTCCGCGGCCTTCTTCCTCGTGACCGGGCTCGCCCAGCTCTGGCTCTACCGTCGGGGCCGGGCCCTGCGGCTGGCCGCGTACCTGCTGATCCTCGTGGACTCGCTCGCGCTGGCGGCGGCCCTCCTGCTGCCGAACCCCTACCTCACCCCGCCGATTCCGCCGGCGATTCCGCTGCGCCACGCCACGTTCATGTACTTCTTCGTCATGCTCATGCAGGCCGCCTTCTCGTTCCGGCCCCGGCTGCTCCTGTGGACCGGGCTCTGCGGGGCCGGCGCCTGGACGGCGGGCTTTCTCTGGATCCTCACCCGGCCCGAGACCATCACCGACCCGCCCGCCGGGGCCAGCCGGGACGCGATGCGCGCCGCCTACTTCGACCCGAACTACGTCTCGGTCCTCAAGTACCAGAACGAGGTCATCGTGTTCCTGCTGGTGAGCGCCGGGCTCGCGCTGCTGGTCCGGCGCTCGCGCACGCTGGTGGCCGAGCGAGCCACCGCGGAGCGCGCCCGCGGCAACCTCGCCCGCTACTTCTCGCCAAAGGTGGTGGACACGCTGGCCGAGCGAGACGAGCCCCTCGGCCGCGTGCGCCGGCAGGCGGTCGGCGTGCTCTTCGCCGACCTGGTCGGCTTCACCACCATGGCCGAGGAGATGACCCCGGAGGAGGTGATGGCGCTCCTGCGGGATTTCCACGGCCGGATGGAAGAGGAAGTCTTCCGCCACGGCGGCTGCCTGGAGAAGTTCATCGGGGACGCGCTGCTGGCCACTTTCGGCGTCCCCGACACCGGCCGCCGGGACGCGACCGACGCTCTGGCCTGCGCGCGCGGCATGCTGGCGACCCTCGCGGCCTGGAACGTCGAGCGGGAGGCGGCCGGGATCCCGTCCCTGCAGATCGGGCTGGGCCTGCACTACGGCCCGGTGGTGGCGGGCGACATCGGCAGCCGCCGCAGCATGGCCTTCGCGACGGTGGGCGACACCACCAACGTCACCAGCCGGCTCCAGTCCCTCACGCGCGAGCTGCGAGTGCGCATCGTGGCCAGCGGGGCGCTGGTGGCCGCCGTCGAGCGCGAGGCCGCCGATCCTGCGCTCCTGCGGGGGCTGACCGCGCGCGGGCCCACCGCGCTGCGGGGGCGTGACACGCCGATCGAGCTGTGGGCGGAGTGACCGCGCGACATGGCCCAGAACGCGACCATCTTCAAGGCGACGCTCGAGATCGCGGACGTCGACCGCGCCTACTACCACGACCACGCCCTGACGATCGCGCGGCACCCGTCGGAGACCGACGAGCGCATGATGGTCCGCCTCCTGGCCTTCGCCCGGCACGCGGACGCGGCGCTCGCCTTCGGCCGAGGCCTGGGCACCGACGACGAGCCCGATCTCTGGCGGAAGGACCTGACCGGCGCCATCGACGTCTGGATCGACGTGGGGCAACCGGACGAGCGACGGATCCGCCGAGCCGCCGGCCGCGCCGGGGCGGTCGTCGTCTACAGCTACGGCGGGCGGAGCGCCGGCCTCTGGTGGGACGAGGCCGGCGTGCGGCTCGACCGGATCGCCAACCTGACGGTCGTCAATCTGCCCTCGGCGGCCACCCAGGCGCTGGCCACGCTGGCGCGGCGGACCATGCGACTGCACTGCACGATGCAGGACGGGCAGATCTGGGTGGCGGACTCGGAGCAGAGCGTGGCGATCGAGTTCGAGGTCCTGAAGCGTTCGCTTCGATGAAAATGGCGCGTCGGCTGCTATACTGGCCGCACGTTTCGCCTCCGGCCACGCTCGCGACCGCCGCGGCCCGAGGGGGCCGACCGATCCGCCAGGGAGGTCACGCACGCCTCGAGTCAGCATCGGCATGCCGGTCTACAACGGGGAGCGCTTCGTCGGTCAGGCCCTGGACTCGCTGGTGGCCCAGACCTTCACGGACCTCGAGATCGTCATCTCCGACAACGCGTCCGACGACGGCACCGCGGCGATCTGCACGGAGTACGCGCGACGCGACGCCCGCATCCGGTACGTCAGGAGCGCGCGCAACGTCGGGCTGGCCAAGAACTTCCAGCGGGTGGTGGCGCTCTCGACCGGCCACTACTTCAAGCTCGCCAACGCGGACGACCTGTGCAGCCCGGATCTGGTCGCGCGGTGTGTCGAGGTGCTGGATCGAGACCCGGAGGTGGTGCTGTGCTACGGCAAGACCACATTGATCGACGGCGAGGGGCGGACGCTGCGGCCGTACGAGGACCGGCTCGGACTGGTCTCCTCGAGCGTGACCGAGCGGTTCCGCCAGGTTCTGGACCGGGTGGGTCTTGTCAACGTGCTTCAGGGCGTGATGCGCGCCGAGGCCTTGCGGCGGACCGCGCTCATCGAGAGCTACCTCGGGGCCGACATGGTGCTGGTCGTCGAGCTCGCGCTCCACGGTCGGTTCCACGAGCTGCCCGAGCGGCTCTTCCGGCGTCGGATCCACGACCAGGCGTTCAGCACGCGGGTTCACGAGGATCAGCAGGCGCTGTGGGAGCCGCAGGCCCGGCGGAGAATCGAGCTGTATCTCTGGCGCCACTACCTGGGATATCTCCGGGCCATCGCGCGAACCCCGCTCCCCTCGACCACGAAGCTCCGGCTCGCCGCGGTGGTGGCCCGGCGTAGCATCGCGGCCCGGGGGGCGCTCGCCCGCGAGCTGGTCGGTGGGCTCGGGGCCCGCCGGTGACCCGGGTGTGAGGACCGGCCATCTCGTCGAGGCCCTGACCGGTCGGAGCTGGGACCCCGCGACGGTGACGCGCGAGGTGCTGGCTCGAAGCGCCCGCTACGAGCGCCGCGGCCTCCGGGCCGGCGATCGGGTCTTCCTCCATCTCGGCAACCGGCTCGAGTTCTTCGCCGAGCTCCTCGCGGTCTGGCGCCTCGGGGGATGCGCGGTCCCGGTGGACGGCCGCCTCACCGCCTTCGAGGTCGAGCAGCTGCGGGCCGCCGCCGCGCCCCGCTTCGCGGTGGTGGACGACGTCGTCGATCCGGCGGCGGCCACGAATGGCGTCGACGTCGAGGTGATCGACGCCACCGAGACGTGCCCACCGCCCGCGGCGGCGCCGGTGGAGCGCGCACGGCCGCAGGGCGACGCCCTCATCCTGTTCACCTCCGGCTCGACCGCCGAGCCCAAGGGCGTGGTGCACACCCACGCGTCGCTCCGCGCCCGCTGGGTCGCGCTCGAGGCGCACCTCGGGCTCGCCTCCTACGCCCGCTCGCTCTGCCTGCTCCCCACCCACTTCGGCCACGGGCTCATCTGCAACAGCCTCTTCCCCTGGCTCGCCGGGCAAGATCTCTTCATCACGCCACCGTTCCGGTCTGAGATCCTGGTCCGGCTGGGCGCGCTCATCGACGAGCACCGGATCACCTTCCTCTCGTCGGTGCCCGCGCTGTGGCGCCTCGTCCTCCGCACGGCGCGTCCGCCGGGCGGGGGCACCCTCCACCGCGTTCACTGCGGCTCCGCGCCCCTGCCCGCGTCGCTCTGGGAGCGCATCCGCGGGTGGGCCGGCACCCTCGAGGTCTTCAACACCTACGGGCTGACCGAGACCGGGAGCTGGGTCGCGGGCACCTCGATCGGGCCGTTCACCCCGGCCGACGGCCTGATCGGCGAGCCCTGGGGGGCCACCCTCGAGGTCCGCCGCGCCGCCGACGCCGAGTCCGTCGAGGCGGGTGGCTCCGCGCCGTCCTGCCCGCCCGGCGAGGTTGGCCACCTGTGGATCAAGACGCCCGCCCTCATGCGCGGCTACCTCGGCCGCGACGCGCTGACCCGCCGGGTCGTCGTCGACGGGTGGCTCGCCACCGGCGACCTGGGCCTGCTCGACGAGCGGGGCCGGCTACATCTCCACGGCCGCGAGCGCGACGAGATCAACAAGGGCGGCATCAAGATCTCCCCCGCGGAGGTGGACGCGGCGGCCGCGAGCTTCCCGAAGGTCTCGGACGCCTGCGCGTTCGCGGTCGACGATGCGCTCTATGGCCAGAACGTGGGGCTCGCGGTGGCCCTCGACGAGAGCGGGGATGCCGCGGTGCACGAGCTCTACCACTGGATGCGGGGCCGGCTCGCCGAGGCCAAGCTGCCGGTGCGCTGGTGGGTGCTCGACGCGATCCCCCGCTCGGACCGCGGCAAGCTGAGCCGCGAGGCGGTGCGCGACGCGTGCGCCGGCCGCGCGCCGCTCGATCTGGCGCGCATCCTGCGGGCTCCCCGGGCGACCTAGGATCGCGATGTCCGCTCATCCCGAACGAGACACGCTGCGCGAGCAGCTGAGGGCGCTGATCGCCGAGTTCGCCGGCCCGGAGCACGGGGTGATCGACGACGAGACGCCCCTGATCAGCTCGGCGCTGGTGGAATCGATCGCGCTGCTCAACGTGGCCCTCTGGGTCGAAGAGCAGATCGACGCCGCGGTCGAGATCACCGCCTTCGACCTCGCCTCGGAGTGGGATACCGTCGCCCGGATCCTGGACTTCGTCGAGAAGCACCGCGGCCACGACCGCGCGGGGCCACGGAGCTCCGCGTGACGTACGAGATCGTCCGGTACGAGCCCGCGTTCCGGGACCAGGTGGCTGAGCTCCAGCGTCACCTCTGGGGCGACGACGCATCCATCAACGCCGCGTACCTCGACTGGAAGTACCACCAGAACCCGTACCTCGACGAGCCGCTCATCTGCCTGGCCGTGGACGCCGGGCGGGTGGTCGGGATGCGCGGCATGTTCGGCGCGCTCTGGGAGATCGGCACGCCGGCCGAGCCCGTCGTGGTGCCCTGCGCGGACGACTTCGTGATCGCGCCCGAGCATCGCAATCGCGGGCTGGTCGCCCAGATCATGAACGCGACCGTCGACCGTGTCGCGGCCGAAGGTCACCGCTACGCGTTCAGCCTGAGCGCCGGCCCGGTCACCATGATGGCGTCGCTCGCCACCGGCTGGCGGGGCGCCGGATCGATGCGGGCCGCGCAGCGGAAGGGGGTGGACGGATTGCTCACGCGGGCCTCCGCCCGACTGCGCACGCTGCCGCTGCTGTGGCGCTACGCCGATCCGCTCGCGCGCCTGCAGTATCGGCTGCAGCGGCCGTTCGCCCGTCTGGACCGCGAGGCCCGGCGCGCCGGCGGCCCGCTCGATGCCGGCGTGCGGGTCGAGCCGGCGCCCCGGGTCGACGCGATGGCGGACCTCGTGCGCCGACTCGGGCACGATGGGCGGCTCCGCCACGTCCGGGACGAGCGCTATCTGGCCTGGCGGTACCGAAATCCCCTCTACGAGTATCGGTTCCTGTTCCGGGAGTCCGATCGGCTGGAGGGCTATCTGGTCCTGCGGGCGGACCGACAGGATCCGGCCCGCGGCGTCAACATCGTGGACTGGGAGGCGACCACGCCCGCGCTTCGCGAGGAGCTGCTGCGCGCGGCGGTGGCCTGGGGGAGCTTCCCCGAGCTGACCATCTGGACCGCGACGGTCCCTCCCGACACGCTCGCCGGGGTCTCCCGCGCCGGGTTCGTGCCGATGGGCGCCGGCTCGCGGACGAGATCTTCGCACAGCATCCTGGTCTGTGACGCTCGGCGACCGCGGCCGGCGCCGGACATGATCCTGGGAGGGCGGCGCCTGCTCGACCCGAACACATGGGATATGCGGATGGTCTACTCCATGGCCGGATGAGCGGATGAGCCTCCGGGTCAATCGGAGAGGCTAGCGGACCACTGCGACCGCTAGCCCCTAGCGTCACGCTTTGGCCCGGAGGGCGGTCAGAGCCGCGGCGAGTAGCCCGCCCTCGGGGAGCTTGCCGTCGGGCGTGAGCTTGTCGATCGCGCCCGGCAGCACCTCCGCCAGCTTGGCGCTCATCGCATCCGGCGAGATTCCAAGCCTCGCGGCGAGCTGCTTGACCGCATCCGCTCGCCGAGATGGACTGGTTCTGACCCGTGCCGAAGCTCCGTGCTAGCCCAGTCACTAGGCCTCAACCATTGGACCTAGGCCCAGTAGTCGGCCCTGTGAACCGGCTACCGTGTGGCGCAGGTCACACGCGCGACGAGCAGAGGACTCCGAAGACGCATCTTGACTGCCCCCGGTTGCCGACGCAAGATCGCAGTCGATGAAAGGCCTGGCTGGCGGGTCGACGATGCGCTCCGGCCACGGATCGATGCGCTCCCGTTGGGCGCTCTCGGCGTATCCAGGCACGATCGCGGCCCGGCAGGCTCGGCCTCGCCGAGGACCCCCAAACACTGCGATCCTCCCGCCCCCAGGCTCTCGCATACGGGACATACGACGGCGTGGCGTCGGCATCGGTTCTGAGCCCGTCGGCGGTCGACCACACATGCAGGGGAACGAGGGAGCGGAGCGTGAATGACGAGCCGGAAAGCCTAGGCGGACACGTCGCGCGACTTGCACTGGTAGTCGCGGCGTTGCTCGTCGTAGTCGGGGCCGGGTGGACATGGCTCACCTTGTCGTGGGCGTATTCCGAAGGTGAGCGCGCCGGCGTGTTGCAGAAGTTCTCCAAGAAGGGCTGGATCTGCAAGACCTACGAGGGTGAAGTCGCACAATATGTCGTCGGAGGCCTCGCGCCGCAGATATGGTATTTCAGCGTGCGCGATGCGGCGCTGGCCGAGCAGCTCTTCAAGGCCGTGGGGCAGAATGTGCAGCTGCACTACAGTGAACATCGCGGCATCCCCACGAATTGCTTCGGCGATACGCCCTACTTCGCCCAGAGCTTCGCCATCATTCCGACCGCGACACGATAGTCTTGGGCAAGGCGGCAACTGGTGTGGCGGGAGCTGCTACTGCAGCTTTCCCGCTCTTCGAGGAATCGCCATCGCCGTCAGCTGCCCCGCCCGCATCCGGGCGAGCAGCGTGGCGAACGACGTCGTGCGGAGGACGCGATTGATCTGCGCGCGGTAGTTCGCGGCCAGGCTCACGTTCTCCAGCACCACATCAAACGCCAACCAACCGGCCGCCGACCTTCGAAGCCGGTAGTCAATGCCGATCTCTGCCCCCCGGGTCGTCAGGATCTTCGAGCGTACCGTTGCGTGATTGGCCTCGCTCGTCTCACTCACGTAGACGATCTGCTCACCGGCATAGTTCTCGACCGTCGTCACGTAGGAGCGTTCCAGGAGGTCCGTGAAGAGCACGACGAACTCGGCCCGCTCTTTTTCCGAGGGGGTCGCCGCGTGGTAGCCGAGCGAGCTGCGCGCCATCTCGGGGAAGTCGAAGAAGTCGTCGGCAACCTTCCGGAGCAAGGCGCGCCGGGCCACGAGGTGGGTCGGGCCCTGGAGATCCGGGCGGGTCACGATCTTGATGACGGCGGCGACCGCGGACTGGACCCGGTCGAGAGGGCCCCCGGCCTCGGCCGGGGCGGAGAACGCCAGCAGAGACGCGACCGCCATCACCGCCCATGCTTTCATCTCAGCCCCTCCCATGTGCCCGGTATCCGTCACGCGGGGCATACGCTCGTAGCCTAGTCCGGGCCATCCGCGCTGCCCATTGGACCTAGGTCCAATAGCGAGGCGCCCGATGAACCGCCTATCGTTTCGGACCACGGAGGCTCGGAGGAACGGAGGGCCAGCAGTCGGTGCTCGCCGCAGGCCTCCTGCCGGAAGCCGGCGCCCTCCACAAGATCCGAGGGCCTCCCAACGGTCGGTTCGCGTGAAGGGGGATCTTCGCATTTATCCAACCACATCGATGAGGAGGATCCCATGCTACGTCTGATCACGCTCGTGATGGCCGTCATGCTCTGCCTAGGGCCCGTGGGGACACCCGCGGCATTCGCGCAAGCGACGAAAGCCAGCCCCACGAAGAACGAGCCTAAGGCGCCCTCGACCAAGGCCGAGCTCATCGACATCAACACCTCCTCGGCGGACGAACTCCAGAAGCTGAAAGGCGTCGGCGACGTCTACGCCAAGAAGATCATCGAAAACCGACCCTACCAGGGCAAGGACGAGCTGGTCTCGAAAAACGTCATCCCCCAGGCGACCTACGCGAAGATCAAGGGGCAGATCATCGCCAGGCAGTCCCCGGTGAAGAAGTAGAGCCATGGCCACCGGGTTCTTCGACTTTCTCCGCAAGACCAACGCGCTCGCCCTGGCGGTGGCGGTGATCATCGGCGCGGCGATCGGCAAGGTCGTGGCCGATCTGCTCATGCCCGTCATCGGGCTCTTCGTCGGTGGCGGAGAATGGCGGACCCTGCAGATCCCCCTCCGAATCGCGCCGGACGGCAAGGTGCTGTCGGCACTCGCGGTGGGCAACTTCCTGGGCTCGGTCGTGGACTTCGTGATCATCGCGTTCTTCGTCTACCTCGTCACGAAGTCGCTCTTGAAGGAGACGCCCGCGCCGCCGGGCCCCGCGATGAAGCTCTGCGGAGCGTGCGGCGAGAGCATCCTCTCGAAGGCCACTCGCCGCCGATACTGCACCAGCGCGGTGTAGAAGCAGCACCCGTCACGCCTCTTTCGATGAAACCGAGGCGCCCTCTGAAGAGGGCCGCGCCAACCGGAAAGGAGCCACAAATGGTAAACAAGCGGATTGCTCGCATTGCGATGGCCGGGATGCTCTTCGCGGCCTTTGGCCTGGGCTATCTTTTCGGTTCGGTGAGCCAGCCGCCGCAGGCCAGCGCCCAGCTTCCCAGCGGGATCCTCGACAAGGCCACTCAGGGCAGCAATCCCCTCGCGGCCGCCGGCCAACTCGGCTCCTCCATCACGGACATGGAGCAGCACGTCACCGGCCTGCAGAAGAATCTCGATACCCTCAAGAAGATACAGTCCGCCCTGACGGGCAAGTAGGAAGGAGAGATATCATGAAGAAACGGATCATCACGACATTGATTGGCCTGTCCATGCTCTCGGCTGCGGTCGCGGCCTGCGGCACGGTGACGGGCGCCGCGGTGGGGGCGGCAGGCGGTGCCGCGGTCGGGGCCGGCACCGGGTACGGCGCCGGTAAGGGCGCCCTCATCGGCACCGGCGTGGGGGCCGCGGCGGGTGCCATCTACGACTTCACAAAGAAATAGGGAGGGGACGATGCGCAAGGGCCAGCGGATCGCAGCGGCCGTGGCGGTGGGAGTGCTGCTCTGGAGTGGAAGCGCACTGGCGCAGGGCAAGCCGACCTGTACGTCGCAGGGAAAGCTCCAGACGGCGCAGAAGGTCGTGGGGCAGGTCGTCAAGGTGGATGCGGGACTCGATAAGCTGACGGTACGAGAGGACGACGGGACGGTGCACGAGTTCCAAGCCTCGAAAGAAGCGCTTCGGGAGTTCAAGGCAGGGGATCGCATCGAGGCGATGCTCCGCGAGGCCCCCAAGTGCCCGTAAGGCACCCGGACGCCGGCCCTCTGACCGATTGGCGAGAGGAGTTGCTCGAGCGCTGAGGCCCTCTGGATCGCGCGCGGCCCAGAGTCTGCTAGACTCCCGCGCGTTATGCCCGATCGTCCTTCCTGGGTAGGTGCCGCGCCGATTCTGCCTGACCGCTCAGTTGCTGGCGACGCGAGACCGGCGTGGCGGCTCGTCCGCTGGCGGGATGCCGCGCTCGCCTGTCTCGTGGCGGTCGCGGCTGGGCTCGGCGGCTGCACTACCGCGTCGCCCGCCGGACCACCGCCGGCCCCCGACTACGCCAGACCGGCGGCACCGGGCGGGCCGCTCGCGGTGCTCGAGGCCACGGTGCGTGACGCGAGCGGACCGGACGCTTCCGGGTTCCGACTCCTCGAGCGTAACGAGGACGGTCTCCGATGGCGCCTCGCCCTCGTGGACTCCGCCCGCTCCACGCTCGATCTGCAGTATTACGTCTGGGCCGGCGACACGAGCGGACTCCTGCTCATGCGGCACGTGGTCGCGGCGGCCGACCGCGGGGTGAAGGTCCGTCTGATCCTCGACGACCTCGACACCATGATGAAGGACGCCGACACCCGCAAGGTGCGCGACTCGCCCATCGCGAAGATCGACCGGCATCCCAACATCGCGATCCGGCTCTTCAACCCGTGGCACAACCGCTCCCTGGTCGGCCGCGGGGTCGAGTCGGCCGGCGACCTGGCGCGGCTCAACCACCGCATGCACAACAAGCTGTTCGTCGCCGACAACCGGGTCGCGATCATCGGAGGGCGCAACATCGGCGCCGAGTACCTCGGGCTGAACCCGAAGTACAACTTCTACGATCTCGACGTGCTCGGGGTGGGACCGATCGCCCGGCAGGGCTCCACGGTCTTCGATCGCTACTGGAACAGCCCCCTCGTGGCGGAGGTCTCCCGTCTCGACCTCGAGACCACCCCCGGAGACCTGCCGCAGATGATGGCGAAGGTCACCGCCCGCCTGGCCGCCGCGCCCGAGCTCTCGCACTTCCCGACCCTGCCGCGAGACTGGAGCGCGGAGCTCCACGCCCTGCCGGCGACGATCCAGCCGGGGCAGAGCCGGGTGGTGGCGGACCGGCCCGGAGAGGAGGCGGTCAAGCACTGGATGCCGCGAGCCATCCGGACCCTGATCGAGACGGCGAAGCGCGAGCTGCTGATCGCCAACGCCTACATCATTCCCGACCAGGACATGATCGACCTGCTGCACACCCTGACCGCCCGCGGGGTCACGGTACGGATCCTGACCAACTCCCTGGCCACCACCGATGTCCCGGCGGTGAACAGCCACTACAAGCTGTGGCGGCGTGACCTGATCCAGGCCGGCGTCGAGCTGTACGAGCTCCGTCCCGACGCGACGCTGAAGGCCGCCGACGCCGACACCCCGCCCACCTCGTCAAGGTTCCTGGGACTCCACGCCAAGGCCATCGTGCTCGACCGCGAGCGGATCTTCGTGGGCTCGATGAACCTCGATCCCCGCTCGGCCGAGGTCAACAGCGAGATGGGGGTGGTCGTGGAGAGCCCGGCCCTTGCTCGAACCGCGGCCAGCGCCCTGGAGGAAACGATGAAGCCCGAGAACAGCTGGCGGGTCGACCTCGATCCCGACGGGGGCCTCCGCTGGAGCAGCGGTGGGCAGGTCCTGCGCTTCCAGCCCGCGCGAAGCTTTTGGGAGCGCGTCCTGGATCTCGTCTACGTGGTGTTCCCGCGACAGCTGTACTAGAGCCCGGGGGCTGGTCCAGTCCGACCTCTTTAGCCCGCATGGTACAGTTTGCCAAGCACTCGAGCAGGCCGGCGACCAATCGCATGGCCCCAGACAAGGAGAGGAACATGGCAGACCGTCGCACCTTTCTCCAGCTTGCCGGGTACGGGCTCGGCGCGGCCGTCCTCGGCACCGGGCCCGCTCGCGCCCGCGCCCAGACCGCGACCACCCCGCCGCTCAAGATCGGCATGGTCGGGGCTGGACGCATGGGCGGGGCCCTCGGCGCGTTGTTCGTCAAGGCCGGGCACCCGGTAACGTTCTCGTCGCGCCATCCCGACAATCTGAAGGACCTCACGACGAGTCTCGGCCCGCTCGCCCAGGCCGGCCCGGTCGAGCAGGCCGTCGCCTTCGGCGACGTGGTGGTGATGGTCGTCCCCTACGCCGCGCTCGAGGAGATCGGCAAGGCGCACGGCCGCGGCCTCGCCAGCAAGCCGCTGGTCATGGACATTTGCAATCCGATCGCCCGGCGCGACGGTGACGAGGTGGTCAAGTGGGTGAACGAGCAGGCTGGGGCCGGCCTGGCCAGTGCCAAGCTGCTGCCCGGCGCGCGCATCGTGCGGGCGTTCAACGGAATCAGCTATCGCCGGGTGGGCGGTATCGCCCACCGGCCGGGTGGCCTCGTCGGCGTGCCCATCGCGGGCGACGATCCGAAGGCCATCGCCCTCGCCGAGGGGCTCATCCGGGGGATCGGGTTCGAGCCCGTCCTGGTGGGCGGCCTCGCCATGGGCAAGCACCTCCTCCCCGGCACCCCCCTGGCCGAGGAGCACACGCCCGCGGAGATTCGACAGATCGCCGCCGGCCTGCGCTGAATCCGATGGCCCACTGGCTCCTGAAATCCGAGCCCGACGATTGGTCGTGGGCCGCGCAGGTCGAGAAGGGGCGTGAGGGGGCAGAGTGGACGGGCATCCGCAACTTCTCGGCCCAGAACCACCTGCGCACCATGAAGAAGGGCGAGCAGGCGTTCTTCTACCACACCGGCAAGGAGCGCGCGATCGTCGGCATCGTCAAGGTGATCGCGGAGGCGCACCCCGATACGACGGATCCTGCCTGGCGCGCGGTCGACGTCGCCGCGGTGCGCAAGCTCCCGACCCCGGTCACCCTCGACCAGATCAAGGCGGATCGGCGCCTTTCCGGCATGGCCCTGGCTCGGCTCCCGCGCCTGTCGGTCCAGCCGGTCTCGGAGGCCGAGTGGCGGATCGTCTGCCAGATGGGAGGGCTCGGCTGAGGGACGGCGGCCGGCCGGTCGAGATCGCCGCCACTCTTCCTCGTTGTCGCGTGAAGCATTGACAGCAGGTCTTCCGCCGGTGAAGATCCGACCATGCGGGCCGGCGGGTTGTTCATCGCTCTCGGGGGCTTGCTCGCGCTCACTCTCGCTTCGCGTTCAACCGCCACATCCGAGCAATCCACATCGGATCTCCACCGGGCCGACGGGGTGACCTGGAGTCGGGACATCGCCCCCGTGTTCCAGCAACATTGCCAGGGCTGCCATCGTCCCGACGACATCGCGCCCTTCCCTCTCCTGAGTTACCTGGATGCGTACCGTGAGCGGCAAAAGATCCTGCGCGTCGTCGAGAGACGGAGGATGCCACCCTGGAAGCCCGTCCCGGGTTTCGGCGAGTTTCTGGATGCTCGTAGGCTCAACGAGACCGAGGTCGCCTCGATTCGCGACTGGGTCGCGGCGGGGGCACCGGAGGGGGACCCGCACGACCTCCCGCCGGAGCGACAGTGGCCCCAGACGTGGACGCTGGGGGCGCCTGACGCGGTCCTGGCGCCCGAACACGCCTTCGAGGTGCCGTCGAGCGACCGCGACCTCTATCGCTGCTTCGTGATCCCGACCCACTTCGCGGAGGACCGGTATCTCTCGGCGGTGGAGTTCGTGCCGGGCAACCGACAGATTGTCCACCACGTCCTCACGTATCTCGACACCACCGGCGCCTCGGTGGCGCTGGACCAGGCGGACCCGGGCCCGGGCTACACGTGCTTCGGCGGCCCCGGCTTCGCGCCCACGGGCGGCATCGGCGGGTGGGCGCCGGGCGCCCGCCCGCAGGCGGATCCCGACGGCGTGGGAGTGCTCCTGCCCGCCGGAGCCCGGGTGGTGATGCAGATCCACTACCACAACCGCCGTGGCGGACCCGAGAGCGATCGCACCACGATCGGCCTCCACTTCGCGACGAAGCCGGTGAACAAGCGGGCGCGCTGGATACCCGTGCTCAACCGCACCTTCCTCATCCCGGCGGAGGCTTCCCGCCACGAGGTGCGCACCACCTACATGATCCCAGTCGGTCGGGACCTGCACGCGATCGGAATCTCGCCCCACATGCACCTGCTCGGTCGCTCCATGAAGGTCACCGCGACCGCTCCCGACGGCACCGTGCAGCCCCTGATCTACATCGACGATTGGGACTTCCACTGGCAGGGCACCTATACGTTCGCACGACCGGTGCCCCTACCGGGCGGCACCCGGATCGACGTGGAGGCGGTCTACGACAACTCCTCGACGAACCGCCGCAACCCGAGCCGCCCTCCGCGTGACGTGAGGTGGGGCGAGGAGACCACCGACGAGATGTGCATCGCGTTCATCCGGGTAACGGTGGATGCCGAGCAGCTCGGCTACCGCCCGCCGTGACGTGAGCACTGATCCCCATGGCCTCGGCGCCGTTCGCGGACACTGTGAGCCGCGATTCGCGCAGGTTCGCGACGCCCTCGCGGAGATCATGGCCGCGGGCACCGAGGTCGGCGCCGCGCTCACGGTCTGCGTGGACAAGGAGCCCGTCGTCGATCTGTGGGCCGGCCACACCGATGCGGCGCGGACGCGGCCGTGGGACCGCGACACCATCGTGAACCTCTTCTCGGTGGGAAAGGCGATCACGGCTCTCTGTGCCCTGCGTCTGGTCGAGGCGGGCCTACTCGACCTCGACGCGCCCGTCGCACGCTATTGGCCGGAGTTCGCCCAGGCGGGCAAAGGCGGGCTGCCGGTGCGCTACCTTCTCACGCACCAGGCGGGGCTCGCCGCCATCGCCCGCCCTCTGCCGCCGGAGGCGTGGAGCCAGTGGGACGTCATCACGGGCGCCCTCGCCTCCCAGGCTCCATGGTGGGAGCCGGGCTCGGCCCACGGCTATCACGTGAACACGCAGGGCTTCCTGATCGGCGAGGTCGTCCGCCGCGTCACGGGCAAGTCACTCGGGACCTTTCTCCTCGAGAGTCTCACCGCGCCCGCCGGCATCGACTTCTTCATCGGCTTCGGCCCGGCGCTCGACGGACGCTGCGCAGACTACCTCCCGCCACCGCCCACTGCCGAGCGCGACGAGCTCGAGCGGCGACTCGACGGCAACCCGACGAGCCTCGGCGGCCCGGCCCGCATGCGGATCAACGCGTATCGGAACCCATCGAACTTCTCCGGCATGGCCATCGTGAACACGCGGGCATGGCGGGCGGCGGAGGTGCCGTCGACCAACGGGCACGGCAACGCCCGTGCGGTGGCACGCCTCTACTCCGCCCTGGCCGGCGACGGCGAGCTGCACGGCGTGCACGTGCTTGCCCCCGCGACGGTGGGGCGCGCGATCGAGGAACAGGTGAACGGGATGGACATCGTCCTGGAACGCCCCACCCGCTACGGACTCGGCTTCCAGCTCACCATGCCCGCGCGACGCCTCGGCCCCGGCCCGCGCGCCTTCGGCCATTTCGGCGCCGGCGGCTCGCTCGGGTTCGCCGATCCCGACGCGGGGGTCGCCATCGGCTACGCCATGAATCAAGGCCGCCCGGGATGGCAGCACAAGCACGTGCGCCGCCTGATCGACCTGGTGTACACCGCGCTGTAGTCAAGAGGAGGGGGAAGGATGGCGCTTCACGTGCGACGGGTGATTACGGGCCACGACGCGGCTGGACGAGCCATCGTCCAGATCGACGAGGTGGCGAAGCACACGTTCGTCGGCCGGCCGGGAGCGACGGCTTGCAACGTCTGGACCACCGAGGGCTTCCCCGCGAACAACGACGGCTCGGCCGACGCGGGCCTGCGCAAGACCGGCCTGACCTTGCCGAACGGCACCATTTTCCGCGTCATCGAGTTCGCGCCCGGCGTCGCCGCGCGCAACCATCGAACCTCCTCGATCGACTATATCGTGGTCATATCCGGCGAGATCGACATGGAGCTGGACGAGTCGAACGTCCACCTCGAGGCCGGCGACGTCATGGTGCAGCGGGGTACCATCCACAACTGGGTCAACCGCGGAAGCGCGCCGTGCGTGCTGGCGGTCGTTCTCATCGACGCCAAGCCGGTCGAGGCCGGCGGCAAGATTCTCGACCCCGTCGGATAGGTGCCGGGCCCGGCGCGAAGATCGCCGGTCGGGCTCGACGGGCTAGGCGCCGGTCCCGCCCGTGCCACCCTCTCCCTGCTTGCGCAGGAAGTCCTCGACCTCGCGCATCAGCCGGTCCGAGTCGAGCTCTCCGCCGGGTAGTGGCGGCTGCTCCTCGCCCGCTGCCGCATCGTACTCTTGTTCCAGCTTCCGCACGTGCTCCCGGGTGGCGCGGTCCCGAGCCACCGCCTGATCGCACTGCGCGCGAAACTCCTGGATGTCCTCGGCGAAGCTGGACATGTCCGGGCTCAGGTCGAGCAGACGGGCCACGTAGGTCACCAGGGCCTCGATCGCGGCCGGATTCTTGGAATCGGGCAGATAGTGCGGCGCTTGCCCCATGAAGCCGACGTGCTGCATGCCCCGCCGCTCCGCCGCGTCCAGGACCACCGTGGAGATGCCGGTCGGGCCTTCGTAGGTCGGGGGGCGATAGATGCCCCAGGCCTCGAGCAGCGCCTTCGCGGCCGGATCGGTGCAGCGGGCCGTGACCCGCACCGGCCGGGTATGAGGAGCGCCCGCCAGGAGCGCCCCGAGCGAGACGATCCGCCTCACCCCGCAGCGCTCGGCCACGCCGAGCAGCGCCTTCGTGTAGGTCTGCCACCTCTGATGGGGCTCCGGCCCACGGAAGAGGAGGAGGCCGTCGCGTCCGCCCGGCTGCCACGCGAAGAACTCGCTCCGTGGCCAGTGGATGTCGCGGCCCCCGTCGGGCCGGAGCCGCACCTCCGGCCGCTCCTGGGTGAACACGAAGAACTCCTCGGGGAGTATCCGCGCCAGTCGCGTGGCCCGGAGGTCGCGGGCCAGGTGGCGCAGGGCCCCCGTGGCCGCCCGCCCGGCATCGATCCATCCCCCGAACGCCATGACCATCGTCGTCAGGTTGGCGGGCGGGTCGCGATCGAACTCTACGTGGTCCATGCACATCCTCTCGACAGTGTTGGCAGATCGAGATGATTGTAGGCGAACGGCCCCCCGACCGCCAGAGCTCGCCCCGCTTGCCCAGCCAGTCCCGTTCGCCTAGTCTGTCGTCGACGCGGATCGCGGCCCACGGATCGCCACCTCGCTCCGCTCGACATCGGCCGCGCCGGGCCACCGCCAAGGACGTGAATGTTTCTCGATCTCCACTATGCAGCGCCGCAGAGCGTCATCGACGCGATCGCCTCCCTGGGCCGCACGGAGGACGTGCGCTTCTCGCCAAGCGCGCGGCGACTCGCG
>Ga0310810_10002526_pt1 | contig 19702 bp, 19 predicted proteins | sample NCmetagenome_FD_207641 | JGI IMG/M metagenome (GOLD analysis project Ga0310810, IMG submission 207641) | Soil microbial communities from experimental microcosm in Duke University, North Carolina, United States - NC | ecosystem: Engineered > Artificial ecosystem > Soil microcosm > Unclassified ...
GTGCCTCGGCGGGCATCGCCGGGTACTTGAAGATCCAGCTGAAGTCGATCAGATCCAGCAGACGCGTCAGGTCCTCTCCGATCACCGTCAGCCTGGTATGGCCGGGATCGTTGCTCGAGCTCACCTCATGCTTCGTGATCACGCCGTCGCTCAGCACATGCGACTGGCCATTGACCGTCGCCAGCAGGACGACGCGCCGCGGCGGATCGAAAAAGCCGGCGGAGAAGCGCTGCCGCGCTTTCGACGATTTGCCGAACGCGAACGTGAGCGAGAATCCGCTCTTGCTGCTGCCGCCGGTCGATTGCGTGATCTCCGCCGACACGAACGCCTCGGCGACGTCCCGCGGCACCGGCTCGGGCCGCGCCACACCGGGCGGCGCCCCTGGTGCCGGCGAGATCGAGGCCGACAGCATCGAGAAGTGAATCCCCTTCAACATGGGTCCCGCCTCAACCCGCCTGCGGGCCGGGAATCCCCGCCGCCATCGTGATGCGCAGCCAGCGGCCCGCGCGGGCCGTCAGCTCGTCGGGTGAGAGGGCGGCGTTCGCGTCGGCGATGCGCCAGTAGAGACCGGGGTCGCCCATCAGGTCGGCGGCGATGTTGTCGATCCGATCGCCCTCCCGCACCTGGTAGCGTCCGACGTCGGCAAAAGCCGACGGCGGGGGGATCCATCGTCGGCCCACGTAGACGATTTCGTGCCCACACGCGTCCAGAGTGGTGAGCAACGGCAAGCCGCGATAGCGGCTCCCTTCTGGAAACAGATCCAGCGAGGGCTGCTGCGCGGGCGGAATGAGCGAGTAGGGGTCCATCATGGCGCGGTCTTCAGTCCGAGTTGATCGAGCGCGCCGGCGGCAGCACGCTGCGCCAGCGCTTCCTTTTTCTTCAGGTACTCGAGGAACAGCTTCCCGCCGCGGTGCGCGAGGCCCAGATCCATGACGGACAGCGCCCGCATGCCCAGCGTCACCTTGGCGCGGATCGGATTGAGCGACGTGTCGAACGCTTCCTCGACGATCGACAGCTCGGTGACACGCACCGGGACGACGCGCTGCACGCTCCACACGAACAGCGCCAGCGGCGCCTCCATCGGCGCGATCTCGACGACGCCGCTCGTCAGCAGGGCGTCGGCGGCGGCGATCTGATCGCTCGGCGGCGTGATCAGCGATTCGAGGAGGGCCAGCTGCGGGAAGATGCCGACATCGGTCGCCGTGGCGTTTCGATCGGGGAACTCGAGCTGATCGGTCGCGTCGATCTCCGCCTCGAGCTTGAAGGTCTCGATCGGCGCGCCCTTCAGGCGCAGCGCTTCCGATCGATCCGCGGACTCGCCCGTGGTCGCCTGCACCTGCAGGGTGCGAGTGAGCTGGTCGGGGTTGTATTGCAGCACGATGACGCGTGCGAGCTGGGTCGACACGGGATCAAGGAGCAGGATCCCGGCCTTGAGGATCTGCGGGTTGAGCAGCGATGCATGCGCGATCGCGCCGACCGGATCCGGTTTGAACGCGAACCCAGTCATGGCAGAAGGTTGAACCTCATCATGCGTGGGCGTTCGAGATAGCCGATGTGTCGCAACCAGTCGAGCACGAGTTGCTGGTGGTACAGCGCGTACGCAGGTGTGTGCTTCAGACCGTCTGTCCGCGGGAAATACCTGTCCAACCATTCCGCGTACTGCTGCGCCTCTACAAATTTCACCGGATTGGTACGACCGGGGCCGCCAGGCCCGATCTCTATGACTCGGCCCGTGTGCGGATCGATGACGTCTGTTCGCGGCTTGAAATTCGATGGGTAATCCGGGTGGGGAACCGGGAACTCACGCAATACCTCGTTCCGTGCTGCACCGCCGGGAAAGAGTTCCTCGGCGCCCTGGACAAACAGTCTCTTGGGATCGACCCCCATCATCTCTGCAAGCTGCGGCCACCACTTGTCGACGAAACGTCCGGCCAAGGTGACGTCCTTCTCGGCGAGTCCACCTGGAAACTTCCGCTCTTGATGTACGCGGCCGCTCTCGAACGCGTCCTCGGTGCCAGGTGGCAGTTTCGGGCCCTCCTTCGGCTGAGCGGTGAACGTCCTCGGCGGCTTCCGCGTGGGGATTTTCTGGACGATCGGAGGAGCCGGCTTGCCGGACATGCCGCGTTGCAGCGGGGCCGATGCCTGCGTCGGCCGCGCAGGTGGCGTTTTCGTCGGCGGTTTGTTCGGACCCGCCATGCCAACGGGGGAATCCGTTCCCGTCATCGCCAGTTCCGGCGCCTCCGCCTTGGCGTCGGCCACTGCCTGCTGCGCGTGCTCCTGAGACGCGAGCTCCGCCTCGGTCGCCGCTTTGTCAGCGTCGAGCGCCTCGGCGACCTTGGCCGCCTCTTGCTTGGGACTTGCAGCGCGTTTCGCGTCGCCGATGTCCTGGACCGGCGGGCTGCCCTCCTTGTAGGCGTGGGTGACTGGATCGCGCGGGCGGTCAGCGGGCAGATCCACGAGGTTGCTCTTCGGCGCATCCCCTGCGGCCGCGCTCGCCGGCGGCTCGGGTTTCGGCGGGGTCACGTCATTGGCCGGCTTCGATTCGCCGAACAACTTCTTCACTCGGTCCATGGCGTCGTCCAAGAAGGGGACGCGCCGCGGCTTCGCGGCACCCTGTGCGGCTTTGGCCTCGGTGGCTGCCTTGACAGCCTCTGCGCCCTGGCCCTCCTTTGCCACTGTCGTCGCCTTCGGCGCCTCGGCGCCCACATCGGCGAGCTTCGTGCCCTCGGCGACGACGTCCGCGCCTTTCGCGAGGTCACCGGTCTTGGCGAGATCGCTGCCTATCTGGATCCCCTTCTCCGCTGTTCCGAGTGCTTCGAGGGTGCGAGCGCTCTCGAGTGCCTTCGCGCCGGCGCCGGCCTTGGTTCCGGAGCCACCGGGAATGAAGAAGCTGCCGACGTCGACGAGCAGTAAGCCCGGGATGCGGCCCCACCGCGCCTTCTCGCCGGAAGGCACAATCTCGCGCGTCTTGGCATCGAGCTTGTACCCGGCGGCTTCGATGTAGTTCTCGCCGAGCCCCTTGAGCAGGTTCTTCGTCTTCTCCGCTTCGTCCTTCCGGCCGGACGGCCCCTGCTTCAACGCGTATTCGCTGAGCACCTGGCTCGCCGGCTTGTCAGAGGTGATGAGATCGTCGATGGCCCCAACGGTCTGTCCCGCCGCCTGCAGGGGGCCTGACCCCGGGAGTTCACCAAGTCCGCGGATCGTGTTGACCGGATGCACAGAGATGTTCCCGATTCCTGTTCCCATCGACCAGAGCGCCATCGCCACGCCGCCCTGTGCCTGTCGTCCGAAACCTGCAACCGCGCCGCCCGCCGCGTCGGCTTTGTGTTCAATGGCCGCAAGCGTCGGATGTTTTTGGGGATCGATCAGAGTCGTATCGCTCGCGGGGGGGATGATCGTGCCATCCTCGTAGTCGGACACCGTCTTCTTGAAGGCCGTCGTCATGTCCTTCATGCCCTCATCGGCTTTCTTCTGTCCGGCTCTGATCGCGGCGCTCCAGCCTCCTCCTTCCGCATATGCCGCGGCCGCTGCCCGCGTGGGCTCGACTTCCGTCCGGTTCCACGCCTGGACGAAGTCGTCGACGTCCTTCACGAGCGTGTTGAACGCCCTCGCGCGTCCGAGACCCTTTCCTTCTTTCTCCGCCGCCGTGAGCCTGGCCTCTGCTCCCCGGCGTGCCTCTGCCGACTTTTCTGACAATACGATCGTGGGCTTGGTCGCCCGTTCGATGGCGCGAGCAACCTTTGCGCGGCCTTCGGGCGTCCTGAGCGTCGTTAGCTTCGCGGAGACTTCAGCCTTCACGGCCTCGACCCGCGTCTCAACGGCGTGCGTCGCTGAACGCGCCGTCTGCTTCGCCTCGTCGTACTTTTCCACGACGGCCTGTTTGATTTCGCTGGGAGCTGCCTTGACGCGCTCGACGGCGCCTCCTGCGGCGCGCTTCGCACCAGACCATGCGCGCTTCCACAGCGGTGTCTCGTCCTCGCCCTCACAGCTGATCCGCGGAGCGCTCGCCCCGGGTACGTAGACGGACGAGGCACCGCGCAGCGAGGCGACCGTCGCCTGCCGAGCCCCGTCCTCGAGTCTCGAGCTCTCCGACACTCCGCCTCGGCTCTGCTGAACGACGTGGGCGAGCTCATGCGTCAACAGACCGTGGCCGTCGGGATCGGTCGTCTGAAAGCGCCCGGCGGTGAACGCGATGTGCGATCCATGGGTGAAAGCCTTGGCGTGCAGTGATCGCGCTGCCGCATCGGCGCTGGAGCCTGTATGCACACGCACGTCTGAGAAGTCGTGGTGGAACTGGCGTTCAGCCGGCCCGCGAACCGACCAGTCGAGCGGCTCACCCCTGGATTTGAGGACCGCGTCGACAGACGTCTTCCTTCGCGCCTCGAACGCGGTGTCGTTGGCAAGTTTGCGTGCCGGCGAGTGCTGGCTCTGCGGCACCGCGAGTGGCGATCGACCGGGCATCGCTACCGCCTCGCTTCCGCAAGGGGGGCGGAGCCGGCCCAGACGGAGCTCACGACCGCATCTCCCGCCGCACTGACCAGGCCCGGACCGGGTGCAGGAGTCACCGACGGAAGCGTGACCGACCGCGAGCGACTGCACTGCGGCAGTGGCAGCGGCGCGGACGCGGCGATCCGTTCCCGAACGGCGGACTCCAGCGCGCCGCGCAGGTCCCCGGCGAGCCGTGCGCGGTCGGCGAGCGATAACCCGTCGACGACAACGAGATCGATGCTCACGCGCACCTTCACGCCATCACCTCCGCGTGCTCCCGCGCCGTCGTCGCGATCCGGAATTCCGCCTCGCTGATCGGACGCTCCAGCTTGCGCATCTCCGCTCGCACCGCCTCGAGAACGTGATGCATGCTCACCGGCTGTCCATCGGCGGCCGCATCGTGTGCCGCGGCCAGCGCCGCGCTGAAGATTCCGCCGCCGCTCAGGGCAAACCGGGCGAGGCGCTCATAGTCGAGATCCTCGACCGGCGTCTGTGGCGGGAAGACCGTGCGCCAGATCGCCGACCGCTCCTCCACCCCCGGAAACGGGAACCCGATCACGAAGCGCAGCCGCCGCATGAACGCCGAGTCAAGGGCGTGCTTCTGGTTGGTGGCGAGAATCGCCACCCCCTTGAAGTGCTCCATCCGCATCAGCAGGTAGTTGATCTCGGCGTTCGCGTAGCGGTCGTGGCTGTCCTTGATGTCGCTGCGTCGGCCAAAGAGCGCGTCGGCCTCGTCGAAGCACAGCACCGCGCCGCCGTGATCGGCCGCATCGAAAATCCGGCGCAGGTTCTTTTGCGTTTCCCCGATGTACTTGCTCGTCACCGTCGCGAGATCCACGACGGCAAGGCCCAGAGACAGCGCATGGGCAACGGCCTCGGCGGCAAACGTCTTGCCCGTGCCGCTCTCGCCATGGAACAGCGCGGTGATGCCAAGGCCCCGATCGGTCCGCCCGTCGAAGCCGAACTGCCCGGAGACCACGGAGCGTTGGCGGGCGTGCCTGATAAGACGCGCGAGTTGCTCCTTGTCCGAGGCGGGCAGCTTCACGTCGTCGATCGTGACCCTCGGCTGCACCCAGCGGGTGATGCCGGCCAGCGTCGCTCCGGCCCGCTGCACGCAGTCGCCCCACGCGTGCGCGGCCGCGGCGGCCACGCGGTCGGCGGGATCGTCGCCGCCTTCGGCGGCAAACGCATGAGCGCGGTGGGCCGCAAGATCGATCTGCGACCCGCTCGTCGTGAACTCGCCCGCGAGCCGGACGACGATCTCGTTGAGCGGCGGCTGGTCGCCGATTGACAACGCTTCGTGCCAGCGCGTGCGACGCTCCATGTCGCTCGGCGGATCGACGGCAATCACGGCGGCGGTATCCAACCCTGCGAGCGGCTGACGGACATCGAGGATGCCGAGGCCGAGCATGCGCGCGAGGACGCGTGGCCAACGCGGATGCGCCGGCGTCCTGCTGTCCTCCCCGGTCAACGGCTCGACGGCATCGACTCCTTCGACGAACAGAATCAGCGGCTGTAGCCGCGCCTCTCGCGACCAGAGACGTGCGAATCGTCCCAACTCCTCGACGGAAGCAGGCAAGGCATCGGCTTGCGTCGAGTAGGCCAGGAACCGGGCCAGCGCGGCAGCTCTCGCAACGATGTCCGCCTTCGTCGCCACGTGGGCGCCGACGAGTTGTACCACCCCCGACGCATTCGGCGTGCTGAACCACCGGGCCAGTCCCTGCGCGAGCGCTTCGTGCGCCGGCGGCAGCGGCCCGGTATCGAGCATCGGTGCCACCACGGCCGCGAGCCGCTCATCGAGATAGTTCACGCCCTTGATATGTGATGCGATGCGCTCGTCGATTTGCAGCGGCGCGGTGAGCACAGAGACGGACGCGCCGGGATGCATCTCGATCAGCTGCTGCGCGCGAAGCGGGCGCGCAGGCGACATGGCGTCCCAACCGGGATCGGAGAACAACGACATCGCGAGCGCGAATGTCGGGAACGGCCTGGCGGGATCGCCTTGCGCTTTTGCAATCAGCGCGGGAATGCCTGTGTCGATTTCGGCACACGCTGCCAGCAGCAGCACGTCACGCTCGAAACTCGAGAGGCCGAAGCGTTCGGCGAGCGTCGTGAACGGCACGCCCGCCTGCGCGGCTGCGGCGTCCAGCACTGCCCGTGCGCGCTGGGCCGGCGACGCCTCGTGCGCAGGTCGCGACCTGCGTGATCGCCACCAGCCCCGCGTCTCTGACGGCGATGTCACCGATTCGGCCTTCGCCTCGAGAACCGCGCGAATCCAGCGCACCGACGACTGGAGAAACGCCTGGTTCGAGGTCAAGGTCTCGCTCATACCGGCAGGCTCACGTGCTGCATGGCTTCGAATTGCGGCGGCTGCGCCGTGCGGTTGCGAACCAGCTCGCTGTCGACGCCGTCGACGCGAACCGTCACCGGCACGGGAATCTCGGACGGCGTGACGCCCGCGATCGACGCGCTCAATGTGGCGGATTTTCCGGCGATCGGCTTGGGCGTGAACGGCTCGGCGCCGATGAAGATCTCGGAGGCCTGATCCTTCCAGACCTGCGGGAAGCAGGTCACCGCGATGGCCAGCGTGCTGCCCGAGCCGGAGATCGTCGGCGCGCCCGACAACCGGGGCGCCAGCGTGAACCGTCCGACGCCCGTGCGCTGCACTGGCTTGCCGCCCCGCTCCATGCGAAGCGTCAACGTGTACGGGCCGGCCGGCCACGCGGTGTCGGCGCCCGCCGCGAAACTGGATTTCGTCGGATCGTGTGACTGCGGGAGCGCCACCAGCACCCGCGTAGCGGTAGATCCTGCAGCCGACTTCACCTGAATCGGGACGGCCAGCAGCGGGTGCGAGAACTCGGCCGTGACCACGTCGCCGTCGAGCTGAGCGCCGGTGATTTCCAGCGTGTCACCCTGCTCGGCGGAGATGCGCTGCTCGCCCGCAGTCGCCGGAAGCACTCGGATCGACGAGAGCGCCGGACGCGAGGACTCCGGTGTCGTGAGGTCTGGCTGCGAGGTCACGCCCGAGTCCTGTTGACCGCGTGTCAGGACCGGCAGCGGCGATCGTACCGGACGCCGTGACTGAATCAATATCGTGGTGACCTGATAGACCATCGTCGGCCGATATCGCGCCTGCATGGCCGTCCACAGCTTCGACAGCTCGTCGGCCGAGAGATAGTGCGGCGTGATCTTGACCTGTTCGATCTGATCGGCGAGGTCGATGGCCAATCGACCCTGACTGTCGCGCTGAATGTGCGCGATCTTCACCGGGTTGGCGCCAGTCTTGAGCACCTCGCGAATGTCCTGCCGCGTGATCACGCGGGCGTCGTGAAGCAGCTCCATCCCGCGGCCGAGCAGCACCTCGGCGGCAAAGTCGCCGGTTCCGTACGCGGTGAGCATGTAGTGAAGATCGACGGCCAGCGGCGGGTTGGACAGGTGAGCCCGTGAATCCGCGGCGTCATGCGACGGCAGACCCTGGTTGCGCCAGCCCAGGTTCGGCGTCACCTGATAGAGAAACAGGTTGAGCCCGTTCTTTTCGTTGTTGCCGGTTTCTATGCGATCGGGCGGGATCGCCGTCACCGAGACCGATCCAAGCGGCGCGAGATCGGGATCCCCGAGTCCGTGGTTGAGCAGATCACAGAGCGTCGCAGTCACTGCCGCAATCGCGAGCGGGCTGCTCATGATCGCGCTCCCGCGGCACGCCGCTGCAAGTGGGCGGACAATCGCGCGTCACGCGCCGTGCGCTGCGGCGTCTCGGTTCTTGTTGACGATGGCGCGGGAGCGCGCACCTCGAGCCGACCGATGTGGATTTCGATCGTGGGCTCTGGCCGGGAGCGTTGCGCCAGACCGTGATTGGGCCTTCCCAGGGTCACGCGTGATGCGACCGGTGTTGGCAGCGGCTCCCGCAGCGCCGGTCGAATGCTCGGAGGGCCTGGCGGCGTCGAACGTGGCGCGACGACCGTGGTGACGGTTCGTGTCTCCACGACTCGCTCACGCATCGGGCCGCGATCAATCGGCGTGCTGGTCGGCTCTGTGGCGCTGCGGCTCGTCGGATCAGGCGGACGCAGCGCCTCGATTCGAGGCGGGTTGTCAGACCGGGGCCTCGGCATCTCGCGGGTCGAGTCCGTTGATGGCGGCTGCGGACCAGAGTGGCTGCGCGCGTCGGCCGCGGACCGCTGCGACACGACGGGCGTCGCACGCCCGCTCTCCACGCGATCGGTCTTCCGCGCGCCTTCCGCTCGACCGCCGGAAGTCGACGCGCGTACGTCGCCCTCATCATGAGCGACAGAGTGAGTCAGGTTGTCGACCCGATCGGCCGGCTCGGCGTCGAGCGGCAGGTCGAATGCGTACGACAGCCGCGGCCGAAGCCCTCCACCGCCGTCGGCGCGGCCCATATGTGTCTGTGCGAGCGCCTCGAACAGGCCCGTCGGCTCGTCACTGCGCGGTGGAGCGCTCATGACGGCAGCAACGCGAGGTAATGCTGCCGTCGGGATGCGGACATCGCCAAGATGTCCGCCTCACGCCAGCCGAACGCGGACGCCAGACGCGCGACATCGCCGAGGAGACGCTCGGCCAGGTGCGACACTTCCGACCACACGAACTCGCTGACACGGAGCCACTCGGCCCATGTCGCGCCACACTGGGGGCAGGTCATCTGCAGTTCGAGATGCGCGAGGGGATCGTGCTCGGCGACGCCGCGTTCCAACGCGGCGCGCAGGGGAGCAGGGAGGTCTGCGACGGGGACGTCGAGCCCGTGATGTGTGGCGCGGATCACGATGGCTCGCGCCAGCCGGCGCGCGGCCGGCGCCACCTCGCCGTCGAGCGCCATTAGATCCGCGGAAGTCGGCAGTCTGAACTCGACCTCAACACCTGCGTCGCTGACGACGAATGGCGTCGCCCGGTCTTCGAGCGCGCGTCCGGTGTCGAGCGAGGTCAACTGCGCGATGTCGACCTCAATTTCGACGACGGTTCCGCAGCCATGGCAGTCGGCCAGACACGCAAGCACCGGTCCGAACAACGCGGCGCGCAGGCGTAGTAGCTCCGCCGCCACCCAGCCGAGCGGCATCGCTGCAAGCTCGTCGATCCCCCGTTCATGCACGGTCCCCAGCAGCAGCAGCGCTCTTATGGCGCTGGAGCGGCGAGTCCCGGCGTCCCAGGCCTCGAGGAGATCGGTCGCGTGCGGCACCGTCATGGCCAGTCCGATCAGAGCGGAGGCTCGGTGAACGTCCCTTCGGTCGGCTCGCCGACGTCGTAGTCGCGCTCCCATCCTTCGTTCTCGAGCTTCAGGTGCTGGATCAATACCGCGTTAGCGTTGGCGTCCAACTCGGACATCGCCTGGTACTCGGAGACCCAGCAGCGATAGACCTTGTAGCGAATCGCCAGCTGCCCGGCTTCGTTGTAGACCTCGAGGATCACGTCCTTGCGAAAGTCCTTCAGCGACACCTCCTTGCCCAGCCCAGCGCCGAAGTTCCACACCTTGTTCGCCCACTGTTCGAACTCGACGTCGTGGGTGACGCCACGCTCGAGCGTGATCGGGTCGTACTCGGTGCGGCCCGGCGACTTGCGACTCGAGCTGGGGTCTCCACCCTCGCGGTGCTTCACCACTTCGGTCGTGCGTTTCAGAATGCTGACCTTGCTGACGCCGGCGACCGGCTGCGTGCTCGTCCCGAACTTCACGCGGAACTTGAAGTTCTTGTAGGGATCGAAGCGCTGCGCGTTCACGACGAACTGAGCCATGGGTGTCTCTCCTCAGACCTCGATCTGGCCGGCGATCTGTTGCAGCTTGATGACCACGAATTCCGCGGGCTTCAGCGGCGCGAACCCGACGACGATGTTCACGATGCCGAGATTGATGTCGTTCTGCGTCGTCGTCGAGGCATCGCATTTGACGAAGTACGCTTCGCGGGGAGAGGCGCCCTGGAAGGCACCCTGACGAAACAGGTTGTGCATGAAGGCGCCGACATTCAGGCGGATCTGCGCCCAGAGCGGCTCGTCATTGGGCTCGAACACCACCCACTTCAACCCGCGATACAGGCTCTCTTCGATGAAGAGCGCCGTGCGCCTCACCGCCACGTACTTGTATTCGTCGGCGTAGTCGTCGGCGCCGCGGAGGGTGCGCGCCCCCCATACCACGCGGCCGAACACTGGGAACGTGCGCAGACAGTTGATGCCGAGCGGGTTGAGCAGTCCGTTCTCGTCGTCGGTCATCGGAACCTCGAGCCCGGTGACGCCGACGAGCGAGGCATCGAGGCCGGCTGGCGACTTCCAGACGCCTCGCTGAGCGTCGGTGCGCGCGTAGACCCCGGCAACGAGGCCGCAGGGCGCGAACGGCTCGATCTGATCGTCGTGCAGCGGGTTGGCTTCCTTCAGCCGCGGAAAGTAGACCGCGGCGTTGCGCGTGCGCGGAAGATGTTCGGTGTCCTGACCGAAGTTCGTGGCGGCCTTGCTGATGGAGTTCCACGCCGTCGGCGGATCGACGATGAGCATGGCGCGGCGTTCTTCGCAGAGCGTCGCGGCCGCGGCCATGACTCCGACGTCGATGTCGGTGTCCCTGACGTACGGCGGGATGCACAGCAGGTTGAAAATGCCGCCACGGGTGAACAGCTGCTCGAGCGAATAGAGACCCTGCTTGTTGTTTTTGCCGCCGTCAGGAAGGAAGTCGGTCGTCGTGAGATTTCCGCCGTCGCTGACCGAGGCGTTCGCAGCCTGGATCGCCTGATCGAGCGCGTCCTGCTCGGCTTTGTAGCTACTCGGATCGGGGTTCGTCGCCTTTGCCTTGTCCAGGGCGGCCTGCTTCTCGACGACATCGTCCCCCTTGCGTGGCGGCACGAAGTCTTTGCCGGTCTTCGGGTCGGGAATGACGTCGCTGACTTTTGTGGTGCTGGTTGCCAGGTCGGGCGATCCCCAGGCGAGCAGAGTCGATTCGTTGGCGAGGACGGTGTCGACACGGCGGACAGTCGGTCGAAGCGTTACGTTCTGAAAGATCTCGGTGGTCCCGTTAGCGGCGGCTTCCGCGACCGTCAACGTGAAGAGATCGGCCACGTCCACACCAAGGGCCTTCGCCGCGTCCTTGGCGGACTGGATCGGTCCGGCGGGGCCGTACGGCCGCTCGAGGGTGACCCGCAAGTTGGCTGCCCATCGCCCCGGCGAACTGGCCACGAAGTGCAACGGTCCGACGTCTATCGTCCGAACGGAGGAGGTCGTCGCGGCCGCGACCGCGGCTTTCACGGCGTCCTTGTTCGCGCCGTCGTCGAGCGCGTTGATCCGGTCGAACGCCGCCTGCGCCGCGCTCTTCTCGCCGGCCGACTTCCCGGCGTCCGCCTGAATCGCGTCGTTGGCAGTCTTGGCCGCCGCCTTCGCGTCCTTTCCGTTCTCCTTTGCCGCGGCTGCGGTGGCCACCGTCTTCGCCGCCGCCTCGCCGCTGGCGCGCGCGTCGGCGTCGGCGTAATTGGGATTCACCAGGCGGACGATCACCGCCCGCGTGCCGCCGTTCAGATAGAAATCGCGCACGGCGAAGCTGATCGCGCTCGCGGCCCAGAGTCCGCCGAATATGCGCTCGAAGTCAGCGAAGCTGGTGATCTCGACCGCCTCGTTCGTCGGCCCTTTTCGCGTCCGTCCGATGAATGCTGTCACCGAGGTGGGCACCGCCGTAATCGTCCGCACACCGCTCGGGATCTCTTCCACGTACACGCCTGGGTAGGTCAGCGGAGATGGCATCGACCGTTCCTTTCCTCTGTGATGGCGTACACGATGAGCATCATCACGTCCGTGCTCGCCGGTAGCGCTCTTGCCCCGGCCTCCCAACTTTTTCGAGCAGGCCGCGCTCGACGAGACGATCGAGCACCCGCGTGACAGCCTCGACCTCGACTCGTACGTGCTGTCGCATCAACCACCACTCGATGACGCCATCGGCAGTGTCCATCGACTCGGGAGCTTCAGCGAGATACGCCAGAATCGCTTCTGTCACTTGGTCGTCGGTCTCGCGGCTGGCCACGGGGACCCTCGCGACGTGGTTGTTCAAGAGCCGCGCCAGACCTGGTCGCCGGGGGGGCGCAAGAACCGGGGAGATTGCGCCGATCGTGCTGGAATGGTGCTGGCGAGGGGGGCGATTTACCCCCGGAGGGAAACCGACCCGCGCGTGAAAGGCGACCGATCTTCGGCGTGCCTATGTGTTGATTGCGAGTGGGGGAAATGTCACCCGGTGCTGCGGAAGGTTCTCGCGAGCCCGTGCTTCTTCAGCAGTTTGCCGAGGTCGCGACGATCCTTGCCGGCGATCTGCGCTGCCCGTGTGACGTTCCCCCGCGTATCTTGCATCAGTCGTTGCAGGTAGGCGCGCTCGAACCTGTTGATCGTGTCGGTCTTCAGCGACTGAAACGTGCCGGTCTTCGACACTGTCGAAAAAGGATCGATACCACGGCGCGATGGCAGGGCGAGGTGATCGACATCGACTAATCCGGCTCTGCACAAGCGCACCGCGCGAATCATCGAGTTCTCAAGCTCTCGCACGTTACCCGGCCACGGGTACGCCATCAGCGCTGCTTCGGCGGCAGCGGAAAGAGTCGGGGCCGGATAGTCGCGCGTCGCATGCTTGATGAGAAAGTGACGGGCGAGCTCCAGCACGTCCTCCTGACGTTCGCGGAGCGGCGGCAGCGACACCACGAAGACGCAGATGCGATAGTACAGGTCCGCACGAAACGAATTGGACTCGACGAGATCGTCGAGGGATGCGTTCGTCGCGGTCACGAATCGCACATCGGCACAGTACTCATGCTCCGACCCGAGCGGACGGTACACCTTGTCCTGCAACATGCGCAAGAGCGCGACTTGGCCGCGCGGAGAGAGCGTGTCGACTTCGTCGAGAAACAACGTGCCCTTCGCCGCTTGTGCAATTAGCCCTGCACGACGATGCTGCGCATCGGTGAAGGCACCGCGTTCGTGGCCGAAGAGCTCGTCTTCGAGAAGCGTGTCGGTGAGAGAGCCACAGTTGATGGCCACGAACGGATGCGTCGCACGGTCGCTCAGATAGTGGAGGGCCCGCGCGACCAACTCCTTACCGGTGCCCGTTTCACCCGATACGAGAACCGTGGCATCGCTGATCGCGGCAACCCTCAAGATGTCGATCGCGCGCCGAAACGCAGGAGAGGTGCCGATAAGCTTTCCGTACGCGGCGGCATCGCGGTGAATCCGAATCTGTTCCGCTGAGTCCATCGCCAGACTGTCTTGCTCCCTCGCCCGGAACATGTATAAACGACGCGGAGATCGCGATCGAACACAAAATCGCTTCTCGTGCACTGTTTGGTGCGACCGCTATTTCGGAGGCCGGAAATGTAAGCGCCGGGTCATCAGGGGCCGCGAGAAAGTAGAAGTGCGTGAAGGCTTGCTTCAGGCTGTCATTTCTGCGACGGGTCCTCTCGAGTTGTGCGAAACAACGAAAGGCTGTGAAACGGAAATTCGTGGGACGCGGCCGGAAGTGCCCTGACCGAATCAACGCATGCGGGACCTGGTGGCGACCAAATTTTGGAATAGGACTGATGACGAGGCGATTCGGTCCCGTGACCGAGTGCGGATGATATGTCCGAAGCCGGATTTTACGTCTCCACTCGCGTGGCTTCCGAACGCTGTTAGCCGGAGTGGCGCTGCGAGTGCCGAGGAAAGATTACGCGTGCATTCTTTCCGTCATGCCGCCACCCACCATCGGGCCAAATTCCCGCAGTTGCAGGCCCCGGCAACCAACTTCCTCTCGTTCTCACTCAAGCCGACCCCGCACAACTACCCAGTAATCAGAGCGGAGTGTCGAGCGATATCGGTGTGCCGGCCTCATCCCTGATTCATTCCTCCAGGTCGGCCACCAACGTGGTGTCAAGAATGCCGCCGCGCATGTGCAACGGAAACGTCAGGCCGAGCGTCCGTGTCTGCTCACCGTGTGTCGACCAAGAGGGATTGAACAGGTGAGCATCGGCGTGAAATCGCAGGGACCTAGGAGTGGGAATCCCCGCGCAGGGCGTCAGTTCCGACGCTCACCAACTCATAGACGAACGGAGTCCCGATCCGGTCACTGGGGGAATGCGATCAACGAGCAAGGACAGTCGGTCGAAAAAGAGCCCGGAACCATTGTCTCGCCGGTCTTTCCCCTGACTCACTGCTACGAGCCGGTCTTGACCCCAGACGGATGGAACGATTCCGGGGCGGTCGTTAAAAGTGCGACGACGCTGCGACGAGAGTATGAATGGCTTGGCCATCGAAACATAGCGGAGCGGCGGCGAAAGAAGAAAGGAGGCCTTCAATAGGGTCTCTGCCCGCGTGGACGAGGCTCGTTCTCTGAACCCTTAATCATTTCTGACTCGAGGCGGTTGGCGCGATGCAACGCTGCTTCGTACAGATAGATCCAGTAGTGGGCGCTCAGTCGAAGAGACTCGTTGTCTTCACGCAGGCTGGCAATTTCCTTGAGGAGTTCGTCGATGGAACGCCGCTCGTCGGAAGTGTTGTCCATGGGAAGCACGGCTCTCGTGGTCTCGCCAACTAGACGAGCGACACCCCCGACGCGTCACATCGCAGACGGACTACGGAATTTTGCGCACTCAGGCGAGCAGCAGACGAGGCGTGGGTATCGACCGTGCGCGCCTGGCCTGCGTCGCGAGATTAAGCAGGAACGTAGGTCAACCTGATCACATCCTCGCCCATGCGGTCATGCGTCATAAGGCGGAGCGGCGGCCGGGGTCCGGCGAAATATGGTTTGCCGTGACCAAGCACGACGGGGTGCAGGTAGATTCGATACTCATCGATCAGGCCAAGTTTGGTGAGGCTGTGCGCCAGGCTCGGGCCCGCGACCTCGATCTCCCCGTCGCGCTCGGCCTTCAGTTCGCGGATCGCGCTCTCGAGATCATCCTCGACAAGCCTGGCGTTGGGGCCGACCGACTGCAACGAGCGGGAGACGATCCATTTCGGCTGGTTCCGCCACGCCGCCGCGAAGGCCTGTTCCTGTACATCCCATTCAGGATGATTGTCGTCCCAGTAACGCATGACCTCATACATCTGGCGACCGTAGACACTGCCTGCCTGCGCCCGAGCCTCTTCGATGAAGTGGCGGAAAAGCGTGGGGCTTGGCGCAAACGCCATATGGTCGACGTAGCCGTCCAGGGACTGGTTCATTCCGAACACGAGCCTAGCCATGCCCTACCGTTCCTTCCGCGTCACATCCGCGCGATGCTGCTGCGACACCATGCAGCGAACTCCAGCCAACGTGTCACCAATGCCATATACCGCAACCACTAGTCCAGTCGCCGGAAATGTCGCGCGCATCCGCTGTTCGAGGACATGGATTGTGCGTCGCCTCGACGCGGCGCGACGCAGGTTCGGATGGTGCGGGTGTGCTGTGGCATGTAGTTGCCAATAGCATGAGATCGAGCGAACCCGCGTAGAATCTCGGGGAGAGGTGCACCCGCCGATGGTCGGGGCGGATGCAGTTTCCGAGGAGGGTGGATGACGAGCAGTCGCATTGTTGCAGCCGCCATGCTGATCGCGTGCGGCGCGGTCGTTAGCGCTCAACAACCGGCCACGAGACCGTTGAGCCCGCCTGGGTCGACACAGGCGCAGGTCCTTGGACGTTGGGTTAAAGGCGATCGGCCTTCATTCGCCGTCGGCCAAGAACGATATGTCGACGGCAAGTGGCTCGAGATCACGTACGGCCGTCCGTCCTTGCGCGGACGCGACGTGTTTGGATCAGGCGCGAATTACGGGAAGGCGCTGATCGATCTGCCGCTCGGTGACTGGGGACCGCCGCCGGTATGGCGGGCGGGGGCGAACGTCTCGACTCGACTCAACACTGAGGCGACGCTCGTGATGGGCGGCAAGACGATCCCGGCCGGCGAGTACAGCCTGTTCATCGATGCACGAGGTCCAAGCGATTGGACGCTGATCATTTCGAGCTGGGCGGCGCAGCCAAAGATGGACACGAAGGACAAGACCGCGCTGTGGGGAGCATACGGCTACACGTCGGACAAAGACGTTGCGCGTGTGCCGATGAAGGTTGAGACATTGCCGTTCAGCGTCGAACAGCTCACATGGGCGTTTCAGGATATGACCACCGACGGTGGCCGAATCGCGATCTCGTGGGGAAAAACGATGGCGAGCGCAACATTCAAGGCGCAGACGCCGTAAATCGAGATCCCGGTGCGCAACGGAGAGGGCGCGACGCGGTACGCTCCGACCCTCAATCGCAATCGCGTCGGATATCGATTCCACGGTGGGTGATGCTGGTTCCACCAGCGAACCGCCTGCCCGCCACCCCACGTTACCCCCTCAATCGTGTCGAGTGACCGTGCGAGTTGTCTCAATGCTTCGTGAGACGAACTTGCGGTCGTTGCGCGAACTCAGCTGGTCCCGAGTGTCCTAGGCGCTCGACGTCCGGAACACTCGATGCAGGTCGAATAGCGCGGTCATCATGGATCTTGCCGCCTGGAAAGAACCGATCACGCGCTCCGTCGAATTTGTCGGCGTCGCGCTGATCCTCATCGGCGCCGCGCTTTCGACGGTGCGATTCGTGTTCAGGTGGCCCTCAGTTGGTTTGAACGTCGCGTATCGGGAATACCGGCAACAGTTGGGCCGAGCCATTCTGCTCGGTCTCGAGTTTCTGGTCGCCGGTGACATCATCAATACCGTTGCGGTCGACCCGAGCTTTCGCAGCGTCGGCGTACTCGCTGGGATCGTCGCGATCCGCACATTTCTCAGCTTTTCTCTCGAAGTCGAGATTGAAGGCCGCTGGCCTTGGGTGCGTGCGGCGTCGAGGCAGATATGATCCGCATTGCCGACTACGGCCGTCGCCTCAAAGAGAGCAGTCGTGTCGCGCACCGTTTTCGGAGCACTGTCGACGGTGAACCCGGGCTCTACTTCGTCGGCTCACATTTCGCGCGATTGCGGCCGGTATCAGACCGCGGATAACGGATTGCACACGATTGGACAGATGAAGGAGCCCCGGTGGGATATTGGGATGGTGCGCTCTACGCCGGTGACTTCGCGATGGACCTGCGTGCCACGGTCGCTGCGGTATCGAAACTGCCGTTCGACGCCGACCGGCTCGTCGAAATCATCTGCGAGACAGAACCCGCCGCCGCCGCCGCCGATCCCGCCGATGAAGACCACCCCACGTTCTGGTTAGTCGTCGCGGACCAATTCGCCCGTCGCGGAATCGTGTCGACCCGTGCGCGCGAGATGGCATTGCAGGTCATTGACGGTGGGCTCGACATCGACACGCAATCACGGCTGGGTCAATCAGCAACGGGTCTCGCGAAACGCAGCCGCATGCTCGAGCAGCTGCGTGAGCGCATCGCGCATCCGGCTGCGGTACGGCCGTCGCGCACGGTGATGCGAGAACCGGAACGTTTCGTCATGGACATTGGCGACACGCTGGTCTACCCCTTGTGCAACCGCAAACCCCTCAATGCGTACATCGCAAGCCGGCGAAAACAGGTGACCTATGGCCCTGCAGGGCCGCAACCCTGGACGCAGGACGCGTGGGGAGCGATCGTCATCGCGGAGCGAGGGCACGCGTTCGGATTTTACGCATGGTACCGTCCACTCATCATCCTGGAACCGCACGTTCACAAGCCTGACGTGGAGTCGATCAAAGGCGAGGACCTGCGGTTGGAGCGACCCGGAAACTGTCCGCGGGTGCAGTTTGCGAGAATGGGCCTCGAAAAGATCGGTTGTTTCGATATCGATCTCGTCAGGTTCCACGAGGCCTTCCCTGGACTCCGACCGGGCGACCGCTATGCAATTGCCGATATTTCGATCGGGAATCGTCTGCACATCCCACACTCGGGACCGATGGCCGTGCGACGACCTCCATACGATACCGTCGTGCGCATCGGCCGGTTGTGCATTGATGGCTGCCAGCGGGAGCGCCCGATTGGGCGAGTGACGTAAGGCTCACTTATTCAGACTAATGTGGCCGAGATCGCGACCTTTTCAATTCACGCGTTGCCGCACGTTGCGTTTTTTGGCGTGAACTTTCACGGCTTGGATGGACGCGACAGGTCCTCGGCTTGCATTGCGCGCGTACGCCGAAGCGAGCTGAAGACAGGAGGGCCGATGAAGAGAGCGTTTCTCGTCGCGCTGCTGGCGTTCGGGTTCTCGGGAGCGTCTGTTCCAGCTCGCGCATCGCTCATCACCTATCAGGCGGTCTTGTCAGGGGCCAACGAGTCTCCACCGAACAACTCCTTAGGCACTGGGCTCGCGGTCGTGACTGTGGATGACATCGCGGACACGATCCGCATCATGGCGACCTTCTCCGGGCTGACCACCAATGACACCGCAGCGCACATTCATTGCTGCACCGCGGCACCGGGTACCGGTACGGCTGGTGTCGCGACGGCTGTTCCAGCGTTTCCCGGATTCCCGCTCATGGTGATGGCTGGCACGTACGACATGACGTTTGCGCTGCTCGATCCCGCCTTTTACAACCCGGCATTCGTGACCGCTCTGGGCGGCTCGCTCGTTGCCGCGCGTGCCACGCTTCTCACCGGCCTCGCTGCCGGAGAGACGTACTTCAACATCCACACAACGCTCAATCCAGGAGGTGAGATTCGCGGGTTCTTGACACCAGCGCCGGTGCCTGAACCGACAAGCATCACGTTGCTCGGTCTCGGCATAGCAGGTATCTTCGCCCGCCGCCGTCGCCGCTAAGTCGTCTTCGTCTCGCAAACAGCGGGCCCGCGTACGCCGCCACCCACCGACGGGCAAGTCCCAGCGGTTGCGGGCCGCCCAACCAATCACCATTTCGCGGGTCAGCTTCGCAAAATGCCGAGAGGCACGATTCGTTGCCGTCACTTTGCAATCGTGAGGGACTGCATCGATGTGCGAGGATCAATCGCGATCGCATCAACCGCAACGAGAGCCTAACGGCGATGAAGCGAATTCGACCGGTGATCCTGGTAGTTATCCTTTTCGCAGCCGCGTCCGCGGCGGCGACGCAGTCACGAGCGCAGCTCCGGGGCTCCTGGAGCGCGACCGCCGGACCGCGCGTTTTTCAGGGGACCTGGACGGCGCAGATCGATGCGAAAACACCAAACCTTGCCCAGGGGTCGTGGACCCTCATCGAGGCGAATCGCGTCGTCGTGCAAGGGACATGGGCGGCGGAGAAGGAGCGCACCGGGTGGCGCGGAGCATGGTCCGCGCTCGTTGCGTCCGGACGTGCAGGCGCACAGCCAATCACGGGAAC
>Ga0310810_10002527_pt1 | contig 19700 bp, 16 predicted proteins | sample NCmetagenome_FD_207641 | JGI IMG/M metagenome (GOLD analysis project Ga0310810, IMG submission 207641) | Soil microbial communities from experimental microcosm in Duke University, North Carolina, United States - NC | ecosystem: Engineered > Artificial ecosystem > Soil microcosm > Unclassified ...
CTCGTATTCGGCGCGAGTCTCGAGCTTGCCGGATTCGAGGAAAACCGCGTCGGGCGCGATGACGCTCATCGCTGCCGCGGAGTCGCCCTTCTTGATCGCACCGTAGAAGGCTTCGACGACAGAGATGACTTCGGACTCGCTGGGCACCGCTGCCGACGAGCACGAGGACAGCGACAGCGTTGTGGCCGCCACCAGGACGAAACTGAGGCGAGGTGCGCTCCTCATGAGGCCTCGCAGTGTAACACCCCGCGGTCGATCGGATAATAGAGAGACGACTTCCTCCCGACGCTCGGTGTGAACCTGCGGGCTGTCGAAGAGTAGTAGGGTGCCGAGTGCCTGCCAGACTGAGCGCCGTCACATTCCTCATGTGGCTGCTGGCCATCGGAGCCGGCATCTATTTCTACGTCGCCCGCGCCGACATCGTCCGCGACGAGATGCTGGTCCTGTCGGCCTCGTCCACGGCGATCGCGGCGACGGTGTACTTCGTGATGGGATGCGTCCGGGGATTCACGCTCATCCCCGTGACCTACCTGATTCCTTTCGGCCTGCTGTTTCTTTCCCCGGTCGTGCACTTCCTGCTCACGATCGGCGGCATCCTCGTGTCGTCGGCGGGGCTCTACTACTTCTCCGAACGGCTGCAGCTCGCTGGGTATTTCGAGACGCGTCACGCGAATCACGTGGCGCGCGTACGCGGGCTCTTGCGCCGGCAGGAGCTGCCGATCGTGATTGGATGGAGCTTCTTTCCCCTCGCCCCAACGGACCTGATCTGCTACGCCTGCGGGTCGCTCGGCGTGGATGTGCGGAAAATGCTCATCGGAATCCTCGTCGGCGAGGGGATTATCTGTGCACTCTATATATTCCTGGGACGGCGGGTCTTGTCGTTCCTGCTGTGATCCTGAGGCATAATCAACCCGTCTGGTCACCGTAGCCGGGGGGCCTCTTGTCGCTCACGTTGCAGAGTCGGTGCGTTGGCGATGTGACGATCGTCACCTGCAGCGGCCGGATCGTCGCAGGTGAAGAGTCCAAGTCACTTCAGGTGTGTCTCGACCGGCTTCTGCCGGAGAGCCCACACGTCCTGCTGCACCTCGGAGCCGTCGAGTTCATCGATAGCGGCGGCCTGGGCCTGATCGCTCGCTACCTCACGCGCCCGCAAGATCGGCGAGGCACGCTGAAGGTCTGCGCTGTCTCCCCCAAGATCGACGACGTCCTGAGGATCACTCGCCTCAAGTCGGTGTTTCAACCGTACGCGACCGAGGCTGACTCCATCGCCGATATTCATCGCAGCGGTCACGGCGTCGACGCATTCGAGAACCCGGATGTCCTGTGCGTGGACGAGTCGCCCGATGTGCTGACCTACCTGCGCGAGCTGTTGAAGGAGGCGGGATACCGCACGCTGACGGCCGCCAACATCCCCGATGCGTTGATCCTGCTGAAAGCCACACATCCGAAGACCGTCGTGATCGGTGCGGAGCTGCGGACCGCGGGAACGCCGTCCGCCACCGAGTTCAACACGATCGCGCGCGCGGGGCAGGTCGTCGAGCTTCCGGTCGGATTCTCAGGACAAGACGCAGGCGAAGCAGCGGAACAGGTACTCCAGGCGCTTCGCGCCGAAGGGAGCTCGTCATGAAGACGTCAACCGGCCTCGTTGTGGCGATGCTGTGCTCGGGAATCCTGCTCTTGGCGCCCACCGTGCAGGCGCATCACTCGTTTGCCGCGGAGTTCGACGGCAAGAACTGCCGCGACTTCACCGGCATCCTGACGAAGCTCGATTGGCAGAATCCTCATGCCTACTTCTATGTGGACGTGAAAGAGCCCGACGGTCACGTCGAGCCGTGGTCGTTCCAGACCTACGCGCTCATCACGCTGCGCCGGGCCGGAAACGATCGTCAGGTCTTTCTGGACAACGTGGGCAAGGAAGTCTTCGTGCGCGGGTGTCTGGCGAGGAACGGCAGGAAGAACTACGCCGCCGCCGGCACGTTGAAGTTCTCCGACGGCGTCATGCGCCAGGTCGGTCAGCTTCAGGACTGAGCACATGGAACCTGTCGTCCTTCGCGCGACCCGTCTAGTCATCGGCATCCTCGCTCTGATTGTTTCGTGTGTCCCCCGAGTGGACGCGCAGGACAAGCCGTACGCGATTACGGTCATGCCGCCTGGCGGTCCGGCCCCCCGTCTCGCCGATGGCCATCCCGATCTCTCTGGACACTGGTTGCCCAACGGCGCCGGCCAGGGCATCAGCGGACGCTACGGCGTGGACCCGGCTGCGACGCGGCAATTCGATCCCAAGGTCACCCCCGAGGAGCGTCCGTCTTTCCAGCCGTGGGCGCTGGAAAAGATCAAGGCGATGACGCCGACCGAGCTCGAGCTCTCGAAATCGTCGGTGAACTGTCAGCCGCGCGGCGTGCCCGCCATCTGGCTGCAGAATCCATACTCGACGATGCTGGTGCACAAGCCGGACATGCTGGTGCAGCTGTACGAGGTCCTCAACAACTTCCGTGTCATCCACCTCGATGGCCGTCCGCTGCCGAAGTATCCGGAGCCGCTCTTTCATGGCAACAGCGCCGCACGCTGGGAAGGCGACACGCTCGTCGTGGAGTCGACCGGCTTCGACGAGCGCACGTACATCATGCCGAACGGCTGGTTCCACAGCGATCAGTTGCGCGTGGTCGAGCGTTACACGCGCCCGTCGATGAACTATCTGATGGTGGAAGTCCTGGTGGACGATCCAAAGGTGCTGACCAAGCCGTGGAAGTCCGCTCCGCGGCGCTGGACGCTTGGCAATGGCGAGATGTACGAGTTCTACTGCACGAACAATCGCGAGCTCGAGGAGCTCGAGAAGGTGCGTCAGCAGGAGCTGCAGAACAAGTAGCGGCCGGCCGGCGCTACATTCTCACGACTTCGTTGCCGCGGGGAGTTGCCTGTAACTCATCGAGGACTCTCATCAACTCGTTGAGATCGATCGGCTTCGTCAAGTGCTGGTCGAAGCCCGCCTCCGCCGATCGGACGGTATCGCGCTCCGAGCCGTAACCGGTGAGCGCGATGAGCACGATCCCGCGTCCCAACTCGGCACGAATGCGGCGCGCGAGCTCGTAACCATCCATGCCTGGAAGGCCGATGTCGAGCACCGCCAGCGGCGGGCGATCCTGCCGAGCGATCGCGAGCGCGGACGCGCCGTCGATGGCTTCGACGACGCGGTAGCCTTCGATCGTCAGCGCGACCGCGAGACTCTCCCGCGCGTCGGTGTTGTCTTCGACGACGAGGATCGTCTGGCCACGTTCTCCGGCGCCAATGGCGGGTTCAGACTCCTGAGACTCAGGCGCAGCGACGGCCGGCAGTCGCAACGTGAACGTGGCGCCTTTCCCCTCGCCCGGACTCGAGGCCGTTATCTCACCACCATGCAATGTGGCCAGCCGCTGGACGAGAGTCAGACCGATGCCGAGTCCGCCGGTTGACCGATCCACTGACGGCTCACCCTGGAAGAACAGGTCGAACACGCGACTCAAATCGTCTGCCGCAATGCCGCGACCATCATCGCTGACTTCGACGATTGCATGCTGACTGTCGGCGGTCACGCGAACGTCGATGCGCCCACCGGGTGACGTGTAACAGGCGGCGTTGACCAGGATGTTCGTGAGAATCTGTTCGATGCGGGTGTGATCGGCGTTCACCCACGCCGGCGTCGCACTCAGTTCGACCGTGCGATCGGCCAGGCGACCTGCGGTGTGCAGCGTGGCGATGACGCCGCGCGCGCTCGCGGCGAGATCGACGGGACGCACGTCGAGGAGAATCTTGCCCGTCATCACGCGCCCCACGTCGAGCAGATCGTCGATCAGCCTCTTGAGGTGCGCAACCTGGCGCTCGATCACGCCGGCCGCGAAATCGAACTGCTCCGGCGTGCCCTTCCGGCTCTTGACGATCGTCGCCGCACTCGAGATGGCGGCTACCGGATTGCGAAGCTCGTGGCCAAGCATCGCGAGGAACTCGTCCTTCGCGGCGTTGGCCGTTTCAGCCACCGCGCGAGCTTCACGCTCCGTCTCGAGCGAACGATCGCGCTCGCGCATGGCGGACTGCAGCAACCCGCTTGCTTTCTCGAGGGCCGTCAATGCACGGTCCACTTCCGCGACGCGCGAGTCCGGGAGATTGGTGATGCCGTGCCCCTCGGCAAAGTGCTGGGCCTGATCCTCGAGCGACTCGAGCGAGGCGGCAAGCGGCCGCGCCTTGGCGAACGCGTAGAGAACACCTGCGCTCATCGCCGCCAGCCAGACGAAGCCGAAGACGAGGAGATGATTCCAGAACGCGTTATCGACTGGTGCGGACGGCGTCGCGAAACCCGCCATCCAGCCGTGTCGCGTGAGCGTCCATGCGTTGTAGACCGGCGTGCCATTGAGATTCACGTATCGCTTGAGTCCCTCGTGGTTGACGCGCATGTCGTCGGCCACGCCGGGGGCCGGGTCCTCGCCGCGGCGCATGTCGCCTTCGAGACTCCGGGCAACGAACTTGAGATCGCGATCGAGCAGGCCGGCCACCGCACCATCAGGCTGTCCTGGCTGAGTGAGCAGATGGTCGTACCACGTGAGATCGAGGCTGGCCATCAGGACGTGCGTCACGGCCCCGCCGTGCGTGACCGGCACGGCGACCGCAACAAGTGCACGTCGGGTCCCTGATGCATAGAAGACGTCAGAGATCACGGGTGTGCGCCGGACGACCACCGGTTGCAGCAGTTCGGGGTGAACACTGGCCGGCACCGTATCGCCGAACGGAATGTCGGTTCGAAATACCCCGCTACCGTCTGCACGAAAGGCGACGATGTTGCGCCAGTCGGCGTTGGCTTTGAGCGCCTCTTTGGCCTGGCCGTGAATGGCCTCCTCGCTGAGATCGGTCGACGACCACAGGCGCGCGAAGATCGACAGACGCTCGACGGTGCTGTCAAGCGCGTTGTCGACGGCGGCGGCAATCAGACGGACCGACTCCATCTGCGAGCGCTCGCGTTCGTTTTCCTGCACCTGCCAGTGGAGATAGAGCATCGCCGCGGCGAAGAGCCCGATCGGAACGATGCTGACGAGCTGCACCTGGAACAGGTGCCAGCGGATGCCACGGCGTGCGCTCACGTCCAGCAACTCCGGGCGTGCTTTGTAAGTCGGGGGAAGACGAACGCCAGCACGATCCTCACGTCGATGCGATCTTACGCGAATCGTGCTGGTATTCCTGCTTGAGCTACACGAGTCGGTGGACGGAAGACGGGACTCTGCGGCAGAAACGCGCAGGCTCGGCTGGCACGCCGATTGAACTACGCCCGGCCAATGCAACGGCTCGCCAGTTCATCGCACCAGGAGATCACGCCAGCGCCCGTCCCCGACGGCGAGCGACCCGCGCGCTCGCTGTGGAACAGTCGCAACTCAATGCACGTGATCGCTGCGTGTGGCGTGATCGTCATGATGCGATTCGCCGCTCCCCTGCTGATGCCGATCGTCTTGAGCGTGGTGCTCTTTTACATGCTCGATCCGATCGTTGACTGGCTCGAGGGCTGGCATCTTCCGCGACTGCTGGCAACCATGCTTGTCGTCTTTGCGCTGCTTGGAATGCTCGGTGTGGGATTCACGTTTCTGTGGCCCCAGATCGATTCGGTGCTGACGAAGGTACCAGAGGGCACTGAACAGCTGCGGCGGACATTCCGGCAGCAGCGACGGGTACAAGGGGATTCGACACTGGAACGGATCCAGGCGGCCGCGCGCGCGGTCGATTCGGCCGCTGCAGAAGCAGGAACACCGGCGACAAAAAGTCCGGGCGTCACGCGCGTCGAAATCCAGCAGCCGTGGCGCGTGTCGGACATGTTGTGGACCGGCGGAATCGGCGCGCTCGGCATCCTCGGCCAGGGCGTGACCGTGTTGTTCCTGACGATCTTCCTTCTCTATGAGGACGACTCGTTCAAGCGGAAGCTCGTCGCGGAGATGGAGACTCGCAACAACAAGCGAATCACCGTGCGCATCCTGAACGACATCGCGACGCAGATTGGTCGTTTCATCTGGGTACAGGCGTCAACGTCGCTTGCCGTCGCCATCGCGACATGGCTCGCGCTCTGGTGGATCGGGGTCGCCGAACCGATGGTGTGGGGCGTGCTCGCGGGCGTCCTGAACGTCGTGCCCTACTTCGGCCCGCTGATCGTAACCGCTGGTCTGGCGGTCGTCGGCTTCCTTCAGTTCGGAACGATCGAAATGGCCGCTCTCGTCGCAGGCGTCGCGCTCGCCATCACGACCATTGAAGGGATGTTCCTGACTCCCCACCTTCTGAGCCGCGCGGCCTCACTGAATCACGTGGCGATTTTTGTGGCGATTGCGTTCTGGAGCTGGGCGTGGGGTGTTCCGGGCATGCTGCTCGCCGTCCCGATGCTGATGGTCTTCAAAGCGGTCTGCGACAACGTCGAGGGGCTGAAGGGGATCGGCAGGTTCGTCAGTCAGTAGAACGGACCTCCTCGCGGTCCAACGGAGCGACAGGACGACAGTGCGACGGTGCGCGGCGACGGTACGAGGGTTCGCTGTACCGGCGGACCTTCGCACTGGACCTTCGCACTGGACCCTCGCACACCGCACCATCGCCCCTTCGCACCGCGGGTTCTCCAAGCCACTAGACATAACTGAGCCACCAGTCACGGCGACGGGCCTTCACACCCGCCATCCAGCGACAGTACGGATACAGCGTCATGATGACCACTGCCCACACGACGTAGACGCCGAACAACGAGACACCGTACCCAGGCGGATAGAACAGGAACAGCGTCATGAACTCACTGGCGCGAAATCCCTGAGCAACGCCCAACACCACGCTCAGCGTGTGAATCAGGATGACGTGCGCGACGTAGAAGGCGAACGGCACACGTCCGAACGTCGTGAGGATGCCACCGACGGCCCTGGGGATCCTGTCAGCGAACGCGCACAGGATCGCCGCCGGCCCGAGCGTCATCAGCACGAAATCAAGGCTCGGCGGATACTTCGTCGTGTTCAGGAAATCGATCACGGTGGCGGTCACACCCCGGGCCTGCGACTGCCACGGATTGGGATCGCCGTAGAGACCAACCGCTCGCAACACCACGAAGGCCGCGGTCAGTGCGAGCCCCCATTTCAGCAGCGCCGACTTCCGCGCCGCTTCTTCCCGCTCGAATAACGCCGCTACGCCGAAACCAAACAGCATCACGCCGATCCACGGCAGCAGCGGATACACGAACGTGAACATGAACGGTCCGACGATGACCGACATCTGCGAATGCAGCGCCGCCCAGAGCGGCCAGTTCGACTCGAGCAGACCTGTCTGTGGCCAGACAGGATCCAGCAGGTTGTGACCGATGAGGATGAGCGCGCCGCCGGCAAGGCAGGCACGCCTGCCCAACTTCTGCGCACCGGCCAGGACGATCATGCTCGCGCCAATTGCCCAGATCACCTGCATCGTCACGAGGAACCGTCCACCCACCTGCGGGATTCCGGCGGGAGCAAACGTCGCCGACGTCGAGATGACCAGGCACTCGATGGCGATCAGCCATACACCACGTGTGAACAGGAAGCGCGCGAGCTCGTTCGGCGACCGCCGCGCGGCCATCAGTCCCGCGCTGACGCCAGCCAGCAGCACGAACACCGGCGCGCAGAAATGCGTGATCCAGCGCGTCATGAACATGCCGAGCGTGATGTTGGGATCGGTTGTCGGATCCTGGAGGGCGCCCGCCAGAAAGAAGTCCCTGACGTGGTCGATGGCCATGATGACGATCACCAGGCCACGCAGCAGATCGAGCGAGGCTAATCGATAGGAGCGCTGGTCAGAGACTGCGCCAACGCGTACGTCAGAACGGCCCTCGAGGGTGACCGCTGCCATGGCCATGGTGGTGCCGATCATACCTGCAGTATGCTGTTGCCCTTTTCGGAAGCTGCGGGCCCGTTCCGGGCCGGAGAGTGAGCTGGCGATGCGAATCACGATGAAACGGGTGTCCTGGTCGATCCTCGTACTGGCCCTGAGCGTGCTGCCCTCGTTTGCACAGAGCAACATGAACGCGCAGGAGCAGGCCAACCTGAAGTTCGTGCTGGACTGGTGGCGCGAAGTGATTCAGTCGCGTCACATGGAATTGGCGCCGAAATATCAGGCCGAGAACTACATTCAACACAACATCAACATCGAGACCGGGCGCGCCGGCTTCGTGAAGGTCTTCGGCAGCCGGGGTGAGCCGCTGCCAATCGCTAAGGAGCTCACGAACAAGCCGACGGTGGCGTTCGGGAAGGGCGACTACGTCCTCGTAGTGTGGGAACGCGAGGGCAAGGATCCCGCGGACCCGGCGAAGACGTACAAATACAACGCCTACGATCTGCTGCGCCTGCAGAACGGCAAGGTGCAGGAGCACTGGGACTACGCACTCAAGACGCCCAAGATTCCGTACGGTGGTGCGCCAGACGGCGTGGACTACAGCAAAGTGACCTTCAAGCTGTCACCGCAGGAGCAGAAGAATCTCGAGATCGCGACCGTCGAGTTCAAGGACATCCTGCAGTACGGGCACGTGGAGCTGGCCGAAAAGGTGATGGCGCCGACCTACATCCAGCACAACCCGAACGTGCCGACCGGTCGCGCCGCGTTCGTGGAGTTCTTCAGCAAGATCCGCAAGCCCGAGCCAATCAAGGCCGAATGGAAGGACGCGCCGGAGATCACGATGGTAAGCGGCTCGTACGTCTTCATGATGTTCAAGCGGAGCCTGATGGATCCGGACGACAAGACGAAAACCTATCCCGCCTTCTGGTTCGACATGGTGCGTGTGGACAACGGCCTGGTGCAGGAGCACTGGGACTCGGCTGTCAAGAATCCTCCCGCGCCGAAGTGAGTCTATTGGTCGCGTAACACGAGCATCGGATCCACGCGCGCCGCACGGATGGCCGGAATCGCGCAAGCGATGACGGCCACCGTCCCGAGTATCCCCAGAACGACGCCAAAGGTGAGTGGGTCGCCCGCATTTACGCCGAACAGCAGCGTTTGCATGGCTCGCATCACCATCCACGCGACCAGGACACCGACCAGCACTCCAGTGCCTGTCAGCACGATCCCGCGCGACATCACCATCGTCACGACACTTCGTCCGGTCGCCCCGAGGGCGATGCGCAATCCGATCTCGCGACGCCGAGCCGATACGGATTGCGCCAGCAAGCCGTAGAGTCCGATCGACGCGATCAGCATCGCCAGCGCGCCAAACGCTACGAGGAGCATGGTGTGCTGTTGTCGATCGACTACGGTCAGCGCCACGACGTCCGACATCGATCTGATGAGTCGAACGGGCTGATCCCGGTCGACGTTCTGGATGACGCGCTGCACCGCGGCCGCGGAAGCGAGTGGATCACCCGACACGCGCACCACAAGGTTCCCGGGGCTGGCGCCAACCTGTGGCGATGAGACGTAGATCGCAGGCTTGTCCTCCTGTTCGTAGCCGCGCTCGAGCACGTCGCGAACGACACCAACGATCGTGAACCACCGCTCCTCGGGGCCGAACCGAATCCGATGGCCGATCGCGCTTTGGTTCGGAATGAACTGACGCGCCAGTGTCTCGTTTACAACCGCGGCGCGTGGCGCTCCAGCGTTATCTCGCTCGTCGAGCAAACGCCCCTCGGCAACGACCGCGCCCAGCGTCTTCAGGTAGTCAGCAGTGCCGACACGAAAGAGCGCGTCGCGAATCTCTCCCGGCGTTTCCTGCCGCCCTTCGATCGTGAACCACTGCGTGTTGCCAATGCTCTGAAACGGCAGCGTCGAGCCAAACGCCGCGCCCTCGACACCGGGCTGCGCGCGGATGCCAGTCACGACGCGATCGAAGAACGCCGCACGCTTCGCTTCGTCGGCATATTTCGGCTGCGGTAGTGACACCTGCATCGTGAGCAGGCGATCGGGATTGAAGCCAAGCTCGATCGCACGCAGGCTGGCTAATGTCCTCAACATCAACCCGGCCGCGACCAGCAGTACGAGCGTCGCAGCCACCTGAAGGACGACCAGGCCATCACGCAACAGGCCGGTCGCCCCCGTGCTCACAGCGCCACGTGCGTTCTGCTGGAGCGCTTCCGCCGTCGATGCCCGCGAGGATTGACACGCCGGGCCGAGGCTGAAGAGCAAGCCTGTGGCGATCGACAGCCCTCCAGTAAAGGCCAGCAGCCGCGAGTCGAAGATCGCGGTGGGCGTGTGCAAGCCGACCGGCACGAGTCGTTCGAGCAGCGATCCCGTCAGCCACGGTATCGCCAACCCGAGGGCGCCGCCGATGACAGACAGGCAGAGCGCCTCAGTCACGATCTGTCGCATGAGCCGCGGTCGCGTTGCGCCCAGCGACAGGCGGACGGCGTACTCACCGCGCCGTGCCCACGCGCGCGACAGCAGGAGACTGGCCAGGTTGGCGCACGCAATCAGGACGATCGACGCGGCAGCAATCATCAGGACCAGCAACTCGACGCGCGTATCTCCGAGGACGTCCTCGCGAACCGAAATGACGACGGCTCCAACGTCGCGGTTGCTGTCTGGATACTCACGCGTCAATTGAGCAGCGATCGACTTCATCTCGCGCTCGGCGACGTCAACCGGCACACCCGGCTTCAGCCGGGCCACAACGTTGAGGAAGTGCGAGTTCCTCGTGTTGACCTGCTGCGGGGGCAGACGCATCGGGAGCCAGTAGTCCACGTCACGGTCGCGGAACACGAACCTTCCGGGCGCAACGCCGACGACTTCGCGGCGCGCGTCGTTGATCACGATAGTGCGGCCAACCATGCCTGGATCCGCTCCGTAGCGACGCCGCCAGAGCGCATCGCTGATGATGACGATGCGGTCATTCTGGTCATCGCCCACGTTAAACGCCCGGCCGAGCGCTGGCGTGACGCCGAGAACGGAGAAGAAGTTCACGGTCACTGACCGGCCCAACACCTGCTCGGGTGGACCATCGACGGTGAGGCTTGCGCTCGGCCCTCCGCGGGTCGCCGCCATGTCAACGAAAGACCGATTGCGGATCCGCCAGTCGTTGTAGTTACCGGGCGCCGGCGTGTTCCTTGGGAAGCCGAAACGCGATCCGTCCTCCCACACCATCACGAGCTCATCAGGGTTGGTGTATGGGAGCGGCTGGATCAGGACCGATTGCACCAACTTGAAGATCGTCGTGTTGGCGCCGATCCCGAGGGCGAGCGTCGCGATTGCCGCGACGGTAAACACGGGCGTCTTCACCAGCAGTCGAAACGCGTAGCGGATGTCGGCCAGAAGATCCATGCCGCATTAGACGGAGGCCACAGCGCCGCCGTTGTCAGAAACGCTGTAGAGCGGGCATCCGCCCGGGCAGCCGGGCGGATGTCTGACTGCGCTAGAGAGACAACAACCGATCGAAGAACGACCGATACTTGCGCAGCGCGATGCGCAGATCTTCAGTCGAAATCTGATCGCCCTGGTCCCACTGGTGTTCGAGGGTCGTGCGCTCGTCGGCAAAGACCTCCGTCAGCCGCTTGATCACCTGAGCCACCAACGCGTCCGCCTCTTCGACGGCCTTGCGCGGTTCGTCCACGAAGCCGGTCTGTACAGCCTCCCACCGCGTGCGATAGCCCGTCGTCTCATCGGCGGAGAACATCGGGAGCGCGCGTGCATCCGTGGCCGCTGCCGGCGCCGATGGCGGATTCGCTGTCGCAGTCTCCATGCTTCGCGCGATGTCGCGCGTGGTCAGCCGGTCGTCGCTCATGATGCCCTCCTGATGTTCGGTCGAACGCCCGCCACGAGCTCATCGAACAGCGCGCGGAAATGGACCATCGCCTGCCGAAGATCTTCGGTACTCGCCTGCGCTTTCTCGTGTCGCGCGACGATCTCGCGGCCAGCGCGGTAGTGGTTGATGACATGCGCGTGATCGACTGAGAGATCGTCGATGACGCGATTGGGATCGTCGAGCGGATAACCGCGGCTGCGCATGACCTCGGTAATGAGGCGATCGGCCTCGATCACCGCGTTGCGCGGATCGTCGACGAACTGCGCCTGGACGCTCCTCCATGCGGCGCTGAATCGATCCGCATCTTCGCGCGAGAGTGGTTTGATCGAAAACGCCTCGACTCTCGACTGACGTTTCAGCAGCTCACGCTCGGCCTCTGCTGGTGTCCGCGTCGAACGCAACACGTGGTCGTATTCGGGTCCGAAGCGCGCGCGTAGCGCGGCCGTCTTGCGCCGCCTGGACAACATCCACACTGCGACGACAACGACTACCGCGACCACGGCGATAGCAATCATCATCATCGTCTGTTCACTCATGGTTCACCTCGCCACAGGTTCACTGTGAGTCGAGCAAGACGGATGCCTGACGATCCTCGTCCGTACCGTTCACCAGCAACGATGAGCCGATACCGAGATGTGATTCGCGCGTCACGCTCGGGTCAAAGCCGAGTCGTACGGTGTTCGAGTCCGAAGGAGGACTCACACGATGCGTTATCAGATCGCCACACTGGCCGTCGCGCTCACACTCTGCGCGACAACCGTCGCCAGAGCCGACGGGGGAAACGAGAACGACGAAGGTCACCGGCGCAGTGAATCGAGCGTGCAGCTCGGTCCGCGCCCGTTCTTTCTCGTCAACGAGATGGAAGACGGCCGCCTGAAGCGTCAGTTGCAGAAGTGCACCGCCGGTCCCTTCAGGAAGAGCGATTTCTCGATCGGCCATCGCGGCGCCGCCCTGCAGTTCCCCGAGCACACGCGCGAGTCCTATGAGGCAGGTGCCCGAATGGGGGCGGGCATCCTCGAGTGTGACGTCACCTTCACCAAAGACAAACAGCTTGTCTGCCGGCACGCGCAGAACGATTTGCACACCACCACCAACATCCTGGTGACGCCGCTCGCGAGCAAGTGCATCAAGCCATTCACGCCTGCCGTCCTCGGGCCGAACGGTCAGGTCGTCACTCCCGCAAGCGCCGAGTGCCGCACGAGCGAGCTCACGCTCGCGGAGTTCAAGACGCTGACGGGCAAGATGGACGCGTTCAATCCCGCGGCGCAGACACCCGCCGAATATCTCGGTGGCACGCCTGACTTCCGCACCACCCTGCAGGCGGGTCCGACGAGCGGTCATCTGCTCACGTTCAAGGAAAGCATTGAGCTCATGAAACAGCTCGGCACCAAGATGACGCCGGAGCTCAAGGCACCGTCCGTCACGATGCCCTTCGACGGTTTCACGCAGGAGATGTACGCGCAGACACTGATCGACGAGCTGAAGGCGGCCGGCGTCCGTCTGCGCGATGCCTTCGTGCAGTCCTTCAGCCTCGCAGACGTCCTTTACTGGGTGACGCACGAACCCGCCTTCGGCAGGCAGGCCGTGTTCCTCGACGATGCGAACGTGGTGGCTGAACTGCCGACGTTCTCAGACCTCGTGAGTTATCGCCAACAAGGCGTCCGAATCTGGGCGCCGCCGACGTTTGCGTTGCTCGCGCTCGACGGCTCGAACCGCATCGTCGCCTCGCAGGCCGCTCGCGACGCGAAGGAAGCGGGGCTCGACATCATCACGTGGACGCTCGAGCGGTCCGGGATTCTTGCCGACGGCAACAACGGCTTCTACTACCAGACGATCGACCAGGCGATAAAGCGCGATGGCGATCTTTACAAAGTGCTCGATGTGCTGGCGAAAGACGTCGGCATTCTGGGGGTGTTTTCGGACTGGGCCGCACCCGTGACGTTCTACGCCAACTGCATGGGCTTGTAATAGCGCCCAAATAGAGCTCGGCCACGGCGCCGGCGCGCGGGCACGCTGTTTGAACCTTCAACTGAAGGATGAGACAGCGTGCCCTTGTTGCGATCGTGCTCGCGCTGCTCCTGCTCTGTGTACCGTCGAGTTCGTCCGCCTATTCCGTCCTCGCTCACGAAGCGCTCATCGACAACGCCTGGAACAAACAGATCGTTCCGCTGCTCACCCGACGCTTTCCGCGCGCGTCGAAACAGGAGCTCGAAGAAGCGCGCGCATACGCATATGGCGGGTCGCTGATTCAGGATCTGGGCTACTACCCGTTCGGAAGCCACTTCTTCTCGAACCTGGTGCACTACGTCCGCTCAGGTGACTTCGTCGCGGCGCTGATTCGCGACGCGCAGACGGTTGACGAATACGCATTCGCGCTCGGCGCGCTCGCCCACTACGCCAGCGACAACACAGCGCATCCCACGGTGAATCACACGGTGCCCGAGGTCTATCCGAAGCTCCGTGCGAAGTACGGCGACGATGTGCTGTTTGGCCAGTCTCCGGCGCGGCACGTGATGGTGGAGTTCTCTTTCGACGTCTTGCAGGTCGCGCGCGGGCAGTTCAAGGCGGACGCGTATCAGAACCTGATCGGGTTCGAGGTCGCGCGACCGTTGCTCGAGCGCGCGTTCCAGGAGACATATGGACTGAAGTTGAAAGACCTGTTCGGCGACGTCAGCCTCGCGATTGGTACGTATCGCCGGGCGGCGAGCCAGATCATCCCGGACGTGACGCGGGTTGCATGGCGCGAGAAGAAGGACGAGATCCGCGCAGCGACCCCTGATGTCGTGGAGCGCGACTTCGTCTACGCGATGACGCGTCAACAGTACGAGGACGCGTACGGAACGGGCTATCGAAAGCCTGGTTTCTTCGTACGATTCATCGTTGCGATCTTCAAGATCATCCCGAAGTTCGGGCCATTCAAGCCGCTCGCCTTCGAGCCGCTCACGGCTGACATGGAACGCGCGTTCCTCGCCAGCTTCGACGCCTCAGGCGAGCGCTACCGCGCGCTGCTCAGCACGCTGCGAGATGGCCGCGTCTCGTTGAGCGATACCGATCTCGATACCGGGAAGCCGCCGGCACACGGCGTCAACACACTGGCCGACAAGACCTACGACGAACTGGTCGCGAAGCTGCATCGCAGGAACACGGGTGAGATCTCACCCGCACTGCAACGAGCGCTTGCGGACCACTACGACAGCCCGCCTTCGCGCACATCCTCTGCCGGCGGGAGATGAATCGACGCCCGGTAGTTGCGCAACTGCGGAGTGCGTAACGCGATCACGGCGGTCGCGAGCAGACACCCTGCTCCGCCAGATACCACGGAGACGACAGGACCCCACGCGTTCGCGACGAGTCCCGCCTCGAGCTCGCCGAGTTGCGGTCCACCTTGAAAGAAGATCATGTTCACACTGGTCATGCGCCCGCGCATGTGATCGGGCGTCGTCAGTTGCCGCACCAGGTTGCGAATCACCATGCTCACGGTATCCGCCGCGCCGGTCAGGGCGAGGCAGACGAAGGACAGCAGGAAGGTATTTGACAGGCCGAACACCACCGTCGCGAGGCCGTACGCCGAAATCGCCCACAGCAGCACCTGCCCGCGGCGATCGATGTGATCGACCGCACGAACCATCACCAGGCTGGCGAGAATAGCGCCGACCGACGGCGCAGACGACAACACCCCGTAGCCGTGAGCGCCGACGTGAAGGATGTCCTGCGCGAAGATCGGCAGAAGCGCCGTAGCCGACGCGAAGAACGTCGCGAAGAAGTCGAGCAGCATCGTCGAGCGAATGAGCGGCGTCGAGAACACGAATCGCAGCCCCTCCAGTCCCGCTGCCAGGCTGACGTCGCGCTTCGACCCCTCGGCAGGTCCAGAGATCCCTCGCATCGCGAGCACGGCGCCGATCACGAAGAGGAATGAGATGGCATTGCACGCGTACGCCCACGGGACGCCGAACTCACCGATCAGCACGCCTCCCGCGGCGGGGCCGACGACCGCTGCGGTCTGAAACATGATCGCGTTGAGGCTGATCGCATTCGGGAAGTCGGCCGCTGGCACAAGCGTGGGGAGCAGTGCCTGACGCGCCGGGTTGTCGAACGTGCCAAACGCCGCACCGGTGGCAGCGAGTGCGTAAATCGGCCAGACGCTTTGCACACCAGTAAACGCGACCCACGACAACAACGCCGCTGACAGCGCCATCCCTGTCTGCGTGAAGAGCATCAGGCGACGGCGGTCGTGCGCGTCGGCGATGACTCCAGCAATCAGCGAGAAAGTGACGATCGGCACGACGCGCACCAGGCCGACCATCCCGAGCGCGAGACCACGATTCGCCGGTTCAACGAGTAGCGAGACATGCCAGAGGATTGCGGCGTTCTGCATCATCGAGCCAGCCATCGAGACGAGCTGGCCGATCCACAACAGGCGGAAGTTGCGATGTCGGAGGGCTTTAAAGGGTGTGGACCGAACGGACGTCATCGCGCGTGGAGTGACGTCGTTGATTGTACGGCACGCAGGGGAACGTGCCGTGTCCCCTCAGGCAGAGGACACGGCACGAAAGACAGATGCTACTTCCGTTCGACGATCGTGACTGACTGGTTGAGGGTGAACTTCAACTCGGTCTCACTCGGGATCTCCGCGGCATCACCGCGCGTGGCCAGCGACGCAGCAGCGCCACCGCCACCACCGACGGCCGCACCGATCGCCGCACCCTTTCCACCACCAGCGATTGCACCGATCGCCGCGCCGATGCCGGCACCGATGCCGACCTTCTTGGCGTCCTTGCCCTTCGATGTCTTCGCTTCCTGAATGTAAGTGTCGGTGTCGAGGTCGATCGTCCGGCCATCAGTCAGCGTCAATCGTCGAAGCGCCAACGTCATCGAGGCGACGCCCTTCACCTTGCCGCCAGGATCGGCATCGACGATGACACCCTCGACGCGTGAGCCCTGTTTGGCAATGACCCAGTCGCCGTCGACGATGCCTTTCGCGAGCACGGCGCTGAATGCCTCACCGCTCTTGTTCGCGCTGGTCGAAATCGTTGACGTCGTGAACACGCTCAACGGTGTCCCCGAGCGCAGCGTGAACTGACGTGGCGGCGGGGGTGGCGGCGGCGGCGGTGGCGGCGGCGGAGGGGCTGGTGCCGGGGCTGGTGCTGCCGCTACGGGAGCTGGTGCCGGGGCCACATTCTGACTTGGTGGTTTCGCGGCCGGACGACGCGCGGGCGCCGGTGCAGCCGGTGCGGGTGCCGGTTCTGGTGGTGGCGCGGCAACCGGTGGAGGCGCAGGTTCCGGCGCAGGTGCCGGGGGTGCCGCCTGTGCGACCGGCGGTTGCTCCTGTGCGCGGTCTCCGCCCCCGCAGGCCAACTGCACCAGACTGAATCCGGTCGTCGCGAGTGCCGCGACGATCAACACAATCTTTCGTTTCATCATGGCCGGAGTCCTTTCACGCACTGGGAGTGTAACGTCGTAAGTCAACTCCCATGCCATGACGGATCGGCGCAGAAAACGCCGTCCGCGCAAAATATCGTTCAACACAACCCGCGGTCTATGGCGGGCACCACGGCTCAACACGTCGATCGCCACTTGGGCTCGCTCGTGCCCGCCCAGTGGATGCCGCGTGTTTCGAAAGGCCGCTCAGAGGTTGGACGCGTCGCTGAGTCGATCAGCGTCAGCACGTCACCCCTTCGTGCATTTTCAACCAGTCTGACGAGTTGCGCGACCGATCCAACCTCGAGCTTCGACATGACGCGTCCGCGATGGACCTTGACAGTTCTCTCGGTTGTGCCCAGCTCCGAGGCGATCTGCTTGTTGTGCAAGCCCCGGATCAGGCCCGTGGCAACCTCACGCTCCCGTCGCGTAAGGCGATGCACGCGCTCGACGAAGACATCATAAAGCCGTTGCTCCGCTTCCGTGCGAGCACTTTGTTCGAGGCCGCGCGTCACGGCCGCCACGAGCTGGTCCGTATCGACGGGCTTGGTGAGGAAATCGATCGCGCCGCTCTTCATCGCTTGAACGACGGTTGGCACATCGCCGCGCCCGGTTACGAACACCACGGAGAGTGCGCTCTCGCGTTTGAGTCGCCTCTGCAACTCGAGCCCGGACAACCCAGGCAGGCGATCGTCGAGGACGACGCACGCCGCACCCGAGGAGGGGCGCTGCTCGAGAAATGACTCTGCAGAGCTGAATGCCCGCACGGCGAAACCGAATGACGTCAAATGTCGGGAGAGCGCTGTTCTCGCCCGCTCGTCGTAATCGACGACAAAAACATTCTGGAGTGGCACCGCCCTGTGAAACGACAGGCGTTATGAATTGGTACATGGCCGAGCTTTAAGCTCGCTTCAAGCTCGACCCTAGAGCGTTGGCGAGGTCTGACTTCCGCCCAGTGTCAGGCCCCGAGGCGGGACGGCCGCGAGCGGAAGAACGCAGTGGAACGTCACACCTCTTCCGGGGTTGTTCTCCGCCGTCAAACGCCCTCCGTGCGCATGGACGATCGATCGACACAGTGCCAGCCCCAGTCCAAGTCCGGTCGTCTTCGTCGTCACGAACGGCTCGAACACCGAGTTGAGCTGACCGGGCGCGATCCCGGTGCCGATGTCCTCGACCGACAGGCTCACGCCTTCCTCGCACCGAGCCGTGATGACCAGGACATGCCGATCGCCTGGCGGATTGTCCCGCATGGCATCACAGGCGTTGAGAATCAGGTTGAGCACCACCTGCTGCAACTGGATGCGATCGCCCGCGATCGCCGGAAGTTGTGGCGACAGATGGCGCGTCAGCGTGACGCCGCGGCGAATGAGGTCGCCTCGCAGAATTTCGATCACCTCATTCACGACGTTATTGAGACCGATCTGCTCGCGCTCGTGTCGTCCGTTCGAGAACCAGCTGCGAAGGCGCCGCAGGACGCTCCCCGCCCTACGGCTGGCAGCCACGACATCGCCGAGGATGACATCGATCTCTTCACTGTCGCCCTCTTCATTGCGAGCAGACAGGCGCCGCGCGGTCTGAGCGTTCGCGAGAATCGCGGCGAGCGGCTGGCTCATCTCGTGGGTCAGCGTCGCCGACAGCATCCCCATCGTCATGACGCGGCCGGCATGAGCCAGTTCCTCTCGCAGTCGCAGTGTCTCGGCGTCCTCCTGCTTGCGGCGGGTGATGTCGGTATGCGTGATGACCGCGCCGCGCTGGTCACCCCACAAGGGGACGACCGCAATCGAGAACCATTTCGTCTCGGCGGCCGATCGACAGACGTATTCCATCTCGAACAGCTTTCTGGTTCCGGCAAGGACGGCTTCGAGGCCGCCGACCAGCTTCGCCGCGTTCGAATCGTGCAGCGCGGTTACGCGGTGATGTGCGAGGTAATTGGCATGCAGGGCGATGCCATCGAGGCGGTACTGATCGGGTGAACGGCCCGTGGACATCCAGGCTTCGTTGGCGTCGAGCACGACGCCATCGGAGTCGGTGATCGCCACCGCGTTCCGCATCGAACGCAGAACGGCACTGTGGAGCGACTGAAACCGGCGGCTTTCACTGATCACCACCGCCAGCGAAAGCGACATCCCGTTCAGCATCAGCAGGAACATCTGCAGCGGCAGGACGTCGTCAACAGAGATAACGGTGCTGTTCACGGCCGTCCACAGGATCGCAGCCGTCGAGAATAGCTGCAGGATGCTGACACCGGTGGGGCCGAAGCGGACGGCCGCCCAGAACATCAGCGGCAGGATCGTGTAGGTCAGCTCGGGAATGCTCGCCTGTGCGCTCGGGTGCCTCGCGAACATCAGGTTGATGACGAACAGTGCGGCTAACGCGAGGAGGCCAGCTTCGACGTAGCGAACGCGCCGCACGAATCGAAAGCGCGTCACGCTCGATGCACCGATCGTCACGATCGGCGGAACGAGGGTCAACGTGGCCAGGGAGTTCGACGCGAAACGATGGCACCACAGATCCCAGTACCCCTGGCCCATCCCCGTGCCCACGACGACCGCTG
>Ga0310810_10002529_pt1 | contig 19682 bp, 17 predicted proteins | sample NCmetagenome_FD_207641 | JGI IMG/M metagenome (GOLD analysis project Ga0310810, IMG submission 207641) | Soil microbial communities from experimental microcosm in Duke University, North Carolina, United States - NC | ecosystem: Engineered > Artificial ecosystem > Soil microcosm > Unclassified ...
TCGATGTCGGCGCTCGGCGCCTTCATGCCGCCGAGCCCGGTGCCCTCGATGATCAGGCCGCCGCCTTCACGCGTGATCGTCGCGCCGAGCTGCGTGATCGCCTTCGCGCTGCGGCCGTTGTCGGCGCCGTCGCCGAGGCCGGTGACGTGCACCGGCGTCTCCGACAGCAGCGAGAAGAGCAGCGCGCGGTGCCCGACCGACTTGTCGCCGGGGATCTGGACGTGACCGGCGAGCGGTCGCTTCACGGGCTCGACGACGAACGTGGTCATGGCGATCGAGGATACAGCGCATCGGCGAGCGCGCGGAGCCGCTTGGGCCCGATCGTCGCGACGACCTTCACGACCTCGCCGGCGCGCGTGAACGTCGCTTCGCGCAAGGTCGGCACCAGGCCCAGGTGAATCAGCGACGTCGAGCCGGCGATCGCGATCCGGGTTCGCTCGAGCGCGGCGTAGAGGCGCGACCCGCCGCCGGCCTCCGCGTCATGGCCGTCGAGGATCGCGACCATCGCGGCGTCGTCGACGACGTCGGCCCACAGCGACAAGGACGCCGGCGCGAGATCGGGGCCGAGCACCGGCGCGAGCGCGATGCGCGCGTCGAGATCGAGCCGCGCGGTCATGCGCACGGTCGCGCCCGGCGCGCCGTCGGGCATCGCGCGCGCGCGCAGCGCCATGAAGCCCTGGTCGCTCGCGATCGAAGGACCGTGGGCGCGGATGCGCTCGATCATCGGCGGCGGCGCGAGCGCGATCACGCCGTCGGCGATCGCGACGCCGTTCGGGACCTCGCCGCGCGTCGCGACGATCGTCGCGGTCGTCGCGTCGGCGGTGCCGACGTCGTACGCGGCCATCACGATCATCTTCGCGCTCGCGAGCGGCGCGTCCACGCGCGGGAGGAGCAACGAAGGATCCGGCGACGCGATCGCGCGCTTGGCGGCGTCGCCGATCGTCGGGTTCGCGTAGAGCCGCGCGAGATCGATCTCGATCACGACCTGCGCGCCGGCGGGGACGAACTTCAAGAGATCATCGCCGGCGGTCGAGGCGATCGCCGGCGCTGCTTTCGGCACCGCCGTGTAGCTCGATCGCGGACCGGTGAAGATGCACGCGCCCACCGCGACGCTCGCGAGGGCGAGACACTTCATGCCAGCACGGCGTTGAGCGCGTCGATCACGCGCGGCATCTGCGCGTCGGCGGCGACCGACACGCGCAGGCACGTCGGCAGGCCCCACGCCGCCATCGGACGCACGATCACGCCGCGCTTCAACAAGGCGTCGTACAAGGGCGCGCTGGTCCGTCCCGTCTCGATCAGCGCGAAGTTCGCGAGCGACCTGTAGACCTTCGCGCGAACCTCGGACTGCAGCCGCTCGATCGCGCGCCGCGCCTGCTGCGCGGATCGCGCGACGTGCTCGTCGTCGTCGAGCGCGGCGAGCGCCGCGACCTGCGCGAGCGTCGAGACGTTGAACGTGCGCCCGACCCGCCCGAGCATCTCGATCACCGCCGCGTCGCCGACGCCGTAGCCGACGCGCAGCCCGGCGAGCCCGTAGATCTTGGAGAACGTGCGCAGGACGATCACGCGGCGATCGCCCCACAGCTCTTCGCCGCGCGCGTGATCGATCTCGGGCCACGCCGCCGCGTACTCGCCGTACGCCTCGTCGACGACGAGGAGCGCGCGCGCCGGCAGCGCCGCGATCACGCGCGCCATCTCCGCGCGCGTGATCACCGAGCCGGTCGGGTTGTTCGGCGTGCCGAGCATGACGAGCTTGGTCTTCGCGCCGAAGCTCGCGATCAGCGCGTCGACGTCGCAGCTCCGCTCCGCGGTCGCGCGCGCCGCGACGAACCTCCGGCCCGCGACGCCCGCCGCCAGCCGATACGACAGGAACGCCGCCTCGTGCGAGACGACCTCGTCGTCGGGCTCGCAGAACGCGAGCACGAGCTGATAGAGGAGCTCGTTCGATCCGCCGCCCAAGATGATGCGCTCGGCGCCGACGCCGAGCTTCGCGGCGAGCGCGCGCCGCAGGACCACGCCGCCCGCGTCGGGGTAGAGGTTCACGCCGTCGAGCGCGCGCTTCATCGCGTCGATCGCTTTCGGCGACGGCCCGAGCGGGTTCTCGTTCGAGGCGACCTTGAGCGCGCCCGTGATCCCCAATTCGCGCTCGAGCTCTTCGATCGGCTTGCCGGGCTGATAGACGTCCAGGCCGCGCACGTGCGCGGGCGTGATGCTCTCGATCCAAGAACCGCTCATGTCTCGTCTGCCTTGCGATAAGAGCCCAGGATGCGCATCGTCCGGCCTTCGGACGTCTTCGCGAGCGCCGACGCGATCCGCGGATCCGCCGCGTGCCCCTCGAGATCGAGGAAGAAGACGTACTCCCACGGCCCCTTCCGCGACGGCCGGCTCTCGATCCGCGTCAGGTTGATCGACGCCTCGCTGAACGGACGCAGCGCCTCGAACAAGTCGCCGGGCCGATCGCCCAACACCAACAGCACGGTGGTCTTGACGTCTTCACCGGGCACCGGCGCGCTCGCGCCCGAGCCGCCGCGCCCGAGCACGAGGAAGCGCGTCACGTTGAAGCTCGCGTTCTGGATGCCCTGCCGCAGCACCGCGAGGCCGTTCAACCGCGCCGCGAGCTCGCTCGCGACCGCCGCGCCGTTGGGATCCTCCGCCGCGCGCCGCGCCGCCTCGCTGGTCGACGCGGTCTCGACGAGCTGCGCGCGCGCGAGGTTGTGGGTGAGCCAGTCGCGCGCCTGCGCGAGCCCCTGCGGGTGCGAGTACACGCGCTCGATCGTGCGCTCGTCGACGCCGAGCCGCGCGACCAGGCACTGCTCGACGCGCACCGCGATCTCCGCCTGGATCGTCAGCGACGACTCCACGAACGAATCGAGCGTGTGATAGACGACGCCCTCGCTCGAGTTCTCGACCGGCACGACGCCGAAGTCGGCGCCGCCGCGCTCGACCTCCGCGAACACCGCCGGGATCGATCCGCACGGCAGGGTCGGCGCCGCGGTCCCGAAGTGACGCTTGACCGCCAGGTGGGCGAAGGTGCCCTCGGGTCCGAGGAACGCGATGCGATGGCCGACCTCGAGCGCGAGGCAAGCGCTGATGATCTCCTGGAACACGGGGCGAACCGCCGAGGTCGGGAATGGCCCGACGTTCGCCGCCTGTAGACGGTCCACGATCGCGCGCTCGCGCGTCGGCACGTAGAACGGCTTCCCCGACGTCGTCTTGTACGCCGCGACGCGGTGTACCAGGCGTGCGCGATCATTGAGGAGCTCGAGCAGCTTGTCGTCGATGGAGTCGATCGCCGTGCGAAGCGTTGTAAGGTCTTCTTCGGCGGACATCGCGGCGGAATGTACTATAGCTCCCCGCGTCCGCATGAAGATGTCCCCCCGAAGCCGTCTCATCCTGCAGTTGGTGGTGCTCACCGCCGTCGTCGCGATCCCGACGATCGCGCTCGCCGCGTCGTGCAGCGGTGACGCCGCGTCGTTCGAGGAGGCGAAGAAGGACGGCTGGCTCGCCGCCTACATCACCGCGTTCGGCGCCGGCTTCGCGACGTCCTTGACGCCGTGCGTGTACCCGATGATCCCGATCGTCCTCGGCATCTTCGGCGCGCGCGGGAAAGATGTCTCGCGCTGGAAGGCGATCGCGCTGGCGTCGCTCTACGTGCTCGGCATGGGCGTCACCTTCACCGCGCTCGGCGTGATCTTCGCGCTGATCGGCACCAAGTCGGGGACGCTGCTCGCCGATCCGCGCTTCGTGATCCCGATCGTGATCCTCTACCTCGTGCTCGCGGCGTCGATGTTCGGCGCGTTCGAGCTCAACCTGCCCGCGTCGTGGCAGGCGAAGCTGTCGTCGGTCGGCGGCCAGGGCTACGGCGGCGCGTTCGCGATGGGCCTGGTCGGCGGCTTCACCGCGGCGCCGTGCACCGGCCCGTTCCTCGGCGGCCTGCTCGTGTTCGTCACGCAGTCGCGCGACGTCGTGATCGGCGGCTCGCTCCTGTTCACGTACGCGATCGGCATGGGCGTGCTCTTCTTCGCGCTCGCCGCGTTCGCGATCTCGCTGCCGAAGAGCGGGCGCTGGATGGAGTGGGTGAAGTCGGGCGGCGGCGTCGCGCTGCTCGCGGTCGCGCTCTACTTCCTGCGCCCGATCGTCCCGGCGATCCGCGAGTGGGGCGAGCACAACTTCGGCTTCTTGATGGCGTCGGTCGCGATCGCCGCGCTCGGCCTGGGGCTCGGCGCGATCCACCTCTCGTTCCACGACAGCGCGAAGATCAAGGCGCGCAAGGCCGCCGCGGTCGTGCTCGCGGTCGCCGGCATCTTCTCGATCGTCAGCTACTTCCTCGCGGTCACGCGCGAGCTGCCGTGGATCCACGACGACGAGCCGAAGGCGTTCGCGCAGGCGAAGGCCGCGAAGAAGGGCGTGATGATCGATTTCGGCGCGACCTGGTGCGGCGCCTGCAACGAGCTCGAGCACACCTTCGCCGCCGACGGCGTCGCCGAGGGCATCACCGCGCAGTTCGTGCCGCTCAAGCTCGACGTGTCCAAGGGCAGCGATCGCGACACCGAGCTGCAGGAGCGCTACAAGGCCGAGACCCTGCCCGCCGTGATCTTCCTCGACGCGAGCGGCAAGGAGCTCGGCCGCGTCTCGAGCTACGTCGACGCCGAAGACTTCCACTGCGTGCTCGACCCCGCCGCCGCGACGATCAAGAAGACCGCCGGCGCGATCTCAGCGCGATGAACAATTAGACAGGCGCACCGAGCTACCAGGCGCCGAGCTCGCAGCCGAGCGTGATCAGCGCGGCGGCCTCGATGCCCTGGTAGTGCGTGGACAGATCGTTCGCGGTCGCGCCGTTGCCGGACTTGAAGAAGTAGCCGCCGGAGATCGGCAGCGAGAGGCCGACGCGGAAGCCGTTGCCGAGCAGCTTGCCGAAGCCGGGCCGGATCTCGACGAGGAACGCCTTGTCGCTGAGCTGCGCGTTGTCGAGCGGCGGCATGACCTGCTGGCCGGTGCCGAGGCCGAAGCCGAGGTGGAAGCCGAGCTCGAAGTAGCCGGTCGGCTTGGGCTCGGGCTTGTCCTTCTCGGCCGGCGGCGCGCCGGTCTTCACGTCGATGCGGAAGCCGAGCGCGAACTGCGTCCAGGTCGTGATGCGCGAGCCGTCGGTGTACTGCGTGTGATCGATGTACGCGTCGGCGATCAGGATCTTCGCGCCGACCAAGACGCCGTACATGCCGTTGGGCGAGGTCTTGAAGAACGCGCTGTCCTTCTGATCACCGCCGACGCCCACCCCGCCGCCGCCGCCGGCGTGCAGCTCGGCGCGCGCCGAGATGATGTCCGCGCGCGTGCTCGAGGCCAGCGCGGCCACGACCGCACAAGACAACAAAGCCATTCGCATCCGGCGATCGTAACAGATGCGCGGCGCCGGTCGCGCGTGACTCAGTTCACGACGACGAGCTCGGCGCCGTCGTGACCGCAGAAGCGCGCGGCGAGATCCGCACGTTGCCGGCACACGGGGCACACCTTCGCGTTGACGCCCGTGATCGGCTGTGGCTCGCGGCTCTTCTTGCCGCGCATCGCCCAGAACAGCGCGGCGGGGACGACGTCGCCGCCGTCGTGCGGGCAGCGGCGCAGGCCGGGCTCGAACGCGCGACGACACGCGACGCACATGCCGCCGGGACCGCGCCCGCCGGCGAGCATCTCCTCGGCGGGCACCAAGCGGCGCGCGTCGCGGATGCAGTAGGTGTGGCCTTGGTACTCGCTGCGGCAGGTCGGGCACACCATGCCGGAGCTCGACGTCGCCGACGACGCGACCGCGAGATCGCCGCCCGCCGACGGCACCGACGGCGCGCGACGGCGCGTCTGGCGCACCGGCGGCGACGCGACGCGCGGCATCGGGCGCGGCATCGGCGTGGGCGCCGGCGTCTCGGCGGGCTCCTCGCTCGGCGCGCGGCGCCGGAGCGCGACGAGCAGCGCGACCAACCCGACCAGCACCGCGCCGAGCAGGAGGATCACGGCGACCAGCGTGGTCCGGGTCTCCGAAGAGTCGGCCGCCGTCGCGATCGTGAGCACAGCAGGAACGAACACGAGCGAGGATCGAAAAATAGCACGGCGCTCGTCCCGATCTCCCGCGCGAATCTGGCAGCAGATCGCCGAGCGAGGTGGGCCGAGGTGGGAGCGGGACGTCCGGAGTGCTGCTAGATTTCGCGCGTGGCTGACCTCGTGATCGGCGGGCGGCGCGCGAACCCGCAGAAATGGGTGCGCGCGGTCGGATTCGTCGTCGCGATCGTCGTCGCCGCGTTCGTCGTCGCGTGGTTCATCTATCGCCGCGCCGTGTCGTACGACGTCCCCGCCGGCGTCGCGCCGAGTGATCCCCTCGTGATCGAGCCCGCGAATGGTGGGCCACCGCACCTTCGATACGGCTCCGCGTCGCTCGCATGGGCGGGATCGATCGCGGTCCTGCGGGTCGCCGGCGACGCCCACGCGATCGGCGCGGCGGAGGGGCGGCTGCTCGCCGCCGACGTCGCCGCGGTCGGCAAGGGCTTCGCCGCGCCGATGGACTTCGCGATCGGTGGCGGCGCGCTCACGCACGGCATGCGCGTGTCGTGGCGCTACCGCTTCCTCGACGACGGCATGTCCGAGGATCAGCGGCGCGCGATCGCCGGCATGATGCGCGGCGCCGACGCGAGCGGCGTCGAGATCGATTACCAGGATCTCGTCCGCGATCAGACCGCGCTCGACGTCGGCGTGCCCGCGCCGTACTCGGGCGAGGCGCGCACGCACGTGCTCGCGCGCGGGCTGACGTTCGTCGTGCCGCAGCCCGATCGCGCGGGCCGCGTGTGGATCGGGCGCAGCTTCGCGTTGCCCGGCACCGGCGACGGCGGCGACGCCGCGGCGGCGCATCCGGTCGTGCGGTTCCTCAAGCCGGCGAAGGGCTTCCCGTGGGCGGGCGTCGGGTGGGCCGGGCTCGCGGGCGCGGTGACCGGCATCAACAGCGAGGGCTTGGTCGTCACCGTGAATCCCGTGCGCGCGGGCGACGTCCGCGCGACCCGCACCGCGCGCCCGATCGCGCTGCTCGCGCGATCGATCCTCGAGCAGTGCGCGTCGATCGACGACGCGGTCAAGCTCGCCGACGCGACGCCGACGCTCGGCGCCGCCGCGATCACGATCGTCGACGGCAAGACCGGCCACTGGGCGGTGCTCGAGCGCACGCCCGCGAAGATGATCGTGTCGCGCGATCCGCCGGCGCCCGCGGTCGGCGATCTCCTGGTCGCGCCCGCGTTCGCCGATGATCTCGAGAACGATCGCGGCAAGCGCACGCTGCCGACGGTCGCGCGGCTCGCGCGCGTCGCGAAGCTCGCGCGCACGCCGCTCGCGGATCCCCTCTCCGTCGTGAATCTCTTGCGCGATCGGCGCGGCGCCGACGACGTGCCGCTCGCCGCCGGTCATCGCGGCGCGATCGACGACGCCGCGGCCGTCCACGTCGTCGTGATCGATCCGTTCGCGATGCAGATGTGGGTCGCCGACGGCGGCGCGTCGTCACGCTTCCGCGCGTTCGATCTGCGCTTCGAGCTGCGCGGCGAGGGCGACCGCCCCGCCCCGCCCGCCGACGTCGCCGCGGCCGAGAGCACCGATCCGACCGACGCCGCGATCCGCGCCTCGCGCGAAGATCTCCGCGCCGCGCGCGCCGCGCTCGCCGACGACGAACCGGCGCGCGCCGACGAAGCCGTCGCGCGCGCGCTCGCCCGCACGCCGGCGCTCCCCGAGGCGCTCGAGCTCGCCGGCGCCACCGCCCGCGCGCGCGGCGATCGCGACGCCGCGAAGAAGGCCTATCAAGCGTGGTTCGACGGTCGCCCGGACGATCCCGGCGCCGAAGAAGAGATCAGAGCGCAGCTCGGCGGGCTCTGATCAGGTCGCGATCGCGAGGATCGCGCCGACGACGCCGCCCAAGACGAGCAGGCCGAGCACGATCCACATCCACGTGTTCGAGCCGGTGCCGGCCGCGTGGATCACGGGCTGCGTCGAGTCGCCGGGCGGCGGCGTCATCGGGCGCGGCATCATGTTCGGCTGCGAGCCGGGGCCGGGTTGCATCGGCGGCATGTGCTGCGGCGACGGATACGCCGGCTGCATGCCGTACGGCTGCTGCATGTGCGGCGGCGCCATCTGCGGCGGCGGGTTCCCGCCGAACGCGCCCATCGGCGGACCGGACGGCATCGCCGGCGGCGCGCCGACGTTCATCGGCTCGCCGCGGATCGTCTCGACCGGTTGGTGCTTCGGCACCGGCTTGCCCATCGGCGCCGTCGACGCTTGCACGAGCGGCGCGGGCGCCGACGACCACGTGCCGCCGGTCGCGAGCACCTCGCCGATCGCGGTCGCCATCGCGCTGACGTCGGCGAAGCGGTTGTTCTTGTCCTTCTCGAGCGCCTTCGCGATCACCGCGTCGACGCCGTGCGGGAAGCCGAGCTCGGGCCGCGCTTCACTGACCTTCTTCGGCGTCTGCTTGAGCTGCGCGGTGATGAGCCCGGCGGGCCCCTTCGCGTCGGGGAACGGCAGGCGTCCGGTCATCAGCTCGTACGCGACGACGCCGAGCGCATACACATCCGATCGGCCGTCGAGCTGCTTGCCCATCAGCTGCTCGGGCGACATGTACTCGAGCGTGCCGAGCGTCTGGCCGGTCGCGGTGAGCTGAGGCGCGTGCGGATCCATGCCCTCGCCGCGCATCACCTTCGCGATGCCGAAGTCGAGGATCTTCACGAACTCGGCGTCGCCGGGCCGCTTCTCGAGGTAGACGTTCTCCGGCTTGAGATCGCGGTGCACGATCCCCTGCGCGTGCGCCTCGGCGAGCGAGCTGCACATCTGGCCGAGGATCTTGAACATGCGCTTCCACTCGACCGGCGCCTCGTCGTGGAAGATCTGGTGGAGGCTCTTGCCCTCGAGCAGCTCCATCGCGATGTAGAGCGTGCCGTCCTGCGTCTGATCGAAGTCGTAGGTCGTGATCGTGTGCGCGTCGCGCAGGTTGCAGAGGACGAGGCCCTCGCGGCGGAAGCGCGCGACGAGGTTCTCGTCCTTGGTCATCTCGGGATGCAGGAGCTTCAGCGCGACCTTGCGCTGGGTCGCGACCTGCACGCCCTTGTAGACCGCGCCGAAGCCGCCTTCGCCGAGCTTCGACTCGATGCGGAAGCGGCCGTTGAGCGTCGTCCCGATGTACGGATCGCTCGGCTGCGAGCGCGCGCGCGACCGCTGCACCGGCGGACCACCGGGCGCGCCCGGCGGCGGCTGCATCGCCTTCGGCGGCGCGACCGGCTGCGGTTGCATCGCAGGCGCCGGCGCCTTCGCCTGCACTTGCGCGCGCGGCACGACGTTGGCGCTCGCTTTCGGCGCGGCCTGAGGCTTCGAAGGCGGTGCGACGGGCGCGCTCGGTCCCGCCGGTAGCACGTTCGGCGCAGACCCCTCGATCCGGTGTCCGCATACGCCGCAGAACCGTGCCCCCGGCGCGAGCGGCGAGCTACACGACGGACAATTCATCCCTGCGCCCGATTGTCCCCGATCCGCCGAGCTTTCGCACCTGCGACGCGTGGATTTCAGCGCAGCGCCAAAATGACGCCGACGACGGCCGCGATCGCGACGATCGCCGCGACCGCGATCCACGCGACCGGCGTTCGCTTCGGCGGCGCCGGCGGCTCGCCGAGCTGCGCGACCGCCGCGTCGTCGCCGATGAACAGGCGCAGCGACGGCCCTCCCGAGCCGAACTCGACCATCACGGGAGATCCTTGTGCGATCGCGAGCTCGGTCACGCGGCGACCGTCGACGTAGGTGCCGTTCGAGCTGCCGACGTCGACGAGCACCCAGCCGTTGTCGCCCGGACGCAGCTCGGCGTGGCGCGAGCTCGCGTCGATGTCGCGCAGCGCGTCGAACGAGACCTCGCAGTCGGGGTGCCGACCGAAGCGCACGCGCTTCTGTGCGTCGAAGTCCTGGCGCTGGCCGCGCCGGCTCCCCGCGACGTGATCGATCACGATCTTCACTGCGCGCGTATCTTAACCCGCACGCGATCACGCCGTGCGATCCCGCATGGGGGATTGGGGGAACCGTCGCGGTTCCCCCATCTGAGGATGCGAAGCGTCCGGACGCCGCGCTGATCGGCCCGCGCACGAATTCGCTCGTGCGTCGTGTGCGCAGCGATCGCTGCGCAGGCGGCTCGTTCGAATCGCGAGCTCGATGGGCCGATCAGCGCGCCAGGTACCAGCCGATCGCTGCGGCGACCACGATCATCGGGACCCACCAGAGGCGGCGCAGGAGGCCTTGTCCGCCGAGGCGCGCGCGCGCGGGGCCGGCGACGTCGGCGATCGACGTCGGCGGCGTGTTGCGACGGCGCGGCACGATCATGTGCGTTCCGGTCGCGGGCACGACCGGATCGCCCGGGTCCTCGCCGATGCCGACGCGCGCGGCGAGCCGGCGCACGACGAACGACGTCGAGTGCAGCGCGCGCTCGCCCTCCTCGCGCGGATCGAACTCGACGAACTTCGGCAGATCCTCCTCGGACGCCGGCTTGTCGAGCGCGCCGGTGATCTCCGCGCACACCGCGGTGATGTTGTCGTTGCCGCCGGCGGCGCGCGCGGCGGCGACCAGCGACTCGGCGGCCTGCTGCGGCGACTTCGCGTCGTGGAGGATCACCGACAACGCGCTGTCGCCGAGCTGGCCGTGCAGGCCGTCGCTGCACAGGAGCACGCGATCGCCGCGCCGCAGATCGACCCACGAGAGCGACGGCTCCACGTCCGGACCGACGCCGAGCGCCTGCAAGATCGCCGACGACGCGGGATATCCGCTCGCCTCGGTCGGGTGCAGCTGCCCCGCGTTCACCAGCGCCGACACCAGCGACTGATCGCGCGTGACCTGCACGAGCACGCCCTCGCGCAGGACGTACACGCGCGAGTCGCCGACCTGCGCGATCACGAGCTTGGTCCCGACCACGCCCGCGCACGTGACCGTCGTGCCCATTCCGCGCAAGGTCGCCTCGCGCTGCGCTTCATCGAAGACGCGGCGGTTCGCGACGCGGACCGCGCGGCGGAGCACGCGCGCGTAGACCTCGGGCTCGCTCGTGTGGCGCGCCTCGCGCATCTCGCGCCACACGGTGCGCGCGGCGAGCTCGCTCGCGACCTCGCCCGCGCTCGCGCCGCCCATGCCGTCGCACACGACCATCACCAGCCCGCGCTCGCCGCCGGCGTGCGCGACCTCGAGGCCGTCCCACAGCTCGCCGCGATCGAGATCGCCGATCGCGAACGCGTCCTCGTTGCCGTCGCGGACCTGCCCGACGTCGCTCTTGCCGAACGCGGACAGCTCGACGACGCGCATCGCTAGCGCCGCAGCTCGATCCGGAACAGCTGATCGCCCATGCGCAGGTGATCGCCGTGCTTCACCGGGGTCGTGCCGACCAGGCGCACGAACGATCCGTTCGAGCTGCCGAGATCCTGCAGCATCGCGCGCTGGCCGTCCCACGCGACCTGCGCGTGACGGCGCGACATGAAGGCGTCGTCGGAGAAGACGATGTCGCCTTCTTCGCGGCCGAGCACGACCTCTTCGTCGAACAAGAAGCGCACGTCGCGCACGCCGCCCGACGGCAAGAGCTGCAGGAACCGGCCCCACGGCTCGCGCGGCGGCGAGCCGAACAGCGCGACGCCGTGACGGACGAGCGGCTCGCCGCTCTTCTCGTCGGCGTCGACCTTCTCGTAGCGCAGCACCTCGCGGCCGAGCAGCACGATCATGCCGTCGGTCAGCTCGACCGGCGCGTCGAGCTTGCGGAACACGCCGTTCACCTGATCGAGCGGCACGATGCGCGCGCCGTCGCCGGTGCGCTCGAGCCGCGCGTGCTGGCGCGCGAGGAAGCGATCTTGATCGAACGCGACGTCGGCGCCGGCGCGCCCGAACATCACGTACTCGGCGCCGAGCGGGAAGCGCTCGCCGTCGGAGCCGTCGCGGTTGACGCTGACCGCTTGTCCCCACGTCGGCTGCGCGGCCGGCGTCGGCGCGTTGCCGAGCGCGGGCGCTTGCGCGGGCGCGGGCGCCGACATCGCCGCGGCGCGGATGTTCTGCGCCTCGGGGCCGGTCGCGGCGATCGTGCCGCCGTACGCATCGACCCCAGGCGCGGGACCGGCGGCCGGCGTGATCTTCATGCCGCACTGCTGGCAGAACGCGAAGCCGGGCGGCGTCGACGATCCGCAGCGCGGGCAGTTGGTCGCGCCCGCGGCGGGGCCCATGCCCGGCGGCGGTCCGCCGAATCCCGGCGGCGGAGATCCCATTCCCGGCGGCGGCGCGCCCATCCCGGGCGGCGGTCCCATCGGCCCCGGACCCATGCCGCCCATGCCCGGCGGCGGTCCCATCGGGCCCGGCGGCGCGAAGCCGCCGCCCATGCCCGGCGGCGGACCACCCATGCCGGGCGGCTGACCGAAGCCACCACCCATGCCCGGCGGCGGACCACCGCCACCGGGCGGTGCGCCGAACGGTCCGCCGGCGCCCATCACGGGCTGCGGCGGGATCCCCGGCGACGACGCGCCGAGCACGGTGCCGCATTGCCGACAGAACTTCATGCCGGGCGGGTTCTCCGCGCGACACGTCGGGCACACCGCAGGCATCCCTCCGCCCATTCCCGGAGTCGGACCCATGCCCGGCGGCGCGGCGAGCTGACTGCCGCAGTTCAAGCAGAACAGCGAGCCAGGAGGGCTATCGTGACCACACAAAGAGCAGCGCATCGCGTCCCTCCTTCGACTTCGCTCAGGATGAGCGGTTCTTGGAGCCGTGCGGCCTTGTCGAGCGGGCTTCCCACCTGCTAAGACCGCGCCGCTAGCGATTCGCAACCTAGCAAACGCACTGAGAAAAGGTCAAGCCAGCGCCGTGATTCGCACTCTCCTTTTCGCGCTCTTCCTCGCCGCCTGTGCGGGTCCCGAAGTGCGAGTCGCCCCGTTCCGCGCGCGTCCCGACGCGACCGACGCCGGCGATTTGCGTGGTCCCTTCACGGGCAAAGTGCTCGACGCGACGACGCGTACGCCGGTCGCCGGCGCGCTCGTCTACGCCGCGTGGAGCTTCCAATCCGGCGCGGGCCTGCAGTCCGCCGCCGGCGCGCACGAGTTCGTCGGCTCGACCGACGCGACCGGCGCGTACACCGTGCCGATCCTCGCGCACGTGCCGAAGGACACGCGGCTCGTCGACTTCGAGCTGCTCGTCTACAAGCGCGGCTTCGTCGCGTACCGGAGCGATCGTCGCTTCGCGGATCTCGGCCCGCGCATGGACTTCGCGCAGCACGACAACCAGGTGCTGCTCGAGCGCTGGCGCGACGACTACTCGCACGCGCGCCACCTGCGCTACGTCGGCGGCGGCGCGGCGGTCGCGGCCTTGACCGGCTGGGAAGCCGACGAAGCGGCGGCCGAGATGTCGGGCGCGCCGAAGCGTCCCGGATCGATGGGCACCGATCTCACCGTGACGACCGGCCGCGGGCCGTACATCGTCGCGGCGCAGCTGCTCTCCGAAGCCGACATCAAGGCGCAGACGAAGTACGACGGCAGCTTCGAGACCGGTCCGCTCGGCGACGAGCCCGACACGACCAGCTACTCGTCGCAGCACTTCAAGGCGCTCGGGCGCGGCGAGACCTACGACGTCGCGCTCCGCATGTGGCGGCTCGATCCCGGCGCGGCGCAGACGCGCTACGAGGAGCTGCTCGGCTCGCTGCCCTCGGCGCAGGAGAACAACGCGATCGCGAGCCGATCGCTGATCGCGGCCGAGGGCGACATCCGCGGCGTCGCGTTCTTCGACGGGCAGCGCGGCATCGTCGTCTTGCTCACGTGCGGCAAGAACCAGTGCGCGACCGACGAGTCCGCCGCCGCGCTCGCGCAGAAGATCTACGACCGGATCCAGTCGTTGTGGGCCACGCCCGGGAGCAAGCCGTGAAGCGCCTGATCGTCGTTGCTTTGCTCGCCGCCAGCGCGAACGCGTACGCGTGGGAAGACGCGTCGACGCACGCGGGGCTCACCGAGGCCGCCGCGCTCGGCTCGCACCTGCACGCGCGCTTGAAGGCGCTCGGCTACGAGCGCGGCCTCTACGAGCCGCTGACGATCCCGCCCGAGGACGCGAGCTCGCTGGTCGCGGCCTTGCGCCAGTACGCGCCGACCGGCGGCTTCGTGCCCGACGGGCGCGGTCGCCAGTACGCGATCGCGTGGCTGGTCGGCGGCGCGGTGATCGCCGACGGCCCGTTCATCGCGAACCACTTCTACGACGTGTGGACCAAGGGCGGATGGATCGAACCGTCGCGCGGCGTGCTGCACGGCCTGCTCACGTGGATGGCGAACGTCGAGCTGTTCGAGGCGCAGGACTCGTGGCGCGATCTGCGCGACGAGACCACCGGGGTCCCGCTGCCCGAACGCGGCGTGCCGGCGCCCGATTGGGTCGTCGCGTCGAACAACCCGCTCGCCGTCGACGGCTTCCTCGATCAATACGCGAAGGCGATCCGCGGCTCGTCGCCGGGCGAGCGCAGCCGCGCCATGGCCGGCGCGTTGGTCGCCGCGGGCGCGATCGCGCACGTGCTCGAGGACATGGGCTCGCCGTCGCACGTGCGCGGTGACGCGCGCGCGCACCTCGACAAGCTCGGCACCGGAGACGCGGATCTCGGCTCGCGCTTCGAGCGGATCGCCGCGGTCGCGTACGGCCGCGTCGGCGTGCCGGGCCCGGAGCGCGTGATCACGCGCCCGACCTTGCGCGCGTTCTTCACGAACGATCAGCACGACGGCCTCGCCGACGTGACCGCGATGCGCTGGTTCAGCGCGTACACGCTGCCGGGCACGGTGCGCATCGGCACCGGCGGGCGCACGGTCTCGCCGCCGCTCGTCAAGCCGCAGCCCGCGCCGCCGACGCGCTTGAACCTGATGGCCGCGTCGCAGCCGCAGGGCACGACGCTCGACGACGGACACGGCGTCTGCCTCGCGCGCTACCGCGTCGATCGCGGGATGCTGTCGTTCTGGCTCGACGACGACTGCATGCTCGCCGAGGTCGGCGCGATCCTTCCGGAGGTGTCGAGCTACACCGCGGGCGTGATCGACTTCCTGTTCCGCGGCGAGCTCGACGTCAGCGCGAGCGGCGGACGGATCGCGGCGAAGGCGAAGGGCGCGCTCGGCGCCGGCACGCTCGAGCTGCTGTCGGAAGACGCGCGCGGCGTGCGGTCGCCGCTCGGCGGCGCGAGGCCGGTCGCGGCGTCGGCGGACGGCGCCGCGCTCGGCGACGCCCAGCTCCCCGACGACAGCGTGCGCGCGATCGCGCTCTTCACCGGCGTCGACGCCGCGGGCGAGAAGATCGTCGCGGTCGGCGTCGTCACCGTGAAGTGATGGCGCGCCGCTCTTCGCGCGATCTCGACGACGAGCAGGACGACACCCCGATCGATCGGTTGGTCACCGCGCTCGAGCACGCGCCCAACGGCCTGCACGATCTCGCGGAGCCGACCGGCGACGTGCCGCTCGCGTGGCCCGCGTCGATGTCCGACGTGTACCTCGCGTTCGACGGCGCGACCCTCTTCCACGAGGAGCTCACGATCTATCCCGCCGCCGACGTCGCGACCGGCGACGACGGCCTGTACGTGGTCGGCACCGTCGGCGAGAGCGAGGTGAAGGTCGACGGGCGCGGCCGCGTGATCGCGGTCGACACCGAGACCGGCGAGAACATCGTCGAGGGCACGACGCTCGCGCGCTGGCTGCGCGGGTGGATCGACGCGCTGCTCCTGACGATCGACAAGGACGGCGAGTACAAGGACGACGTCTTCGACGCGCAGGGCGAGGTCGTGCGCGAGGTCGCGATCGCGCAGGCGCGCGCGCAGGTGAAGCGCGACACGCGCGCGCCCGGCCCGCGCTGGCGGCTCGCGCGCCTCTACGCCGCGTCGAGCGATCCGGCGCAGCTCGCGCTCGCGCGCAAGGAGCTCGAGACCGTCGTCGAGATCGAGCCGAGCTTGCCGTGGGCGTGGCTCGATCTCGCGCGCATCAGCGAGCAGCTCGGCGAGCTCGAAGGCGCCTACGACGAAGCGGTCGCGGCGGCCGAGGCCGCACCTGATCACGATCAGGTCGCGTACTTCTGGGCGCACGCGGCGCGCATCGCGCTCCGCCGCGGCGCCGAAGCGGATCGCGCGACCGCCGCCGCGCGCGCGACCGCCGCCGATCCGCGGCTCGTCGAGGCGCAGCTCGCGGGCGCCGAGCAGAACCTCACCGACAAGGACTTCTCGTCGGCGCGCGCGCTGGTCGCGCTCGCCCGCGCGGTGCAGCCGAAGAACCTGAACGCGATCGACCTGTCGCGCCGCATCGAGGCCGCCGATCCGGTGAACTGATGCGCTCGGCCGCGATGCGGGCCGAGCTCAGTTCTTGAAGATCGCCGCGTCGGCGCTGATGCCGCGCGCTTCGAGATCCGCGTAGAAGCGCGGCACCGCGCCGCTCGCCGCGAACGACGTGCCGCCGTACTGGAACAGCGGCTGGGTGTCGAAGCCGCCCTCGCGCGTGCCGAGCACTTCTTCGACCGCGACCACGCGCGCGACGCCGTCGGCGTAGCGCTGCACGTGGAGCACGACGTCGAACGCGGAGGCGACCACGTCGCGCACCGGATCGATCGCGTCGGGCGCGGCGATGCGCGCGAGCGCGGCCAGCCGCGCGAGCGCGGCCTGGGCGCCTTCGCCGGCGACCGCGACGACCGCGCCGTCGATCGACGAGCCGAGCGCGGTCGCGAGCTCGAGCGACTCGGCGCCGCGCACCTCGCCGACGACGAGCCGATCCGGTCGCAGGCGCAGCGCGCTCTTCACGAGCGTCGAGAGATCGACGCCGCCGTTCTTGTTGTCGCCGGGGCGCGTCTCGAGCGCGATCCACTCGTCGCGCTTGAGCGCGATCTCCGCGATCTCCTCGACGGTGACGACGCGCTCGCCCTCGGGCGCCGCCGCGGCGAGCGCCGCGACCACCTGCGTCTTGCCGCTGCCGACGCCGCCGCACACGAGCACGTTGCGGCGCGCGGCGACGCACGTCATGAGGAAGTCGCCCATCTCGCTCGACAAGGTCCCCGCCGAGACGAGATCGGTGAGCGTCTGCCCCGCGGGCCGCGGCTTGCGCAAGACGAGGCACGAGCCCTGCGTCGCGACCGGCGGCACCGCCGCGAACAAGCGCGAGCCGTCGCGCAGGCGCACGTCGACGACCGGATGATCGTCGCCGATCGATCGACCGGTCGGCGCGACCAGGCGCTCGACCACGCGGCGCAAGACGTCGTCGGACGAGAACGCCTTGCCGCTGCCGCGCAGGGCGCCGTCCTTGCCGACCACGACGCGGTCGCGGCGATCGACGATGATCTCGTCGACCTTGTCGTCGGCGAGCAGATCCTCGAGGGGCCCGAGGCCGAGCGCCTCGTTGAGCGTCTCCTTGATCAGCGTCTCTTGATCGATGTACTTCGGCAGCTCGCCCGAGCTCTCGAGCGTCTCGACCAGATCGACGATCGCGCGCTCGGCCTTCTGCCAGAGATCCTCGTCGCCCAAGCGCTCGACCGGGATGTTGTCGAGATCGAGCTTCGCGCGCAGGCGCTCGAGGATCTGCGTCTGCAGATCGAGGAGCTTGATCACCTTCGGATCGAGCGGCTCGAGGTGCACGCCTCGACGCATCGACGGCGGCACCGCGCGCGGCGCGATGCGGCGCGCGCCGGCACCGACGAGCCGCGGACGCGCGACCGGCGCGGACGGCGCCGCGGGCGCAGGCGCGGGCACTGCGGGCGCGGGCATCGACATCGCGGGCGCAGCCGACGACATCATCGGCGGCGGCGCGGACGGCGACGGCATCATGGAAGGCGCGGCGGCCGATCCGCCGAGCGGTCCCGGCGGCGGCATGCCCATCGACGGCGACGGCAGCCCGCCGCCCATGTTCGGCAACACCGGCGGCGGCGGTGCGGGCGGCGGCGGACCTCCCATCGCCGGCATCGCGGGCGCGGCGCCGAGGCCGCCACCGACGGGCGGCGGCAGCGTGCCCGGCGCCGGACGCGGCGGACGCGTGCGCGCCATGTCACCTCCGGGCTCGCGCGGGGGCGCGGGCGGCTCGCGCATCGACATGCCACCGGGCCCAGAGCTCGGGCCGGGCGCCGGACGCGGCGGCGCGGCCCGCGGGACATCGAGACCGCCGGGCGGACCGTCGCTGGTCGTCGGCGAACGCGGCGGCTCTTGCCGCGCGAGCGCGGCGCGCAAGAGCTCCGGCGACGCGCCGGCCGAGTGCGGCGGCGTGTGCGGCGGCGACGGCGGTGACGGCGGCGCGGGCGGCGGTGCGTAGGCGGGCGGCGACGACGGCGGGATCTCGGCGCCGCCGCCGTCGGCGTTGGCGCCTTCCTCGACGCCCATGATGAAGTCGCCGATGTAGATCTTGTCCGACTCCTTCACGACGAGCGGGCTCGTGATCTTCCGCCCGTTCACGTAGGTGCCGTTGGTGCTCTTCAGGTCGACGATGATGAACTTGCCGTCCTTGAGCACGATGCGCGCATGCCGCTTCGACACGTTGCCCTTGGGCAAGACGATGTCGTTGCCCTGGACGCGCCCGATGGTGATCTCGGGCTTGTCGAACACGAGGCGGCGCTGCTCGCCGCCCTTCTCCTGGATGATGAGTGAGAACATTAATCCCCCGGCCGGGCCCCCCGCAGGCGACCGGCGGCACGCTGCGCCGTAGACCGTACTAAGTATCGGAAGTGACGGTCAAGTTCCGCTGGACGACGCCGGTGCCTTCTCGACCGGAAGATCCTTCGGCCCGTCCTTGTGGAACCAGTCTTCGCCCCACAGCGCGAACGCCCCGGTCAGGCCCAGCGCGATGACGCCGGCGACGAGGATCACGTCAGGCCATCGCGATCTCCGGAATCTACGGGCCGGATCCGGGGCCGAGGCCATGTCTGGAACGTAGCACGCCGGGCATGCATGATACCGGCATGCGTCCCCTCGCCTGCTTGTTGGCCTCTGCAGCGGTCCTCGCCGTCGCAACCCCTGCCGACGCCAAGCCGAAGAAGAAGTACCACTTCGCGCTCGACGAGGTCCGCGCCGGCAAGGACGTCACCGCCGACCTCGCGACCGAGGTCGTGCCCCGGCTCGAGGCGCAGGCCGAGAAGCTGCTCGGCGGCAACCCGCAGATCGTCGTCAACATCTCCGATGCGCCCGATCCCGAGAAGGACGCGCCCGGCTTCACGAAGTACCTCGCGAAGAAGAAGATCGAGGGCGCGTACAAGGTGACGATCGAGATCACCGCGGCGACCGAGGAGCTCGAGCCGGTCGAGGCCAAGCCCAACACGCAGCGCATCTCCGTCCACCTCGAGGTCCACATGTTCGGCGAGGCGATGCCGACCCGGAAGATGGGCTTCTACGGCGACGGCTCGAGCACGATCAAGATGGAGATCGGCAAGAAGCTGCGCCCGAAGGATCGCGACGCGGCCTGGGACGACGCGGCGAGCGAGGCGCTCACGAAGGCGATCGACGAGTCGCTGACCAAGCTGTCGCTGCCGCCGCCGAAGCCGACCCGAAAATAGCGGCGACCGGGGGCGCGGCGCCCGCCTGGTCAGGCCGACTCGCCCGCTGCGCCGCCGACGAGCTGCCGAGCGCGCCCGCCCATCGCGGCGTGTCGCTCGGGCTCTGGGCCGGCGACGTCGAGGCGCGCCTCGACGAGGTCGCCGCGCTCGGCGCGACC
>Ga0310810_10002531_pt1 | contig 19676 bp, 13 predicted proteins | sample NCmetagenome_FD_207641 | JGI IMG/M metagenome (GOLD analysis project Ga0310810, IMG submission 207641) | Soil microbial communities from experimental microcosm in Duke University, North Carolina, United States - NC | ecosystem: Engineered > Artificial ecosystem > Soil microcosm > Unclassified ...
CGGCACGGCGTCGAGGAGCCGCTCGATGATCGCGTCGGAATTGACGCGCTCGGACTCGGCGTAGAAATTGGTCATGACGCGGTGGCGCAGGATCGGCTTCGCCAGCGCCTGCACGTCTTTCACCGAAACGTGATAGCGGCCGTGCATCAGCGCGCGCGCTTTGGCGCCGCGGATGATCGCCTGCGATCCGCGCAGCCCCGAGCCCCACTTGACCCACTTGTCGATGAAGTCGAACCCGTTCTCGCGGCCGGGGCGCGAGGCGCTCACCAGCCGAACGGTGTAGCGGGCGATTTCTTCGGCGACCACGACCTGCCGCGAGATCTCCTGGAACTTCAGGATGTCGGGACCGCCGAGCACGCGCACCGGCGACGGCGCGTCGGTGCCGGTGGTCTGCGTCACGACCGTGACCTCGTCGTCTTCGGTCAGGTAGTTGATGACGATGTTGAACATGAAGCGATCGAGCTGCGCTTCGGGCAGCGGGTAGGTGCCTTCGAGCTCGATCGGGTTCTGCGTCGCGAGCACGAAGAACGGGCGATCGAGCGGATAGGTGCGCCCGGCCGCCGTCACGTGGTACTCCTGCATCGCCTCGAGCAGCGCCGCCTGCGTCTTGGGCGGGGTGCGGTTGATCTCGTCGGCGAGGATGATCTGCGCGAAGATCGGGCCCTTCACGAACCGCAGCCGTCGTGTGCCCTGCTCTTCGTCCAGGATCTCGGTGCCGGTGATGTCGGACGGCATCAGGTCGGGCGTGAACTGGATCCGCTTGAAGTCGAGATCGAGAATGTCGGCGAGCGTCTTGATCAGCAGCGTTTTCGCGAGGCCGGGGACGCCGGTGATCAGACAGTGCCCGCCGGTGAAGAGCGCGATGAGCACCTGCTCGACGACCTCGTCCTGTCCGACGATGACTTTTCTGAGCTCGGTGAGAATGCGTTCACGGCCTTCAGCAACCCGATCGGCGCTGGCCGTGGCAACGGACGTGTCCATGAGGGTCCTTAGTGCGTGAGGGCGTAGATGATCTCGTTGATGGCCATTCGATAGGCCATAGCGGTGAACTTGATGTAGCCGGGATATTGCTCGGCGTTCGACCACTCCCAGCCGTCGCCCATGTCGGTGTTCCAGTTGATGAACATCATCGGCCGGCCGGCGTCGTCGAGGATCGCCCGCAGATGGGGCATCACGCCGCCGCGCTCCCAGGTGCGTCCCTGCAGAAACGATCCGAGCCCCGCGACCTGCGGGTAGCCGTCGATCTTGTAGAACGCCTCGAACACGGGATGGTCGCGCGGCACCTCGACGATCTCGCGGTCGGGGAACAGCTTCTTCATCTCACGCTGGAACGCGTCCCACTCGAACGGGCCGTGGAAGTCGTCGACCATCGCCGAGCCGCCGCGCATCAGGAACTCGCGCAGCAGCGGAATTTCTTTGTCGGTGAGCCGCATGCTGCTCGGTTCGACGATGTAGATCCAGGGGTATTCGTAGAGACGCGGATCGTCGAGCGTCAGCAGAATCGGATCCTGCACGTCGATGGCCGTCGCCGTCTTGATCCGGCGCGTGAGGTTCAGCTCGGCGGCCGGCGCGTCGATGCCCCACGGATCGCCGTAGAAGTCCTGGGGGATGCGCGTTCCCTCGTTCGGAAAGTGATACTTGATCCGCACGAAGCGCCACTGCAGACCTGCGTGGCGGTCGTCGGGCCCACCGGGCAGCTGCGCGCGGACGATGCCTGGCAGCGCACACGCGAACGCGAGCGCCGCCCAGGCGAGCACGCGTTTCAATGCCGCCCTCCGTCGACCAGCTTGAGCAGCAGTTCCTGTGCGCGCTCGTAGGTCGGCGCAATCTCGAGCGCGGCCAGCGTCTGCTTCTTCGCCTCGGCTTTCTTGCCCGCCTGGAAATAGCTCTCCGCCAGATCGGTGTATGCCGCGGCCCGGTCGACCGGCCCGAGCGCGATGACCGTTTTGAACTCCCGCGACGCGGTGTCGGCTTCGCTGCGTGCCATCGCCAGGCGGCCAAGCGTCGCGTGCGCTTCGGCATCGAACGGGTCGATGGCCACGATGCGCTCGTAGACCGGACGGACCCGCGCCGCACCGGCCGGCGTCGCCAGGTTGACGTTCGCCTGCCGCAGCAGCGTCGCCAGCTGGCGCGCCGCCTCGACGTTGTCGAAATCGGTCTCGACGATGGCGGTGAATTCCTTGATGGCGCGGTCGTAGTCCTTCTTGTCCATCGCGATGCCGGCCATCTGCGCGTGCGGACTGTCGGCGCCGCGCGCCGTCGGAATCAGCGCCGCCGCCCGCTCGAAGTACTGCATCGCCTGATCGACCTGACCGGCCTTGCGGAGGCCGAGTCCAACCATGATCTGCACCGGGTAGTTGTAGGGATGCTCGTCGGCGTACGGCTTGAGCATTTCGAGCGGCATGCGCAGCACGTCGGCATTCTCGGGCGGCGCGAGCGCCTTGCGCATGCCGCCGAACTGCTTCTCGAGCATCTGATCGAACCCGGACTGCAATTCGTCGAAGCTGGTGTCGAGCGCCGACCGCAGCGCGACGTCGCTATCGAGCCCCTGGCCGTAGGCGCGCAGCAGCTTGCGGATGCCGGCGTCGCCGTAGACGTTCTGCAGGTGCTCGACCAGCAGCCCGCCCTGGTAGTAGGCAATCGAAATCAGCTTCGGATTCTGAAACGCGCTGTTGAAGTCGCGCAGCTTGATCGCGCCCTCGCGATTGAGCATCGCCGCGAAGTCGGTGTCCATCTGGCGCGCCCACTCGGGCCGCGCCTTCTTCTCTTCGTAGGTCGACAGCCCTTCAGACAGCCACCGCGGCAGCCGCTGATTCGACATCTGCAGCGTGATCACGTGCGCCAGCTCGTGCCACAGCGTCGCTTCCCATTGGAACTCGCCCGGTGGGCGGGCGCGCGGCGAATCCAGCGTCACGACGCGACCGAAGCAGGCGCCGAGCGCGCCGATCATTCCGGGCAGACCGAAATTGCGCACCGCGAAGTCGTCGTGCTTCGGAAAGATCTCGATGAGGATCGGACCCTTCGGCGTGAACTCGTAGCGGGCGGCCAGCGTCGCCAGCGCCTGTTTCGCCAGCGGCATCGCGTAGTCTTGCAGCACCGCCGCTTCGTCTTTGTGCAGACGCATGACGATGTCGCCGTCGCGGACCGTGACGAACTTGTCGAGCGTGTCGAGCATCGCCAGCAGATTGAAGGTGACGACGTCGTAGGGATCGATCTTGAAGGAGGCGTCGAGTGCGGCGCGGGCCCCTGGCTCGTCGCCGGTCCGCAGCAGATGGACGCCGAGATCGGCGAGCGTCCGCGGATTCTGGCCGTCGAGCGTGAGCGCGCGGCGCGTCAGGGCGACGGCTTCGTCGAAACGGTAGTTGTGCGCCGCCAGCTCGCCGGCTGCCCGGAACACGTCGCCGTAGTTGGGGGAAATCGCCAGCGTCTTGGCGACCTCGGCTTCGAAATCCTGCGGGCGATCTTCGACGTAGGCGATCGCCGCCAGCTGGGCGTGCGCGTCGAGGCTCGACGGGTTGATGGCGAGCGCCTTGTCCAGCGCCTCGCGCGCCTCTTTCTTGCGCTCGGCGTCGAGCGCCTGCTGCGCGATGAAGATGTGCGCGTCGACGAACGACGGATTCACCTCGAGTGCGCGCTTGGCCAGCGCCATCGCCTGCGGCGGGTTCTCGTCGGCGACGGCCTCGGCGGCGCCGAGCAGCGCGGGCGTCCAGCGCTGATCGGCCTGCATCGCCATCTGAAACGACCGCAGCGCTTCGCGCACGTTGTGGCTGTCGAGGAACAGCTCGCCCCACGCGGTCTGCAGCGCCGGATCGGCGGACAGCGCGCCTGCGGCGTCGCGATAGGCGGCGTTGGCTTCCTGGAAGCGTCCGAGCGCGCGGAGCGCACGCCCGGCGCGCGCCACTTCGTAGGGATCGTTGCTGGTGTCGGCCATCGGCGCGATGCGATCGAGGATCGCCTTCGCTTCCGATTTGCCGAGCATCCGGTACAGCAACCCGAGTTCGAGCGCCGCTTCGCTGGTCGGCGCGCGCTGGGCCGCAGGGCGCAGCGCGACTTCGGCGTCGGCGTATTTGCCGCGCGCGATCGCCGCCCGGGCTCGGACCGCCACTACGTTCGGATCGCGCGCGTCGAGCTTGTCGGTGAGCGCCTCGACCTCGTCGTAGCGGCCTTCGATGAGCGCGCGTGTCGCGGCGGCGACCGGCGTGGCCGCGATGATGCGACGCGGCGCCTGGGCCGATCCCGACGTTGGCAGAGCTAAGAACGCAAGCGCGGCGATCAGCAGGGCCACCGGAAAGCGGTGCGATCGTGGACGATCGGACGCGGCCCATGCGGTTCGATCGGAAAACGTCATCGCGGTTCGTATTATAGGCTGCAAGCCGGATGCCGAAACGGCTGAGAACAGGGCGTTTCGGGCCGAAAACGTGCGTGCTTGTTTAGACGCTCCGGCCCGCGCGCAGGCTTCCCGCCAGCGCCCGCTCTTCGACGCCGATGCGCCGCAGGATCAGGCTGCCGAACCCGAGAACGGCGAGCGGCCCGGTCACGATCGCGCCGGTCAGCAGTGCAACCCCGAGCAGCTCCCCGATCACGGCGACGTAGTTGGGATGTCGTAAGAATCGATACGGTCCGCGGTTGACGAGGGTCGCGCGTGGCACAACGATGACGCGGAACGTCCAGAAGCGGCCCAGCGTGGCGACGGCCCACCATTTCAGGGCTTTTGCGAAAACGAACACCACGGCGCCCGCGACAAGCGTCCTGGGACTCAGCTCGCGGCGGAGCGCCGCCTCGAGCAGCATCGCGGCAAAGGCGCCGGGATAAGTGACCCGCATGATGCGGTAGACATCAGCGGCCGGTTCGATGCCGCCGTGCTGGCGCTGGATGCGTTCGTTCCGGCCGGCGCGGCGCGCTTCGAGCGCCATCGTCCCGAAGACCGCGACCGCGACAAGGATCAGTTGGAGTGTCACCGAGACGCCTTACCTAGATCGCGCAGTCGCCGGCGTGCGCGATGATCGCGCGAAAGGCCGGCGGCGCGAGGCGGCCGCCCACCGTCGCCGCCGCGACGCCGCGCGGCGACGCCACCAGCGCCCGGAGCGTGCGTGGACGCCCGACCATCCGTTCGCCAGCGCGTCGAGCGCAGCTTCCGCCGCGAGCTCGCCGCCGCGGACGGCGAAGCGGAGTCCATCGCCGGTCATCGGGTCGATGAATCCGGCGGCGTCGCCCGCGAGCAGCAGACCGTCGAGCAGCGGCGCCGTGACGTCGACCGCCAGCGGACCGAGCACGACCGGCGCATTGACGAGGCGAGCGGCGGCGACGCGGTCGCGCAGGACGGGGTCGTGCGCCAACTCGCGCAGCAGGAGCGCGGCGGGATCGCGGAGATCGGGGTCGGCGGGGCGGGAGGGTTTGACGAGGCAGACGTTGGTCAGGCCGTCGGGAATCCGCGCGACGCCGATGTAGCAGTTTCTGCGTACGTGCATCTCCCCGAAACTCGCAGAAACTGCGGGTACGACCCCCATCAGCGGCGCGAAATCCGCGAAATACGCGCCAACCGCCCACCGCCGCGGACGCGCGGGATGCCGCGCCACACCCAGCCCGAACGCGATCGCCGATCGCCGTCCATCCGCGGCGATCACCACTCGCGCGGCAATCGTGCGCGCGCGCCCGCCGCCACCAACCGCCACGCCCGTCACCTTGCGGCGGCCGCTCTCGTCCGCCACCACAACGCGCTGCACCGGCGCGCCAGGCTCGAACTGACACCCGGCGGCGACCGCCTGCCGCAGCAGCAGCCAATCCAGATCGCGCCGCACCATCGCTCGGCCGCTGACGCCAACCGGATAGCACCCCTCGATCGTGACGCCGCGCTCCCCCGTCAAGACCATCCCGCCGACAGGCAGACCGCGCCGCTCGATCTCCTCCGCGACGCCGAGCCGCCGCAGCATCCCCAGCGTCCCCGGATTGATCGTGTCGCCGCACAGTTTGTCGCGAGGAAACGCGGCGCGGTCGACGATGCGCACCCGCGCGCCGCCGCGCGCTGCGACGAGTCCGGCAATCGCACCAGCCGGCCCGGCGCCGACAATCAGAACGTCACACTCGGCCAATGACCAGGGCGCTGTTCTTCGAACCGAACCCGAGGCAGTTGCAGAGGGCGGCGCCAGCCTCGCCGGTGCGGCCGCTGTTGGCGATGACGTCGAGATCGCACGCCGGATCGGGATGGCGCTGATTGATCGTCGGCGGCAGGAATCCGCGCGACAGCGCGAGCGCGGCGGTCACCACGCCGGCGGCGCCGCTCGCCCCCTGGGGATGACCGATCATCGATTTCACCGACGACCCCGCCAGGCGATCCGCGTGCGCGCCGAACACCTGCCGGACGCACCGCGATTCGACGGCGTCGTTGAGAATCGTCGAGGTGCCGTGAAAATTGACGTAGCCGATTTCTTCGGGCGCGCGCCCCGACCGTTCGATGGCCAGCGAGATTGCGCGCACGATCTCTTCGCCGTCCGGCGCCATCTGCACGCGGTGGTAGGCGTCGCAGGTCGATCCGTAGCCGTCGATCGTCGCGTAGACCTTCGCGCCGCGCGCCCGCGCGCGATCCTCGCGTTCGAGCACGAGCATCCACGCGCCCTCGCCGAGGACGAAGCCGTCGCGTCCCTTGTCGAACGGCCGCGACGCTTCGGACGGTCGATCGTTGTAGGCCATCGACACGACCTTCATGCGCGAGAAGCCGAAGATCATCCCCGGCGTGACGCACGCGTCGGTGCCGCCCGACAGAATCACGTCCGCTTCGCCCGCGCGCAACAGCGCCGCCGCGTAGCCGATGGCATCGCTCGAGCTCGTGCAGCCGCACGACAGGACGTGGCTGATGCCGCGCAGCCGCAGCGAAATGGAGATCTCGCTCGACACCATGCCGACAATCGACACCGGGATCGCGTACGGCGTCACCTTCTTGCCGCGCTCCATGAAGAAGTCGTAGTACTGCCGCTCGCCGACGTCGATGCCGCCGCCGCCGCTGCCGACGATCACGCCGGCGTTCGGTTCGGCAATGCGCAGCCCGGCGTCGGCCCACGCCTCGCGCGCGGCGATGACGCCGATCAGCGCCGCGCGGGAATAGCGCTTCGGATCGGCGCGATAGTCGGCATCCCAGATATCGTCGCCGTCGAGCGGCGGCACGGCGTCGACGCCGACCTGCGGGACCGGCGCGGCGACGCGGCAGCCGAACGTCGACGCGTCGAAGTCGGCAATCTCGCGCGTGCCGCTGCAGCCGCGGCTGACGTGATCCCAGAAGCATTCGCGGCCCAGACCGAACGGCGATGCCACGCCGATGCCGCTGATCGCGATGCGGGGCGTCATGGTCCGCATATCATATTTGACCGATGACCCGATTAGAGCGCGCCTTTCTGTGGGTCGGCGGCGCGCTTTTCGTGGTGTCGCTCCTTTCTTGGATCTGGTGGTACGTCGTCGTGCTGTCGAGGTTCGCGCCGTGGTCGGGATGGGGCGCCGTCGTCTTCGATACGGCACTGTTCGGCACGTTCGCCCTCCACCACAGCTTTTTTGCGCGCGATCGCGTGAAAGCGGCGCTGCCAATCCCTCACGCGCTGATCAAATCCGTCTACGTGTGGACCGCGAGCCTGCTGCTGATCGCGGTGTGCGTCTTCTGGTCGCCGATTGGCGGCGAGTTGTACGAGACGAGCGGTCCGATCCGCGCCGCACTCGCCGTCGTCCAACTGCTGGGTGTGCTGGTCATCGCGCGGGCCGTTGCGCGCATCGACGCCCTCGAGTTGGCCGGCATCCGTCCGCCCGACGCCGCGACCGGATTGCAGGTCGGCGGCCCCTATCGGTGGGTGCGGCATCCCGTCTATTTTGGATGGACGTTATTCGTGTTCGGTGCGGGACGCATGACGGGCGACCGCCTGGTGTTCGCGGTGATCAGTTCGCTGTATCTCGCGATAGCGGTGCCGTGGGAAGAACGATCGCTGATTCAGAGCTTCGGCGACGACTACCTGCGCTACAAGGACCGCGTCCGCTGGCGGATGCTGCCCTTTGTCTACTGACTTGTCGTCACCAGTTGTCGGTGGACAGTTGATCACGGCGGCGACGCGCGCCCGGCACGCTGCAGTGCGCGGTGACCGGTCGACCGATAACGGTCACCGTGACGCGACGCGCGTCAGCGGTTGAAGCGCGAGTCGTCGTCGAGACCCGGCGCGACGGGCGCCGTCGCGGTCGAATCGCCCTTCTGCAGGAACACCATCGAGTGCTGCGACGGGATGTCGAACTTCTTGCCGCAGGTCTTGCATGTCACCGCATCGTCGACGCGGATCATGTAGTCGCGCAGCTTGCCGTAGAGCGCGCGATCGCGCGCGTCAGCGCCCGCCGGGATGCGATCCTTCTTCGTCCGGACGACCCAGCGCATCTGATAGTCGTTCACGCGCTTGCAGCGCGGGCACGAGAGCTGGTCGGTGCGGGTTTCGTTCCGGCTGTTGAAAAAATCCCTTTCGTCGAGGGCCATCTGCTGATCATAGCAGGCGGCCCGAAAACGTGACATCCTTAGCACGCTCTCCGACAGATATGGCGACCGAACTCGCACACACCCACCCCAACGACTACAGCTCGCCGGTTCCGGGGCTTCCCGTCCTGGCGCTTCGCGATACCGTCGTGTTTCCGCTGACCGTGCAGCCGCTGGCGATCAATCGATCGCTGTCGGTCGAGTCCGTCAACCGCGCGCTCACCGGCGACCGCCTGCTCTTCCTCACGCTGCAGGCCGGCGAGGCCGACGACCCGGAGCCCGGCGATTTGCGAACCGTCGGCACCATCGGCGCAATTCGCCAGATGGCGAAGACGCCGGGCGGCGGCCTCCACATCGTCGTCGAGGGGTTGACGCGCGCCAAGGCGGATCACGTCGCGCGCGCCGGGGCGCTGCTCCAGGCGAGAGTCGCACCGCTGCCCGACGCGGTCGAGGGCTCGCTCGAAGTCGAGGCGCACATCCGCCGGCTGCAGGAGCTGATGGATCGCGCGGCCGCGATGTCCAACGGCCTGGCGCAGGAACTCCGCGGCCTGGTCACCGGCATCGAACCGCTGCGCGCGGCCTACCTGCTCGCCAGCATGCTGGACATGAGGGCCGACGAGAAACAGCAGGTGCTCGAGACCGACGCGCTCACGGGCAAGCTCGACGCGGTGTCCACTGCACTCAGCCGCGAGCTCGATCTGCTGGCCGTGAAGAGCAAAATCGAGGCGGCGGCCCAGCACGAGATGAGCGCCACGCAGCGCGAATACTACCTGCGCCAGCAGCTGAAAGTCATCCAGGAGGAGCTCGGCGAGGGCGACAAGATCGAGCTCCAGGAGCTTCGAGCGCGTCTGACCGCGGCGAAGGTGCCCGACGCGGTGGCGCGCGTCGCGACGCGCGAGATCGATCGGCTGTCGCGCATGAAGCCGGCGTCGTCCGAATACCAGATGATCCGGACGTACTTCGACTGGCTGCTCGACGTGCCGTGGTCGACGACCACGCAGGATCGGATCGAGCCGGCGGCGGCGCGCCGCGTGCTCGACGAAGACCACTACGACCTCGAGAAGGTCAAACAGCGCATCGTCGAATACCTCGCCGTGCAGCGGTTGAAGATGCGGCAGAGCGCGACCGCCCGCATCAAAGGCCCGGTGCTGTGTTTCGTCGGCCCGCCTGGCGTCGGCAAGACATCGCTCGGTCAGTCGATCGCGCGCGCCATGAATCGCAAGTTCGTGCGCATGGCGCTCGGCGGCGTGCGCGACGAGGCGGAAATCCGCGGCCATCGCCGTTCCTACACCGGCGCCATTCCGGGCCGCTTCGTGCAGGCGCTCAAGCAGGCGGGCACGATGAACCCGGTCGTCATGCTCGACGAGATCGACAAGATCGCGAGCGGGTTCCAGGGCGACCCCGGCGCCGCGCTGCTCGAGGTGCTGGATCCTTCGCAGAACCACGCGTTTCGCGATCACTACCTCGAGGTCGACATCGATCTGTCGCGCGTCGTGTTCATCGCCACCGCCAATCAACTCGGGACGATCCAGCCGCCGCTGCTCGATCGGATGGAAGTCATCACGCTGACCGGCTACACCGAGGAAGAAAAACTGCATATCGTCCGGCGGCACCTCGTGCCGCGGCAGCTCGAAGAGCACGGCCTCGAGGCCACCCACGTGGTCTTCGACGATGACGCGATTCTGAAGATCGCGGGCGACTACACCCGCGAGGCCGGCGTGCGCAATCTCGAGCGGCAGATCGGCGCCGTCGCGCGCAAGATCGCCGCGCGGGTGGCGAGCGCGGACGACGACGCGCTGGACGCGGCGCGCGCGTCCGGCGAACCGGTGGCGCGGGTGACGGCGGCGAGCGTGCCGGACTACCTCGGGCCGCCGCGCTTTCATCAGGAGCAGGCGTTCCGCGTGTCGCGGCCCGGCGTCGCCACCGGCCTGGCGTGGACCGAGAGCGGCGGCGAGATGCTGTTCATCGAAGCGCGGATGCTGCCGTCCGGTCATCACAACCTGATTCTGACCGGGCAGCTCGGCGCGGTGATGCAGGAGTCGGCGCGCGCGGCGCTCAGTTATATCCGCGCGCAGGCGGCGGAGCTCGGCGTCGGGCACGAGGCGCTGGAAACGTCGGAGCTGCACGTGCACGTGCCGGCCGGCGCCATTCCGAAAGACGGTCCATCGGCCGGCGTCACGATGGCGACGGCGATCGTGTCGGCCCTCACGCACCAGACGGTTCGCGCCGACGTCGCGATGACCGGCGAAATCACGCTGAGCGGACTCGTCCTGCCGGTCGGCGGCATTCGTGAAAAAGCGCTCGCCGCGCGGCGGCATGGCATAAAAGTTTTCGTACTGCCGGCGAGGAACGAAGCCGATCTCGCGGAGCTCCCGCCAGAAATCGCCGATCACATGACGTTCGTGCCGGTGCGGACGCTCGAAGAAGTCCTCGCGATCGCTCTGCCCTCGGATCCGTTGGTGTCGTAACCTGTCTCAACGTGATTCCGACGCGCTGGTGCGTCGTCGGAATCCGCTGTAACATTCAGACCCGCCTGCCGATGAGCCCTTTTCCCGTCGTATCTGGAGGTCTGTAGTGCGGATAGGAATCCTTGCCGTTTCGGGCGGCGTGGTGCTGATCGCGATGATGCACGGGCAGGCCCAGGCGCCGGCCACCTCGCTGGCGCGTCCGACCGCCGTTGCGGCGCTGCGCGGCGGCGCCGATTTGCGCGCCTACGATGCGCAGATCGATCAGATGCTGCGCAGCCGCGAGCTGCGCGTCCGCGACACGATGCGCGACGCCGACATGCCGGATCGCCGGCACGAACGGTTGGATCAGTACTACCGCGGCGTGCGGATCGTCGGCGGCGACCTCCGGCGGCAGATCGCGGCCGACGGCACGGTGTCGGTGTTCGGCATGCTGCACGGCGGACTCGATCTCGACACCGCGCCGCGCCTGACAGCCGACGATGCGCGCGGCGCCATCGCCCGCGCCGCCGCCGGCCAGTATCTCGGCGACGCGCCCGAGCTCGTCGTCCTGCCGCTGTCGGATGGCTACCACCTCGCCTACTTCGGTCAGGCCTTCACCGACACCGACATGCTCAACGTCTACCTCGATGCCAATTCGGGCGTGTCGCTGCGGCAGTACAGCAACTTCATCTCGGAAGTCGGCAAGGGCAAGGGCACGTTCGGCGACGACAAGAAGGTCAGCACGAAAGCGGTGTCGGGTGCGTTCGTCACCGACGATCCGCTCCGGCCGTCGGCGATTACCACCTACGACATGAAGGGGAACCTGTCGCGCACCAACGGCGTGCTGAATCGCGTCGTCAATCTCGCGCCGAGCGACATCGCGAGCGACTCCGACAACGACTGGACCGACCCGACCGTCGTCGACGCCCACGTCTACGCCGGGTGGTACTACGACTTTCTGTTCAAGCGGTTCGCGCGCCACGGGATCGACGACCACGAGCTGCGCATTGCGGTGCTCACCCACTCGGTCAACCGATCGGACATCTTCTTTCAGCCGGGCAACGTCGTCGGACAGTTCTATCTGAACGCGTTCTTCTGCCCCGACTGCGGGCCCGACGGCAAAGGCACCGTGCTCTTCGGCGAAGGCGCGCCGCTCGGCTTCGTGGGCCCCGGCATCGACGTGAAGCCGTTCTCGGCCGCGCTCGACGTCGTCGCTCACGAGCTCACGCATGCCGTCACCGCGGCGACGTCGAACTTGAACAGCTTCCCATTGAGCGAAGCGAGTGCGCTCAACGAAGCGTTCTCCGACGTGGTCGGCAATTCGACGGCGGTGTTCTATCTGCCGGCCGGCTCGGGTCAGCTGCAGGCCAATTACGTGATCGGCAAGGACCTGACGAGCCCGCCCGGCACGTTTGCAATCCGCAACATCCAAAACCCGGCGGCGCTCGGCGATCCGGATCACTACACGCGGCGCATCATCGGCGGCGATCCGCACTTCAACTCGACGATCGCGAGCCACGCGTTCTTCCTCGCGATCGAGGGGGGCGTGAATCGCACGTCAGGACTGAGCGTGACCGGCGTCGGCGCGAACAATCGCAGCCAGATCGAGCGCGCGTTCTTCCGCGCCGACACAGTGTTGATGCCGTCGGGCTCGACGTTCGCGCTGACGCGCGTCGCGACCATCCAGGCGGCGCGGGATTTGTTCGGCAGCGGCAGCGCCGCCGAGCGGGCGATTACGCAGGCCTGGGACGCGGTCGGCGTGCAGGAGCGCACCGCGGCGACGGCGGCGATGGGCGTGTCGACATTTCCCAACGGGTGCGGCGTCCCGCCGAATCCCAACTGGGGCGTCTTCATGACCGCATCGGCAGGCGCGAGCAACCTGCGCGTCACCGGCGCCACGCTGCAGCTGTTCGACGCGGGCGGCGTCAACGTCGCCACCAGCACGCTCTCCGCGACAACCTTTGCCCAGAACTTCAACCAGTGCGGACCGGGCAGTTCGCTGATCGTCGCGCAGTCCGACGCCTGCGCCGCGTTCTGCGCCGGCCTCGGCGGCGCAAAGTCGGGCAGCGCGTCTTTCACCTACACCGCGACCGACGACGCTGGACGCAGCGTCACGGTCACGACCGGCCGCGTCACGCTGCCGGTGACGCCGTAGCCGGGATCGGCAGATGGCGAAAGGCACGCTCTTCCTCGTCCTCGTGGCACTGCTCTATGCGCCGGCGGCCGGCGCGCAGCCGCCCGACGCCCGGATCACCTTCGTCCAGGAACCGGTAACGGAAGTGGGCTACGTCGACATCAACCTCGGGCTGCAGGCGACGTCGACGTCGTTCGCGAGCACGCTGCATCCCATCGTGTCTGCCGAAGCCGAGACGGTGCAGACCACCTACGCCGTCAAGCGGGCGCGCGAGTTCGACTTCGGCGGCGGCGTCCACCTCACGCCGACCTTCGCGCTGGGCGCCGCGCTGTCGCGGTTCACGAAGGGCGACGCCGGCACGGTCGACGCGCAGGTTCCGCATCCCTTCTTCTTCAATCGCGCGCGCAGCGTGTCGGGCACGGCCAACGACTTGACGCGCACGGAGACGGCGATTCACCTCAAGGCGGTGTGGATGCCCGCGGTCGGCGACGGGTGGTCGCTGTCGCTGTCCGGCGGTCCGTCCTTCTTCCGCGTCGGACAGGATCTGGTCGACGCCATCAAGATCAGCGAGACGTACCCCTACGACACCGCCGCGTTCGCCGGCGTCGTCGCCACGCGGCACGATGTGTCGGGGCTGGGATTCAATGCCGGCGCCGACATCACCCGTCTGTTCACTTCCCACATGGGCGTCGGCGTCGACGTCGCCTTTTCGCGCGCGACGCTGCATCTGGTGTCGGCGCCGAACACGACGATCGACATCGAAGCCGGCGGCCTCCGCGTGGGCGGCGGCCTGCGTTTTCGTTTCTGATCAGGAGCATCCGATGCTGTCTCGCCGCAACTTCTTCGTCTCTGTCGCCGCAGCGTCGTACGGGTGGTCGGCTGTGCCGGTGTTCGCGCAGCGCGGACGCGGCGGCGCCGAGCTCGCCGGGCCGCTGCCGCCGAGCATCCAGGCGCTGACCTCGATGCGCGATCGCGCCAAGCCGATCACGGCCGACGAGCGCCGCGCGCGGATCGAGCGCGCGCGCCGGCTGATGGCCGAGCAGAAGATCGACGCCATCATCCTCGCCGGCGGGACGTCGCTCATGTACTTCACCGGGATCCGCTGGGGCAACAGCGAGCGGCTGACCGCCGCCATCATCCCGAAGGTCGGCAATCCCTACATCGTCACGCCGGCGTTCGAGGAGGACCGCACGCGCGAGCAGCTCGCCGGCGGACCGATGGAGCACACCGACGTCGCGATCTGGCAGGAGGACGAGAGCCCGTTCGACCGCGTCGCGCAGGGGCTGAAGGAGCGCGGCATCGCGACCGGCCGCCTCGGGATCGAGGAGACGTCGAAGTTCGTGTTCGCCGACAGCATCGCCGCCGCGGCGCCGGCGCTGCACGTCACCAGCGCGACGCCAATCACCGCCGGCTGCCGGATGATCAAGGACGCGCACGAGCTCGAGCTGATGCGCATCGCGTCGGAAGCGACGCTGAAATGCTACGAGGCGGTTTTCAAGGCGCTGCAGCCGGGCATGACGCAGAACACCGTCGGCGCCCTGATTGCCGCCGCCTACGGGCGTCTCGGCTTCCCGGGGTTCGCGAGCGTGCAGGTCGGCGAGTACACCGCGCTGCCCCACGGATCGATCACGCCGCAGACCATTCGCGAGGGCACGATCATCATGGTCGACGACGGCTGCACCGTCGAGGGCTATCAGTCCGACATCACCCGGACGTTCGTGCTCGGCAAGGCGACCGACAAGATGAAGAAGGTGTTCGACATCGTCCACCAGGCGCAGAGCGCGGCGCTCAAGGCCGCCAAACCGGGCGTGGCGCTCGAGTCGATCGACGCCGCGGCGCGAAAAGTAGTCGTCGATGCCGGCTACGGACCGGGCTTCAAGTACTTCTCGCACCGCGTCGGCCACGGCATGGGCATGGACGGGCACGAGTGGCCGTATCTGGTGAAGAACAACATGTACGGCTGGGAGAAGGCGCTGACGATGAAGGCGGGCATGGTGTTCAGCGACGAGCCGGGCATCTACATCAAGGGCGAGTTCGGGGTGCGGCTCGAGGACGACATGCACGTGACCGAGAACGGCGCCGAGCTGTTCACGCCGCAAAGTCCATCGATCGAGAATCCCTTCGGCGCGTCGCAGTAGGGATTAGGGATTAGGGATTAGGAAGACGTGCTTTCAGTTCCTGGTCCCAGTTCACCACGACGATCATGCTTGCCGGGGTCAGGTTGCCAGTGCGTTCGGCTTGCGGATTCTTGATGACCAGCACTCGCCGACCGTCGCGCGAGACGTCGTAGGTTCGATTGGGTGATGTCACGAAGAACCCGGCATCCACCACCTTGGTCGGCGTGCCCGGGCTGAAGGTCGGGTCTGTCCGCACGGGCACCGCCATCAACGAGCTCCCAGGCTCAACGTAGAATATCTCGGTGCCGGTGCGCGCCCACGCGGGGGCCGTGCCCCCGTTACTCGATACCAACCAGCGACCACCGCTTCCTGTGTTTGGGAACGGGCGCACGTACACCTCATTGCGGCCGGACTCATTCGACTGATAGACGAGCCATCGGCCATCCGGCGACAAGTCGGCATTCGTGTCGCCAAACGGCGTCTGAACGAGAGGCTGAGCCGGGCCCTTGCCGTCACTCGGCATCACGAACAAATCCATCCCTGTTTTCGGAACCGCCTCAAGGAACACAAGTCGGGAGCCATCGGGTGAGAAAGCCATCGGGATCTGGCTGTTCGGGCTCGTCGTCAATCGCTCGTCCTCGCCGGTGCCGTCAGCAGCGCGGCGGAAGATGTTCGGCGCCGCACCACGCGTGGATCGAAACGTGAGCCAACGGCCATTCGGCGTCCACACTGGATTGGTATCCGCACCCGGATCGAATGTGAGACGGGTCGTCAGCCCGCGCGCGAGGTCAACAATCCACACATCAGGGTTGCTCTGTTCCGCAGCAGACACCGCGATGCGCGTGTCGTCCGGCGAGAGATGAACCGACAGGAATCCGCGAGGAGCCGTCTTGATCGCTTCTTCTCGCCCCGTCCGATCGATCCACGCAAGCGTCCTGGCGTTGCCCGCATTTTCGCTGCCCGGGACATAGACAAGTGTCCCGCTGCTCGAGACGCTGAAATCGGCGGCATTTCTGCCCATCGTCACATCATCCATGACGGGCACCGGGTCGCTGAGCACCTTGAGCTTCATCGGATCGAAGCGAACGGCCCGAAGCGCGCCGAGCGCGGCGTACACGAGATGCCCACTGTGGGCGTACACGGGATGCGCGCCGCCGCGAATGACCGTCTCTTGCCGACCGCTCTTCAAGTCCAGGACGGCAACTTGAGGATCGGAAGATGTCGCGACGATGGTGAACAGCACTGCGCGCCCGCCTGGCAAAGCGAACGGAGACAAATGGTTGGTCTCGCCCTTGGCGGTGTCGGGCCTGGTCAATACCTTCGGATCACCCCCGCCCGCCGGGACTGCGACGAGTCCGACCGTCGAATCGCCGGTCGCGAAAACAATCGTATCGTCGGCACTCCACGTGGCCCCGCGCGGCGGCGCGGTCACCTTGCAGACCGCAATCGACGGGCCGCCGGTTACGGATACTTTCTTGAGTTCGAGGGCGCCGTCGAAATAGCCGATCCACTTTCCATCCGGCGAAAAAAAAGGGACGCGCGCAGTCGTGATCCCCCGCAGCGGCACGGCTTCGATCTGATCGATGGCCCGCACCATCAATTGCCGCTGGCCGCCGACTGCTGCGACGTACGCGATTCTGGTGCCGTCCGCGGAAATCGCGACGTCACGGTCGGGACCGAACGTTGTCAGTGGCTGGTTCGCGGGCGGAACGATTGCGAAGCGCATCTGCTGCGGATGCGGAACCGGTAGTGGCCGCACGATCGTCCAGACGACTGCGCCGGCGACAGCGCTTGACACGAGCGACCCGCCGATCAGCGACAACCAATGGTGCCGGCTTGGTGCTGCGGCAGCTATGGCCATGGGCGCAGATGAAGTCTCCGCCTGGTCCGACTTCACACTCGCCTCGTCGATTTCGATGCGTGCGTCGGCGATGTCGTGCAGCCGCTTCGCGGGATCTTTCTCCAGACAGCGGCGCAGCACGCGCCGGATCGCCGCCGGCGTCGTCGCCGGCAGCGTCGCCCAGTCGACCTCTTTGGTGATGATGAACGCGAGCGTGTCCGACACCTCGTCGCCGCCGAAGGCACGCCTGCCGGTCAGCATCTCGAACAGCACGCAGCCAAACGCCCAGATGTCGGCGCGCTTGTCCACCGGTTTGCCGCGCGCCTGCTCGGGAGCCATGTAGGCAGCGGTCCCGAGAATCGTGCCGGCCAGCGTCGCCACCGGCGAGGTCAGCGTTGGCGACTGCGTAAACCCTCCAGACCCCCGTCCTGCCCGTCCCGCCTCTCCAGCCTCTCCTGCCTGCAGTTTCGCCAGCCCGAAATCGAGCACCTTCACCGCCCCATTCGGGCGGACTTTGACATTCGCCGGCTTCAGATCGCGATGGACGATGCCTTGTTCGTGCGCCGCTTCGATGGCGAGCGCAATCTGCCGCGCGATTGGCAGCACCTCCTCGAGCGGCATCGGACCATGGGCGATGCGGTCGGCCAGCGTCGGCCCGTCGACGAACTCCATGACGAGCGCGTGAACCGTTGGCGCTGAGCCGGTTGGAGCGGAGGCCTCTTCAAGGCCGTGAATCGTCGCGATGTTCGGGTGATTCAGCGCGGCAAGCGTCTTCGCCTCGCGCTGAAAGCGATTGACGCGCTCGGGGTCGGCGAGGAATGCCTCCGGCAGCACCTTGATGGCGACGTCGCGATCGAGCTTGGTGTCGCGCGCGCGGAACACCTCGCCCATCCCGCCCGCGCCGATCGGCGTAAGGATTTCGTACGAACCGAGGCGTGCGCCTGCGCTCAACGCCACGCTGCAATCTCGCGGGCGCTATTCTCGCATCAACGGGTTGTATCGATCCGCCCGAAAGGAATTTCCGCCGCGAAGACACAAAGACACGAAGACGCGAAGTTCTTTCGCTTTCGTGTTTTGCTGATTGCCTGCGAAGATGGCTTGCAGCGTGACCCGTCTGAGCTGATGAGGGCCCTAACCGCTACTCCCTAGCCTCTACTCTTTGACACAGGTCACGAGCGACCAGATCCGCGGGACGTTTACCTTCTCGATCGACACCGGCTTGAGCCCGGCCTGCACGAGAAACGCCGGCAGATCCACGTCGGACTTGAAGCCGAGGTATTTCGCGGCGGGCGCGATGATGCGCTCCGCCCAGGCGCCGACGGCGTTCATGCTGCGGAAATGGTTGAGGATGACGATGCGGCCGCCGGGGCGGCACACGCGGCGCATCTCGCGCGTCACGGCCACGGGATCCGGCACGACGCTGATGACGTACGGGGCGTAGACAATGTCGAACGTATCGTCCGCGAACTTGAGGTTCGCGGCATCCATCTGCATCAGCCGCACGTTGCGCACGCCTTTGCGATCGATGCGGCGATGCGCCTTCTCGAGCATCTTGTCCGAGAGGTCGATGCCGGTGACCGAGCAGTCGCGCGGGTAGAGCGCGGCGTTGATGCCGGTGCCGACGCCGACCTCGAGAACCCGATCGCCGGGCTTGATGTTCATCCGCTCGATGGCGTCGACGCGGCCGGGGTGGAGCGCCGGGCCGAACGTGTAGTCGTAGACCCACGACAGGTTTTCGTAGACGCGGGCGAGAAAGTCGTTGTCGACGACCGTGACCGACAAGGCGCGGCTCCCGGCATCCGACCCAAGGATGTCCTCGCTCTCGGCAGTACGCGGCGGCTCAAATAAGGCCATCAGTTATCTCAGCTAAGCTGACCGTCGAAGACACGGTGACGAGTACTCAAACCGTGTGCCCTCCAAGGTGGACAGCCTCGCGACTATACATCCCATTGTCACCGAAGTCCATCGAGGACTGCCAGCGCGGCATCGGCATCGCCCGACGGCGTCGACACCTGGATGCCCTGCACGGCGCCGCGGAGCCGGACCGCGATGGAGCGCGCAATTTCGACACCCTCGCGGGCGGCAGCCTCGGCGCCATCGGCCCGGCGCATCTGCTCGACCAGCGCGTCAGGCACGCGGACACCCGGCACTTCGTTGGCCATGAACTCGGCGTTGCGCGCGCTCTCGAATGGCAGCACGCCGGCGACCACAGGCAGCCGCGTGTGCTCGATACGCTTGAGCACCCGTTCGAACGCGTCGACGTCGAATACCGGCCGAGTCATGACGAACTCGGCGCCGGCCTCGACCTTGTACTCGAACCGCCGCAGCTCTTCGTCGAGATTGACCGCCGCCGGGTTGATCGACACGCCGATGTGAAACGCGGTCGGCGCGCCAATCGCCTGACCGCCGACGTCGCAGCCGTTGTTGAGCCGCGACACGACGTTGGTCAAGCCGATCGAATCGACGTCGAAGACTGCCGTCGCATCCGGGTAGTCGCCGACGCGCCCGGGATCGCCGGTGACCAGCAGCAGGTTGCGCAGCCCGATCGCGTGCGCGCCCAGCAGGTCGGACTGGATGCCGATGAGATTGCGATCGCGGCAGGCGTAGTGGAGCACCGTCTCGATCCCGGCGCGCTGCTCGATGAGGA